>ERZ894240.583-NODE-583-length-33927-cov-65.489017_pt1 | contig 33927 bp, 56 predicted proteins | sample MGYA00380298_ERZ894240 | MGnify/ENA primary metagenome ERZ894240 (study PRJEB32331, sample SAMN06328419) | human gut metagenome | biome: human gut microbiome; feature: stool | host: Homo sapiens | collected 2014-06-27 ... | reverse complement strand
AAAGCAGGTTTATGTAATGTTAATTTTCTCATTCTATATTTCCTCCTTTTCAATAGTTTCTTTCCAAGTGTATTTCTTTAAATCTCTCCATTTTTTAGGTTTTAATTCTCTCCAGATCCTATATTTATAATAGAAAATTAAATCTAAATGAGCTGGTTTAATTTCTTTAATTGCAACTGTTAGCTCTTTTATATTTGCCGGAACTCCAAGTGAAGAAAATTTAATAGCTATACTAGCATCAATGAATTTAACTTGTGCTTTAATATTTGAAAATGTATTTATTGTCATTTGTATTAACTCTAAATCACATTTACTATTAGATTTCCATCTGTTTTCTAATTCTAATCTTTTGCCTTCAAGAGTGCTATTTTTAGTTTTATACGCCAATTCTTTTTCTAATTTTTCAATTCTTTCTAAAGACATAGTTGAAAATAAAAATTCTTTCTTTAAATACTCTTTCTTCTCTTTAATTAGATCTAAATGAGATCCAGGAGCTATTAAAAGATCATTAATATACTGATCTTTTCTTACAATTTTATGTAAACTATTAAGAATTATTTCCTTAGTTTTCACTAATTGTTACCTCCCCTAATATAGCTACTTCTTCAGCTTCTAATTGAATATTAGCAGTTTCATTATTTACAGTGAATTTACTCCATTCAATTACTCCAGGAGTTTCTAAAACAGCATTAGATATTAAAGAGTAAGAAACATATTTTTTTTTAAAAGCTATACTTTGAAGAAATAATTTTATATTTTCTTTTATCTTATTTTTTAAATTTTCAAGTTCTACTTCATCATCTTTTTTTAAAGTAATATTTATATTTAATACTTTAGCAATAGCAGAAGCAACTGTACAATAAGCCCCAATTGGAGCTTCTCCATAGCCACAACCCCAAGTTTCATTGTCTGAACCTTGTGGATCGATGTAGTTTTGAACTTTTTTTACAAGTTCACTTGAAGCTACTTCTTTTAAATCATTTATGATGAGAACTTTAACTGTATTTTTCCCATTCCAAAGAGGAAAAATCTTTGAATCTCCAACCCCAGCTACTTCTCTAGCCCATTGCATATAGTGATATACATTTCCTGAAGTTGCGGGCATTTGGACTTTAATATCATATCTACTCAATAAAGACTCATCAGTTTCAGCATCAAATCCATCATAAGTTGCTTTTTCATTGCTACAACTTTGAATACCTTGAATTGTAACAGGAATTTGAGTTATAGTTTTAGCTCCAACATTACTAACAACTCCAGGAATAACAGCTTGTATTTTAATTACTCCACTATTTACAATACTTTTCCTTTCTAAAGATTTAAATTGAACTCCATTTATAGTTTCAAATAAATCTCCAATGCTAATAGTTCCTGTTCCTTCGATTGTTAACTCTCCTATTGCATATGTTGCTGCTTTTCTAGTTAAACCTTGAAGCTGGAAAACTCTTTTATCTAACTCTTTCCCTTTTAAACTATGAATATCAAAGAAATTCCATATTTTCGCAAGTTCCGATTCTAATTTAGTTCCTTCTAAAGCATATGCTTTAAGTAAATCATGAGTAAATGTTCCAACTGATTTAATATACTCGTCAGGAACATTATTTAACATCTCTTCTAATATTTCCTCTGTAGATCTAGAAGTATAATAACTAGACATTTATACTCACCTCGCTTTCAACAGTTTCATCTTCTACTATTACAACAATATCAAATTCTAAAGAATTGAATGTTTTAGTTATTTCAATAGATTCAACTTTTTGAATATTATCATTAAGTAATAATTTTTCTTCTAACTCATCTTTAATTTGAGCCATAGTAAAACCACTACTATAAAATTCATGTCCTCTCATTTCATATAAAAATCTTATTCCAAACTCTGTATCTTGATAGACTTTGTATTTATCCATTTCAGTATGAATTAAAAGAAATATCCATTGTTGCACTTGTTGTTTTTTGTTTGTAATTTCTGTTTTCCCATCTTTTACTACTACTTTTTTAGTAACAGTATCAAATAAAAGATCCTTGTATTTAATATTACTATTATCTCTACTTACTTCTATATCAATATTGCTACTAATACTCATTCCCTTTGGAAAGATACTCATAATCCCTCCTTATATCTTTCTTATTTTAAAATCTACTATCCATTTTTGCCCATTTTCAGTTGGAGTTACTTTTACTAAGTCTCCTTTCACTAAAGTACAAGTATTGATAATAGTTCCTTCAGCTTTATATGTACCACTTCCAGCAAGTTTTTTGATTGGATGAGCTGGATGCTGAGGAATTGATTCTGACTCAGTAGTATTATTAAAGGAATACTCAGTTATATTACCTTCGAGTTTATATTGCCTTGTATAGTCATCAAAAAGCCTGTCATTCATATATAACATGTAAGGATATAAGATAACTCTTCCATCTAAAATTGAGATTTTGAGTTCTGGGGGAGGACTAATAACTTCTCCTATACAAACTTGAGCTTCTTTAACTGGAATCATTCCTTTAAAGAATTTTGCTACTAATTCACTATTCTTCAAATAATTCAACCTCCAAATTCACTATGTGTTCTCCCTTTCTCCAAGTGTGAACACAAGATTTGATTAAAAACTCACCAAATAACTTTAATTTAGAATTATTTAGATAAACAACTCTTCCTGCTTTAAAGTTATCATCTCCAAATCCCTCTAAAGATACTGTTTTAAATACTTTATTTAACTCTTTTAATTTTGTTTTAGCTATATTTCTAACTTTAGCCTCGTTTTGTTCAGGATCTACATTTATAATTTCCTGTAAACTTCCATACTTCTCTATATTTTTAGCATCTTCGGCAATAGCCAATATTTCAGTAGATTCTTGCTCATTTGAAGTTACTAAGATTCTATTTTTCATATCTTGAATACTTTCATTGATAGTTTCATTCCCAGTTTGCTTATATCTAAATTCAACATTTATCTTTTTAAAAGGATTTACATTAAATTTATTATCAATAAATTCTAATTTATATTTAACTCCTAGTTCCTCATTAACTTGCTTTAAAATATCATTAATTATTTCAGCTATTGTATTTGAATAATATACTTTAGTTATTGAAGTTGAAATATTACTTATCTTTCCCTCTGGAGCATTTATCTCTTGCAGTAACTGTTTTATTGCTACACTTGCTGCAATATGATCAAATTGCTTAATAACTTTATTTTTATTCAGATAAAAGCAATAGTCTAAACATTCTACAGTTCTGCTATATTTAGTTGTAGAAATACTAACTATAACTCCTCTAAACAGTTCTTTTTCATTAGTTAAAATTACTACATCTCCTGTTTCTATTTCATCTGAAAAAAGATAACTAAGATCATTATAATTTCTAGCAATATTAAATACCAAAGATGCTCCTAATGTATCAACAGAAGTACTTAAATTAATACTTCCACTAACTTCAGTTATATCTATTGCTTTTTCTCCTTTAATAACATGTAATCTCATAAACTCACCTATTTACATACTCTTCAAGAGTTATTGAGTACTCAACATCTTTATTTACTTTCTGCTTCCAACTAAAATCTTTAATAATACATGGAAAAATAATAGTTTTAGTTGAGGAAATAATAGTTACTTTTAAAATATTTTTTCTGTTTTTTAAAATAAAATCTAAACATGCAGGAGCTAAAAAAGTTAAAAATGGAAGCCATCTGTATCTTTTATGAGGAAAAAAACTATTTATGCTAATAGTCCTAAGATCCTCTTCTCCTATAAGAGTAAGCTTTTTTCCAGAACTATTTTCAAAAGTTTCCGAAACTAAAGGATTAGAAAATGCTACATTCTTACTCTCTATAAAAGGAAATTTAAATATTTTTTTTCTATCTAAAGTTGAAAGATAAATCTCCATGCCCCCTCCTAAGTTACATTAGCCATATTATTTTTTAAAATGTCTATAAACATTCCTGCTAACATTTCTTTAGTTCCTTCATGATTATATATATCTCCTTGAATATAAACATTCGAAATCTTATTGACTGCTGGAACTGAATTATTTATACTTGCTCCTTGAATAGCTGCTGCTTTGCTTGAATTTAAACTTTTTGGAGCTTCTACTTTATTAAAATTTTCCTCAAATACCTGTTGTTGAGTTGGAATTTTTTTCTTTGTTTCTTGAACTGCGATTTCTTTTATATTTTTCTCTGTTTCCTGGGTTAAATTAATATTTTTTTCTATTTCTTCATCACTAAATAAACTTTTTGCCCATTCCCAAACTTTATCTAATCCTTTTATTAAAGTTATAACAGGAGTTATTGTGCTTAATATCATGTCTGCCCACCAAGGCATGTTATTAGCAAAATTTTTTAATGATTCCCAACATTTCCCAACAAAAGATTTAACTTTATCAAATTCAAAAATTAACATGTATAGAGCAAAAGCTATTGTTCCAATAGCTGCTGCTATCCAACCAGCTGGAGTGGAAGCTAACATTAAATTAAAAGCTCCTACTGCTAGTTTTAATTTAGTAAAAATGGCTACTAAAAATTCTATACTTGATAGAGCTGTAACTACGATTTTATAAGCCTCAAAAGCAGCTTTCATAGCAAATACTGCTTTAGTTAAAATATAAATCCATCCTAATAGTTTAATTAAAGCTGAGATTGCTTCATGATTATTTTTTATAAAATTATAAGTTTTGGTAGCTGACTCAACAATTTCTTTAAATAGAACTGTCATTTTTTTTGCTACATTATCCAAAGTTCCATCATTTTGCCACTTCAGTATAATTTCTGATATTGATTCCATTCTTTTTTTCATAATATCTAGTATAGATCCAGTTTTAATAAGCCCATTTTCCATACCTAAGATCTTAGCTAATCCTATATTAATTGAACCTGTAATAGTACTCCATAGCCCTTTTATAGTTTTAGATAATTTTTCAGCACCACCATCAAATTTGGATACCATTATCTCTTCTAAAACTATTTGAAGTTTTTTCTGATCCTTAACTGAACCTTTTTTGTCAAAAACTCTATTTTTACCATATTTCTTTTCAGCAGCCTCAATCAACATTTCTTTAGATACTCCTAAATTTTCCATGCTTTCAAACTCATTTTTACTTAAAATATCTTTGACTGCTTCTGTTGCTTGCTCCATAGTGGCATTTGTTGCCCCTGCTGCATCTGCTATTTTAGATAACCATTTCTCACTATCTATTCCATAACTTTCTAATGTAGATGTTGCTTGAATAACTTCCTCAGGATCAAAAGGGGTAGAAATAGATAAAAGCTCAGCTTTTTTCATTAACTTATTAGTTTTTTCAAAGTCTTTTGTAGCAGTTTCTAGCATAGTTCTATAAGCTTCTAAATTGATAGAAGTTTGTAAACCTTTTGTAAAAGCAGCTCCTCCTACTAACGAGGCAGTTGCAGCGCCCCATTTAAGAGCAGATTTAACTGCTCCATCAATAGATTCTCCTACACTTTTAGCCCACTCTTTTATAGTTTTCTTTGATTCTTCAACTTCTTTTTCAACCTGTTTAAAACTATTTCCAAGTCTTAAAATCTCTTTTCTTTGATCTGATACTGAGTTTTCAGCTTGTTCTAATGCTGCTTTAAGAGCTTTTTCCTGTTCTTTCATTTCTTTTATTGAATCACTATTTTGAATAATAGTTTCTTCTAAAATATTCAAACTCTCTGTTTGCTCTTTTATAGAAATACTGTTATTTTTATATTGTTGCCTTAAAGCTTGTAACTGCTTTGCAGCATTTTTATATTCTTGAGAAGTACTTCCATACTCTTGTCCTATTTTATCTAATTCCATCGCTTGCTTTGCAATTTCATTTTTTAACTCAGTATTTGAATTTTTTAATAAGTCAATATTAGATTTTGCATTTTGATACTCTCTATTTTGACTTATAATACTTTTTTTATGCTTTTCTAGTTCATCAGTGCATTGTTTTATATTAGCTTTAGCTTGTTCTACTGTTTCTTTATATATTTCTAATAGCTTTTTAGCCTCTTCACTTTGCCTTCCAGCCTCTTTAAGAGAGTCTATGGCTGGTTTTACTTGTCCACTAAGCTCATTTTTAGCACTAAGTACTACTCCTATTGTTTTACTCATTATCATCCTCCAAAAACCTTGATAAGAGCTTTTAATTTACTAGTGTCATATTCAATCTGTTCTTCTCTATTGCCTATCATACTGTGAATGAAAAAAATCTTCTCTTCTTCGCTTAAATTTAATAAATAATCAAGTTTAAAACCTTTTTGGAGATAATAAGATACCCAATATAACTCGCCTTGGTTCTCACTATCTCCTATTAGTTTTTTATATCTTCCTCAGTCTCTTTTTTTAGTTCTAATCCTTTAAAAATAGAATTAACTTTATTTGCTACTCTTAGAGTTTCGTTAAATCCTAGAATTATCAATGGAATATCAATAAATTCATATTCTTGATACATAGCTCTCAACTCTTTAGATCTAAAGAAAGAACAACTGTTATAAATTAACTCTGATGCAATATATGCCATTTCTTCCATATCTAAATCTTCTGTTGAAATGTTATCTCTATCTTTTAAATTACCTCTATAACATTTAATAAGACCATTATTATATTTCAATAAATCAGCTTCTTTAGGTCTTTGAAACTCCACTTCTCCAATTCCTTCAATATCAATTACTGCTATTTTTACTTTTTTTTCTTCTTTTTCTCTTACTTTATTTAAAAAATCTTGTAATGTTACCATTTTTCCCTCCTAAATTTTGAGAGGGATCTCTCCCTCTCTATTTTTTTTATTTTAAATCAGTTACTGTTTCAGCTTGTCCATTGAGTGTTATTTCCTTAACTTTTCCTTTTTCAAAAGAGATTAAAGTTTCTTCATCAAAAGTTACTCCATCGCATTTAACTCTTCTTTTTTTAGTACCATTAATATTTGCATCATTCATAATAACAGTAATATCTTCATCTAAGTTAAACATATCTATTTCCTCTTCTGTCCCAGTACTTTTATAAGATACAGATATTTCATTTATTTTCCCTGTCAGAACTCTTATTTTCCCACCAGGAACTTCTGGATTATCTACCTCTTCATAGTTATATTTAGTCTTTACTTCACCTTTATTACAAGTTCCGACTTTTTTCCCTGCTATCCAAACTTCTCCACTGTTACCATTATGATAACCACTTCTTTTTGAACTCATTTATTCCTCCTACATGTAAATATTAAATTTGAAATCTTCCATAATTCCACTGATTTTAATATTAGCTTTAAGATAAACATTTGTTCCAACTGTCATTTGTCTTACTTTCTCATCATCCCAACTTTCTACTACTTCTTGCCCATATTTACTATAATTTTCAAGTCTTTGTTGTTCTAAATCTATATAAGAAGTGTTATCAAAATTAGGATCAAGGACATAATCCATTGCTAATCCTTTAAAATAACTGTTAATAGCACTTATTAACAACATTTGATTGTCAGTGATGTTAGGATATTTTCCTTTGTATGATTGATTGCAAGCAGTAAAAATATCAACATAGATTAAATCCATCTTTTCAACTGTGTTTATATGAGTCATTTCTTTTGTTACATCTTGCCCTAAAGTACTTAAACTATTTACTCCTCTAGCAACTTTTACAATTCCCTCATCATTGAATAAAATAAATTCACCTTTTCCAATTGCAGCATCCAAATCTTCAGGTTCTACTACACTTTTAAATTTACCTAATTCAAAAGCTATAGCTGACATATTTAAAGATATTCCAGCTAAAAATCCTAATAAATAAGGCACTGCTTTATCTCCTGTAACTTCTCCTCTGTCATCAGCAAAAGTTATTTTTTCATTAGTAAAATTAACTATTCCCATGTCATCAGGAGAAGTTAATTTATGCCCTATCATTTTATATCTTCTTTTATCATTTTTTCTCTTAGCTTTAATCCAAGTAACTAATTCTGTAGCATATGTTGCCTCTGGAGTTCCTACCCAACAATTTCTTGGGATAATTCCACCTATTGTTTTTAATTTATCAGTTATATTTTCCTCTGCTCCAACTTTAAATACATATAACTTTAAAGGAATACCTTCTAAGGCATCTTTTACAAATTTCACATTATCAGCTGTCAATTTTCCTTGCTCTTCACTAGTAAAATCATCAATAGTTTTATAATATTTTTTTAATTCTCCCTCTGTTTCATCTTTTAAAATTAAAACAGCATCTCCTCTTTCAGCTCTTTTTAAAGCTGTAACTCCAAGACCTTTAAATAAAATGTCTAATTGTGGCATAGTATTAGTTGTTGACATCCTTTTCTATCCCTCCTATATATAAGTTTTCTATCATTTCAGCTGCTTTTTCTGGATAAGCTTCAAACACATACAAATCAAAATCAAATAATAAATCTCCATCAGATTCTGTTGAATCAACTTCCATAACTTCAGTTACTAATCCATCTATTAACTCAATTGTTGGATTGTCTGAGAATATTTGAATTAATTTTTCTTCTATATCTAATCTTTCTTCTAAGTTGTTATCATTTTTAGGGTGATATATTATTCTTACATTTAAAGTTATTTCTCTATATTTTTTCATATAGTCACTAGCTTTTAAATTTTCAAAATATATGTGAAGTGATCCTCTACGATATCCCTCTTCTACATCTTTACACTCAACTGGAATATCCTTTAGCTCTTTTCTTAACTTAGCTACTAATATTGTTAAAATATCTTTTGAACTAATCATTTTATCCCTCAAAATCCATTTTTCTCAAATAACTCTTCAAGCATTTTTTGAGAATTTTCTTCAAACTCTTCTTTGAACTCATTAGCAGTATCTCTAAATACAAATTTTCCTTTGACTCTACCTAATTCAGTTCCATTTTTACCTTTTACAATCCTATGCCCCTCTTCTATTAAGTGAGCATGTGGAGCTCCTGAATATACTCTACAAGCAAAGCTTCCTTTAAATTCATAGCTTTTACCATCTTTAATGCTTTTATAGTAATATCCAGTTTTTTTCTTAACTCTTTTTTTAGCTACTTCTAGAGTTTTTTTCTTTAAAATTTTAGCTTGTTTTTTTACAAACTTTTTAGTTTCAATATCTGCACTATCAACTAATTTACTTAATTCATTACAGACATCATCAAAGCTCTCCATAGTACTCCTTTTTTAAATTACAATGTACTTCAATATAATTATTTTTATTGAAAGCAGGAATAATATAATCAATCTCATACTTAATTCCTTGGTAATAGATAATATCAGTTTGAATAATATCTATTTTCCTCATAATTATTTTAAATTTTGTATTTGTATATTCAAAATTTTCAGAAGTAGTAGTAGAATTAGCTGAAATTGGAATAATATCAGCCCAAACTTTTTTATAAGGTTGATGAACTCTTTTATCTCCTAACTCACTTCTTTCTATTACTTCTCTAAAAATTTCTATTCTATTATTTAATCTACTAGCTAATACTTTTTTATTCATTAACTACACCAGCTCTCAATCTAGTATAAATACAGCTCAAAATGTTGTTAGGTTTAAAACCTACATCAGTTGATGCTCTGTTTTCATATCTATCAGCTATAATTATTAACATTGCAATATTGTAAGTTTCAGAATTCCCATTTTCATTAAATTTTACTCCTGTGGCATCTTCTATCTCTTCTCTAGCATACTCTGCAAAGAGTTGGATGAGAGTATCATCCTCATTAGAATCAACTCTCAAATATTCTTTTATTTCTTCTAAGCCTAATACTTTCATTGCCCTCCCCTTTTCTGATTGTATTATTTTATAGTTATAATAAAAAATCCCCAAATGAATATCATCTGAGGATTTATAAAAACTATTTAATTGTTAAGAATTTATCTCATTTTCTTTATCTTGATTTGCTTGTATTCCTAATGATGTAAGAATTTCATGTATCTTCAATCTTCCTTTTTGTGTCCAATAAGTATGAATAATAGATTTTATTGTACCATCATTTTTTCTTTTTGATACTGTTTTACTTCTTGTATATCCCTTATTCATATGTTCTTTATAAAGTATCCATTGTCCACCAACGCTTCTTATTAGACCCTGTTCATGTAAGATTTTGTTTAATGCTGTTCCTGTTATTCCATAATCAGCACCTATTTGTGTTACTGTTAAAGTATCATCTGAACTTAAAATTGTATCAACATAATCTTTTATAGGTTTAAATTCTGCTATTTGTTGGTCTTTTATTTGATTATCTCTTTTTAAAATATCAACTTTCTTTTCTAATCTTTTAATAGCTTTCTGAGCAACTAAAACAGCTTTTGCCATTATAGTTGTTTCATCATCTTCATCATTTGTAACAATATACCCACCATTTTTTCTAATTTCTGGAAGTATCTCATCACATACAAGGTCTTGAAATTTTCTAGCAATTTCATTATTTGCTTTCATGCATAGCTTATAGAAAATATTTTCAGGGATAAATTCATTTTCCACACTTGTGTGGAAAGAAAGTTCTTTAAGATATTTATTTACTCTATCCCACATCACGTACATTTTACCATTTTTTTCTCTTTCAAATCCAAGCCCTCTAGCTACATCTTCAAGATTTAAAAAAGCTGTTCCCTCTTGATTGATGTATCCTCTTACATTTTTTATAGTTATTAATTCATTCATTATATCATCTCCTATCTAAGCATAATTTTTTATTAAAGAAAGTAGTCCTTTAGGTTCCCAGTTTATATCTACTTCACTTTCAATATTGTATGTAATAGCTCCATAATCAAAATATTGATATTTTACTAAATCTAAACAAGCTATTAGTTTATCTTCTAAATCTATTGCTAATTTTTTTATATTTTCATCTTCTGAATTTTCAATAATTGCGTTAATATTATCAAATAGATTTTCCTCTAGCTTTCCAAGTTCCGTATTTTGATTTAATCTCTTTACAAATTCCAATATTAATCCTTTAGTTGCTTTTTCCATAGAATTTTCCTCCTAAGTTATAATTGATAACCAAGAGAACTTATGATATAATGGATTTATCAAAGTTCGCTTTGGTGTGTAGGATATTGACTGTCTTGGCGGGTAGGCAATATCCTATTTTTTTATTTGGGAATAAATTTCTTTTAAACCTTTTATTAAGACATCTGTTTTAGTAATTCCTAGTTTTGTAACACATTCATCTAGCATTTTATTTTCATTTTCATTAAGTCTTATTTCAAGTCTTATATTTCTTGGATTTAAAGATTTAGGTCTTCCCATTTTTTTAGCAGTCTCCATTTCATCACCTCACTTGCTGCCCGTATAACAATTATATATTTTTACGTGCAGAAAGTCAAGCAATATTTTTAATTTTTCCTTAGGAGGAAAATAAAAAACCTCAGATAATATTCAATTGCCAATGTTCCATTTTTTCTATTCTTATGCTCCTGCTGTATCTAGTTGTAAAAATACTAATGCTTTTTCATCAAATTTCTTAGCATCTAATCTTAATAACCCTCTTATTTTAGTTGTGTTAGTTTCAAATGCTCCAGCTCCTATGTCAGTAGAGTTTATAGTCATAGCTTGTCTATCAAATAGAGTTATAGCTTTTTTAATATCTCCAATTATGATAGGTACTTTTGTAGTATCATTTGCTAAAACTTTGTCAGGATATACTCTAATAGATCTTCCTTTTAATAATTTTTGAGTTGGTTTAGTAGGATCTGGTTGTAATAGATAATTTCCATCACTATCTTTCATTTTATCTAATTCATTGAATCCTGATTGGTTAGTTACAACAACAGCATTACTAGATATAGCAGGGTCTAATGTTACATTTATAGCAGTTTTAATATCATCAATACCTTTTATAGCTGTTTTACTGAAAGAGTTTAAAATTTCAAGAATAACTTTATTTTCAGTTGCTACTTTTTTCTGTGCAAACCATTTACTTATGTGATATAAAAGATTTCCCTTTTCATCTTTTAATAAATTATTAGGAATTGGAAGTATTCCACCATAAGTTTTACAAGAATATCCTATTGACTTAAATGTTCCATTCTCAATGTCAGAAATTTTTGCTCCTTCTTCAACTTCAGCAAATGCAGTATACTCTCCATCAACTTCTATTACTCTAGTTCCAGTTAAAGTTGATACAGGTTCAACATAAACTAAATCTCTAAGAGAACTGTAAGCTCTAGCTAGTTCTATTACTTTAGTTTCTTGATCCTTTGGTATTAATAATCCTCCATCTTCATCTGTTCCAGAAGATAATGCTGCTTGGATTACCATTTGATCATCTACTGTTGATTTTCCCTTTATAAAATTAAGAAAAGCCTTTTCGTAAGCTTGCGAATCTACTTCAGTAGGAGTTTCTTGGTTTTCTAATATTGTTCCTGCTACATTTGCTCTAATTGTTTCCTCCTCTTTTAAAGCTAATTGTAATTTTGCCTCTAAAGTGTCAATTTTTAAAGTTGCTGCATTAATTTCTTCCATTGTTGCTGATCCATTTGCTAATACTTTTTTTGCATTTTCTTTAGCTAAAGCTATTTCTTCTTTAATTAAATCTGATCTTTTCATTAAATTATTCCTCCCATTTTTATTTTTAATTTTAGTTTTGCCTTTTCTAACTCAATTTTAGTTTCTTCTTCTTTATCTTCAGTTTTTTCTACTGATTTCAATCTATTTTTTAAACTTTCAGGCATTTTATCGCTGAGTTTTAATCCGTCAAGACAAGCTGATACTGAACCAATATCTTCAGTAATTATATTAAAATACTGTTGAGCTTCTTTTCCAGATAGCCATGTTTCATCATCCATTAGCTCTATAATCTTTTCATTTGAGATTTCTTCAAGAGCTTTAGTTTTATAAATATCAGCCATATTAGAATCCATTTTTTCTAATAAATTTATAGTTTCTAATAGATCATTTCTATTTCCTGCAGTATATGTCCAAGCACGATGAATCATCAAATAAGCTGATACTGGAATATGAATTTCATCTCCAGCCATAGCAATTATTGATGCTATACTTGCTGCTACTCCATCTATATGAACTATTTTTTTGCCATTATGTCTTTTCAACATATGATAAATAGATAGCCCTGCAAAAACACTTCCTCCAGGAGAGTTGATATATATATCTAAATCCTTATCTTTTACACTATCCAAAAGCTCTTTAATCTCTGTTGGAGTTACATCCTCTTCCCACCATTTATCAGAAGTTATTTCTCCATAAATAGTTAGTTCAGCTTTAGTATCGCCTTGAGCCTTTACTTCAAAGTAACCTGTATTTTTCCCCTTATTCTGTAACTGTATTTTTATTGTTCTCACCACCTTCCTCATATTGATTACCAGCTTTTTCTATACTGATAGCATTTCCATTTCCTACTAACTTATCACCTCCCTCTACATATGGTAGTTTAAGAGCTTCTCTAACCTCATTAGGTGTCATAATGAAGTTTTGAACATAAGTTGAATAAACATTAGCTTTTGTTTGATTATCCATTTCAAATAAAGCCTTAGTGTCTATGCCTAATCTTTGACCTTTTGCAAGTTCAGCTGGATGCAATAACTTATAACTTAACTCTTGCTCATATACTAAAAATAAAGGCTGTAAAGTATTGACATAAAAGTCTAATTGTTGAGTTTCACTATTGCTATATGAACTCTTAGTATAGTCATTAATGATGTTAGGTTTAATTCCAAAAGCTGCTGCTATCTGTAAAGCAGTATTTTTATTATTTTCAAAGAATTGAGTATCAGCTAATTTCATTTCTAATAACTGAGCTTGATATCCCAAAGGAAGAGGTATAAATGCTCCACTCTCTTTAGCTTTAGCAAAATCAGCTATTTTATTAATCATATTTTTAGCTTTAGCATCATTAAGCTCTCCAGTATAATGAATAATAACCTTTGTTCCCAAAGTAGAGCTTTTATAAATTCTTTTTAAAAAGTTTAGTGCAGATTTTTGTGTATTAAGTTGAGCTTTTAAAATATCACGAACTGCCATTCCTGAAAGTCCATCCCAACTCATATGAGTTTTGAAATGTAATATTTCATCTTTTAAAAATGAATATCTTTTTCCAGTTCTTGTATCGTTCCAAATATACCAAATGCTATCTTTTAACCCAAAATATCCTTTATTATCAATCCAAATTTCAACATCACTGCTAGGTAATTGCCATAAGTTTTTTATTTTTTTACCTTCTCTTTCAATATAAACATAAGCATTTCCATAGTGATTTCTATTCAATTCTACTGTTTGCCAGAAAGTTATAGCACTCATGTAAGGATTTGGTCTTATATTCAATAACAAATCTAAATCATTATCAAATATAGTCTCTTTTCCTTTCAATTTAGTTATTTCTCTTTTTTCCCATTGCATTTTTCCAAAACTTTCTGACAGATGCTTTAAACATATAAAATAAATAGTCTCTGAAATATCTTCTTGAACTTCAGTATCATCATTATTTAACTTTGAGAGAATATCAAATAAAGAATTAGACTCTTGAGTTAAAGTTGTTCCTGATTTCTTACTGCTTGAGAACTTAGCTAATAGTTTTTTTAAAATTTAACTCACCCCCTTTCATATGTCGTAAATGCTCTCTGCTAAATCATTATATTTATCATAATCAAATACAAACTCGTAATATAATGCTAATTTAAAAGCAGCTATAGTAGCGTCAGCAGGGTCAATTCTTTTCTTAGTTGCATCTTTATCAATCTTTATTAACCCATTGCTTTGCTTTATTACTGCATTTTTCATTGCAAAATCAAGAACTGGATTTTTAGTATGCAAGACATTTCCTTCATACACTTGTTCTCTAAATCCTGCTGTGCTTTCATTTAAAGATTTATGTGACTGATAAACTTCAACACATTTATATCCTTGATTAGCTAAATCCATCATCATTTTTGAGGAGTTAGCAGGGTCAAAACACAATGTATCTATGATTAATTTATTTTTTTCACAAAATTTTAATACATAGTCCCATACAGCTTCCTGATCCACTATTTGAGAGTCAGTTACAGTTATATAACCTTGCTTAGCCCAGCTAAGATAAGGCATTTTATCTACTAACTCTCTTTCTCTCAACTTTTCAAAATTTGGTACAAAAGAATGAGAGAAAACAATATATTTAATTATGTCATTTTCATCTTTTAGAGGAATGATAAATCCTACTGAAGTTAAGTCTATCTTTGCAGACATGTCAAAGCCTACAAATACATTTTTACCAGCTATTTCAAAAGGTAGCTCTTTAACTTCACAAGCTTTCCATTTACTAATATCCATATATCCATTCTCTGTAGCTTGTACCCAAATGTTTAAGCACTTAGTCATAAAAGCTACCATCTTTTCAGGGATCATTTTAGCCACTTCATAATCAGAAGCTAGTTTATTTATTCCCTCTTGGTAATATGCACGAATTGGATTTGCTTTCTTCCAAGTTTCTAAACTTCCTAAATCATCTCCTGGATCAGCTTCACATATATCTACAAAATACTCATCATTTTCTAAAGGAACATCAGGATTTAATAGATCTGAACAATAACTATATTCTTGAGTAAAGCATGGAGCATTTAAGTCCATTCCTGCTGTAGTTATGATAAAAAGTAAAGGCTCTTTAGATGAAGCTCCTAATCCCAAGTCATAAAACTCTGTGGTAGGATGTTGGTGATACTCATCTAATATCAATACAGCAGGGTTAGTTCCATCACCATTCTTTCCGTCTTGCTTACTAAGAGGGTTCAGGAAAGAATTTGATTTAATATGAATGATTTTATCTCTAATAATCTTGAATTTTGGAGATAATATACTTCCTCTTAACATGTTCTGTGCTTCTACAAATAGTAATTTTGATTGATCTTTTTTAGTAGCAGCACAATAAGTTTCTAAAGTTTCATTGTTTTTAGTAGACATAACAGAGATCTCATAGAGAACTGATCCTGCTTGCATTTGTGTTTTAGCATTTTTTCTAGCAACTTCTACAAATGCTTTTCTAAATCTTCTTTTTCCCTCTTTAGTTTTCCAACCATAGACTTGACATAAAATAAATTTTTGCCAAGTTGTTAAAATGATTGGTTGCCCTGCTAGTTCCCCTTTGGAATGTTTTAAATAGCTAAACCACTTCACTATTTTTTCAGCCTCTATCTCATTCCAAATATATTTATTACTGTCTACATCCTTCAAAAATCTCATACAAGCCCATATATGCTTTTTACCACTAATTATTTTTCCTGAAATACACTGATTAGAATAATTAATAAGTTCTTCTAAGATGCTCATATCTCTCCAAATGCCTTTTCAGTCTCACTAGATTCAACTTTTATATCTCCAGTTATTAATTTTAACTTTCCATCTAGTGTTAGCCCTAATAAACTTGCATACTTCTTTATCTCATCAGAGTATTTCAATTCTAGTGATACTAAATTGTTGAGCTCTTTTCCTATTCTAAATTTCATTCCAACTTGTTTTACTATCTCACTATACTTTGCCACTGCATTGCAATAAGCTCCTAAGTTGTTATAGTCAAGATTATTAAAAAGAGGTGTTGCTTCCAGCTCTTTTACAAGCCTTTCCCATTCATTTACTGCTATATCATTAACAAGCCAATCTGGAGGATGCTTTAATTGATCTTTTCCTACAAAAGTTTTAGATCTCTCCTCTTCCAGCTCCTTTTGTTGCTGCTGAGCAACTGTTAAATTACCTTTTTGTTGCTTTAAAGATTTTCTTGCTCCCATTTTTTCTCCTTTCAAGTCAGAATTTTTTTGCATTTAGAATTTTGCGAAAAGAAATCTAAGCAATGCGGTCTTGACCCCTGCCCCAAAAACTTTTTTATACCCCCCTACCCATCTAGGTAGTTTGAATTATATTTTTTCAAATAGTTTTTTAACTCTGCTTGTATTTGCTTATTACCTTCTGTTTTATATCTTCTATGTATTTCTCTATGTGCTATATCACATACTGGAATTAAGTTGGATAAGTTAAAAGCTTGTGCTTTATCTTCTTCTAATTCGATTATGTGATGTACTAATGTTGCAGGAACTATTCTGTTATATTTAAAGAGAGTATATAAGCAGATGCTATCATATTTATTCATGCACTCTTTTCTTAGCATTATCCATTTTTTAGAATGATATATTTCTTTATTTTTTCTTTTAATCTGATCATATAATTTATTTTCTTCTTTTCTATTTTCAGATTTGTAATACTTTGCATAACAACCTTTTGGACATCTTTCTCCTACTGGATACAATGTTTTACAACTAGGGCAAAACTTCATTATCATTTTAAATACTCCTTAGCTTCCTCTTTCTTTAGTTCTAACTCTATTTCTTTTAATTTAATATTTAACTCTATTTCTTTTTTAAAGTAATTAAGCTTTTCTTTCATCTCTTCTAACTGAACTCTTTTGATATCTAACTCTATCTCATCACTAGTATTTAAGATATTGTAAAGCTCTTTATCTAATGAATAACTTTCTTTAAGACTTTTTATCTTTAAATCAACTATTTCAGCTTTTTTCTTAGCTTCTTCATCAAAATGAGTATCTATATCTTCTAACTCTTCAAAGATACATTTTGTTAATTCTTGATATTTTGATTTGATAGCTTGTTTTTTCAGAGCTAGTTTATCTGTTAAATTATCAACTTCTTTTAAATAACTTATCTCTGTTATCCTATTTTTTATCCAATTTTCTTTACTTGCTATATGTCTTAATGTTCCATAGTTTATTTGATGCTTAATAGCTAAATCAATTAAACTTCTTCCTAATTCATATTCCTTTCTTAGTTGCTTCTTTATCTCATTCGGAATTCTCTTAGCCATGTGAATATATTGTGATGTTATATCTAAATTTTTTACCCATACTTTAATTAAGGAAAATATGACTTTTTCTTTTTATAAAAAAAGTCTTTTAAATATAGAAAAATATTAATCTTGGATTACTTCTTCCTTTCCTCAATAAATGAAATTAGTGAGGAAAAATAATTTCTAAGATGATATTTAATTTTTGTAAATTATTATGCTTAGAATACTTTTCTCTTATTCTTTTTATTTCTCTTCCTTTATTCTTTGAATTATATCTTTCTACTAACTCAATTAAGAAAGTATAGTCAAAAATCCAATATTGTTCTAAGTATCTATAAACATCACGAGTCTCCTTCCTTCCAGTTTGCCTTGCTAAAACATTATTTTGTTTAAATATTTTGTATTTACTCTCAAGTATAGGTTTGACTTCTTTTTCCAAATAATCAAACATCTTAAAAATAAAGTCCTTTTTTAGTCTTTCTCTAAAGAGAGTTTCTATAAAATCTTTACTAGATAATAAATAATTTAAAGAGTTATCAACTCCATACTTTTCACATTGATATTTATAGGAGCTTGTTTCTAAACAATACTCCAATCTTGTTAGATAATATGGAAGATTACTCTCTCTGTCTTTTGAATAAATTTTAAAAGTAGTATTTTTACTAAGTGGTATAAATAAGCTCTCATCATATTTAAACTCATTTATTCTTTCAGCATTTGTTATACTATATATTCCCTTAGCATAATTTAGATGTTGTTTAGCAAATAATAAAAAAACTTCAAAATACTCATTAAAATTTATTGGAAGATTCAAATTAATCTCTATATCTGCTATCTTGGCATTACTAAAGTCAACTATTATACTCTCTTTTTCTAAAAGAGTTTCTAATTTTTCTAATGCTTCTTTTAGCTGTTGAATAGATGAGTTTTCTATATTATTTCCTCTTAAAATTTTATTTGGATTAAAAGTAAGTTTATTAAAACAAGTTTCACTCAATCCTCTATCTGTTTCCGTTAAGGTGTAGTTATATGTCATTGAGAATAGTTCTCTTTTTATGCTAGCTACTTCCTTAACTCCATTAGCTCTTTCTACTACTTCTTTTAGCTTAGGATTAATAGAACATTCATAATCATATATTGATATTTTATCTATACCTATTCTCATTTCATCTTTATTACACCTCCAATAATTAGTCTGCCTACCCTTTTCCTGAACCTACCATTGTTCATATATAAGTTCAACCAAATAGATTAATTAGAAATTTTATTTGTTATTTTTGAATTTAAAGTAAGCTGTAGCAATAATAGTAGTGCTATTCTTACTACAAATCCAATTGCTCCATGAATGAAAGTTTGTATTGAACCATCTCCTAAAATTTTTACAAAAAATAAAAGGAGTCAGATTTACATTTCTGTAAACCATGACTCCTCAAGTCCTAAAGTACATTTAATTGTCTATTTTAATAATATGTTTTTCTTTACAACGAACACAATTTATTTCAAATTCTATGCCATTGCTTCTTACTTTCATTCGTGCTGGAAAATTTAACCAGCCATCTTTTTCAACTGAGAATAGAAATTGTTTGCATTTCTCACAATAAAAATCTTTGATTTTATCTTTCTCAATCTTATATATCATAACTTATTATTAGCATATATTTTCCCAAAAAGCAAATTATTTTTATATGCTATCCTCCTTATACTGTATTATTTAACAATATCATAACATAAAAAAATATATTTCATAAGAGCAACACTAAAAAAAGTGTACTTTTGCAAGTACACTTTTTTTGATTTATTATTTAAACTCTAATTTTCTTTGTATTCTAGAATCTCTCATAACATTTTCTTTAATTTCTAATAATAAATACCCAGTTATTAAATCTAAATTTTCTTTTCCGATACTAGAAACAATAGACTGTTCTTTTCCTAATTGGATTGCATCTTGGAAAGGAACATTTAAAGTAGAGATATAATTGTTTAACATTTTCTCCATTGTTACTCTATAATTTTCTCTTGCTAAAATTATTTGTTCTTCTTCTCCACTTAAGTAAGCATTAATATATTTTTGAGCAATTTCATTTTTTTCTTTTTTTATTCCATCAGTAATATAATTTAATGTTTTATTTGCTAGAGATATTCCTTCATTTCTTAAAGCTTCAGCAATTATTTTTACTGCTAATTTTAAGTTAATATATAGAAATTCAACATCTTCTAGAGCATTTATATAATTTTCCTTAACTTTTTTTCCACCTTTTGTTAAAACTGAATCAAATGTTATAATCATTAATTCAGCTGCTTTTTCTACTAAATCATTATTAATATCTTCTAACTCATATGTTTGAAATAATTTTTTTAGTTGACTTTCAATTTTTCTTTTTCCATCTACACCTTTTATCATTCTTGCTTGAGTTATTCCAGAAATAATAAATTTATAATTCTTATAGTTTGGAAGTGTTTCATATGCAATATTGGTTAAAATTCCTGTCTTAATAATTTCATTTTCAGACATTCTAAAAACTCTGCTTAATGCAATTATGTCACTTTTTATATTTTCATCTTTAAGTATTAATTCATTGTCTAACATTTATTTTTCCCCCTTTATTATTATAACTTCATTATCAGAAATTTCATCTGAATCAAATGCTGCATCTTCTAATTTAACTGTAATTTCTTTTAAATTATTAGCAATTGTTAATAAACCTTTTTTTATTTTTTTATTATCTTTAGAATTATTTATTCCTAATAGCAGATTAACTTCTTTCCATTTTTCTAAAATAATATTATTAAACTCCCATATTTTAGTAATTAAAAGAGTTCTATTTTCAAAATCTGAATTAAAACTATTTATTTGCCTTTTAGAAAAATATTTATCCTCAAAAGAATCTTTCTCATTTATTTTACTCGGAATATAAATTTCATCCTCTATAATTTTTTTAGTGTCTTTGGCTATCCTCTCTAAAGTTTCTCTAAATAGATCTACTAACTCATCTGATAAATACTCAACTTTGATTTTCTCCTGTTGCTTTAAATTATTAGTATATTTTTTTAAAATCTTATCTATAGTTCTTCTATCTTTAGCTTCAAATGAAAGTTTCTCTCTTAAATTTAAAACTGTAGATAACAATATTTTACTATTAGGATTTTCTAATATTTTTTTTAAAGTCTTAGTACTAATAATTTTTTCTTTATCTAATTTATATGCAGAAATATTATTGTTTTTCATATAATTAATTAAAATTTTTTTTATAATTTCTTTATCTTTTAATCCTATTAGCATTCCTATTATTCCTCCTAATATTATATTAGAAAGTATACCATTAAAAATTGTAAAGAGCAAGACAATATTTTCTAATAACACACCTTACAAGGTTGTCTACCAAACACTTGACTTATATCTATTTCTATTATCTTTTTACTTCTAGCTAGTGTCCTGCAATTTCTAGTTGAATGATATTTCTTTCCCTTTGGAGTAATATATACCATTTCCCCTGCAATTCACATTACACTAATAGTAACTAAAAGTAATACTATTATTTTCTTCATTTTAACTCCTGTATAACAAAACTCCCTTTATTCAAGAGAGTTTTGTAATGTAATATTTTAAAATAAATCACTATGTGTTCCAGTTCTTGAAAGTGTCAAAGTTAAGATGTCATTTTCAACATAATATACTAGCAACCAATCAGGTTCAATATGGCACTCACGACAACCTTCATAATCTCCAATTAGTTTATGATCTTTATATTTCTCATCAAGTGTTTCTTCATTTATCAATAAATCTAAGACTTTTTCAAATTTTTTAGTATTATATCCTCTTTTAACTATCTTTTTCCAATCTTTTTTAAACTGAGAAGTCATTTTTACTTTCAGCATCTATTCTTCCTCCAATGCTCTCATTACTTCCTCAACACTATTATAAGATTTTACATTTGGATCCTTTGCTATTCTTTTTGCCTCCTCCAATGCAATTAAAGTTTCAAGATTAGGCTTTCTCACTGTTACCTCAAAAGGTAATCCTCCAGTTCTAATCATTGATTTTACAAACATATTAAATGCAGTAGACATATTTAATCCAAGTTCATTGCATATTTCATTAAAGATTTTTTTATCATTTTCATCTAATCTTATATTTATAGTAGATACACCCATTTTAATACCTCCTTAATATCTTTTATATATTAATTATATATCATAAATATTAAAAAGTCAATTTAACAAAACTCCCTTTATTCAAGAGAGTTTTTATCTTTTACTTCTTTATAAACTTTTTCCATTGATAAAAAGTTCTGATTCACTCAAATCACAATCATCATTCCAAGATATTCCATATCCACCAACATCTACTACAACATTTTTAAAAACATTATAATCTTTTAATGGTAAAAAAAATTCATATTTAAAGTTAGGTTTAAAATCATACAGTTTTATTGAATTATCTGTAAAAAAAACTTTTAACACATAATTATCTAAAACTTCAATTTTTTCTATTTTAGGAAATTTCATAGTACCCCTCCTATCTTAATTCAGGTAATTTTATAAAATTTTTACTCTCCCACATTCTTAATAATTCAATTTGATATTCTTTTGTCCACTCTTGGACTAATTTTAAAGCTCTTGTTGGTAAGTCTCCTTCAATCATTTCAAAATTATTTAAGTCAATTACACCATTATATTCCCCATATATAGCATGTAAATGTGGTGGTAAGTGGTCATTGAAATACATTTTTATTATTATTCCATAAAATCTACAAATTACAGGCATTTTAACACTTCCTTTGTCTGTTTGTTCTGATAAAAATTCTATATTTTCACTTAATCTCTTTGCTAGTTGTTTTTCTATATGATTTTCTAGTTCCTCATTAGTGACAACATTCATTTTTTCTAATAATACCATAGTATCTATTCCTAGGGCTTTTCCAATAGATAAAACAGTATTAACAGTTGGATTTCTTAATCCTTGCTCTATTTTAGAAATAATAGAAACACTTATCCCACTTTTATATGATAGTTGTCCTTGACTAATTTTTCTTTTTTCTCTTTCTTCCCTAAGAAATTTTACTACATCATCATTTATATTATTTTCATTCATTGCTTTTGTCGTTATTATTGACATAGTATAATTCTTAATATCTTCTTTTGAAAGATATCCTGTCAATTCAAGTAGTAAAACTTTATTGAGAAAAAAGAAATTAGCATATTTTTCTAAGGTTTCTATACTTGGTTTTCTATCATTATTTTCTATTCTAAAAATTCCACTAGTACTTAATCCAGTCTTGTTTGATAATTGACTTTGTGTAAGTTGAGCTTCTTCTCTTTTCTTTTTTAAAAATTCACCAATAGTCATTTCATTCCTCTAAATATAAATATTGTTTATATTTTTATTAATTTCTTCCTTTGTAAAAGCTTTATATATCCTTATTCATATAGCAAAACTTCCTTTATTGAAAAGAGATTTTTATTAATTCAAAAATTTTAGAAAAAATAATATTTAGTAAAAAAACAAGAAGATTTGTTATAATAAATAACCAAACTTTTTTACTTTTCTTTTTAGAACTTAAACTCATTTCATTTTTATCTTTTGAAGTTAAACTAATATTTTTTTCTTTATTTTCTATAAAAGAATAAAAAAAGTAATCTTTAAATTTTTCTAAACTAATTTCATATAAAAAATATAAAATCATTGTAAATATAAAAATAATTGGAAGTTTTTCTAATATTTTTTCAAAATTAAAAAATAAATTTGAATATTCAAAATATTTTTTTAAAATAGTCATATATAAAAGCCCACCTAAAATTTTAATTAAAAGTTCTGAAATATTTATACACAAAGTATCTTTTTTTCAAAAAATAAGATGAAAAAATTTTGTTCTTCACCAATTAAAGAATCATACCATTTAGTAATTAAATCAAATATCTCTCCCGCAAGAATATTATTAATAAAATCTATTCTACAAGTCATATCTGAATGATATAATTTGGACTCATAGCTTTCTGCATCTCTAGTAAAAAATAAATTTATAGCTTCTTTAGTAGAAACTCCTCCCCCTATACGAATTTTTATAGTATGTTTTTGAGGGAGTTGATAATTAGGAAGTTTTATATAAAATTCTTTTATAAAATTTATTTTTAATGTCCTTTGATTTTTCATATTCCAATTATAATTATAGAATTCTACAAAATTATGAAATTCTATAATTTCGTTTTTTTCAAGTTCAACAATTACAGTAGTTAAAGAGGCTTCTAAATTATGATTTTTTAATTTTGCTTCTAAATTAGAATTTAACTCCATGATATTTGATATATTAACTTTTTTCTTTTTGTTAAATAATCTTGTTTCTGTATCTGGTTTAGCATTTAATAAATAGTAAATTGCTTTAAAGTTTTTACAAATTTCATCATTATATTCAGCTGGCATAAAATTTGATTCATTAATAATAAAATTCTCCATTTATTCCTCCCCAAGTATTAAAAATTTTCTATATTCATAGAAAGTTTTACTTCTTACTTTTCAAAAACTCTATATATTTCTTAACATCTTCAATATCTTTTTCATCAAGCCCACTTAAATCTAACTCATCATTGGTAGAGTTATAGTAGTGCTTTTCATTTTTACCAATAACTACATCTCCATTATTATTATTATTTTGAATAATTGGATTACTTTTTAACTGTTCTATTTCTTTTTTTAATTTTATTAATTCATGTTTTATACTTTCAGGAGTTCTTTCTAAATCTCTAAGTGTGTAATATTGTTCTCTTAAACTTTCTGACACGTGTAAACTGTTTAAAATTTTTTCTATTTTTTCAATTGTTCCAAAATTAACGTTATTTTCTAAGTCTGAAATCTGAGTGTGCGACACACCTGATAATAAAGAAACGGCACGCAAAGATAAATTTTGCTCTTTTCTTATTCTTTTTAATAATTGACCTGATGTCATTTTAACCCCCTTTTATTACTTATTATATAATATTTTTCATAAAACTGTCAGCAAAAATACTTATTTTTTAAAAAACAAGTTCGCAAACTTATTGACAAACTTTTTTAAAAGTGTTATACTTGTTTTGTAAGCAAAAACACTTCCAAAAAGGAGAGAGAAATGGAACTAAGAAATTACTTAATTACTAAAAAAATAAGTATAACAAATCTAGCTGAAAAATTAGGTATAAAAAAACAAACTGTTAGCTCACAGATAAAATACTGGGAGAACGGAGGACAACCAACTTTGAAAACAGTAATTTTATGGAGCAAAGCTTTAAATATCACAAAAGAAAATTTTATCGACCTTATAAGTAAGTAATTAATTTTACATACAGATTGAGTTTCTGTATCTGAGGAAAAGGGAGGACTCTATGAAATATTTAACATTTTATTACGATGATAAAAAATATAAAATAAACCTAGATAAAATCACAATGGTACAAATAAAAGAGGGATATATTGGTATAACTTTTGATGCTCATAATATCTCTGAGATTTATGAAAATGAATGTTCAAATTTCTTTGAGGTTAAAAAAATTCTTGAAAACTTGTAGGAGGTAACTATGGGAACAGGTTATGAAGATATTGAAAACATAATAAAAACTCATTCAATGGAAAAAATTGAAGAAGTTTATAAAAAGGATATAGAACACAACGAAGTCCTTTATAAAGTGATTTACCATCATCTTACTTTGGGAAGTTCTATTAAATTAATAAAATTACTTTATGGAGAAATTGGAATAATTATATTAATAAAAATTTTAAATGATAATACTATACCTATTCCAAAAGATTTAGGAAAAGAACTTTACTCCAATACAGATGATTATATCAAAACAAAAAAAGAAGAAAAAAAACTAGAAGATTTTTTTAAACTTCTTCTAGTTGTAATTGTTATTTTATTAATTATAAAAAATTTCTTTTAAATAACAAATAATTACAAGTAATGCAGTTAATAATTTAAGAATATTTTTAAATAGATACTCATTAGCAACTACAGTTTTTTTATAATAAAAAAATATCATTTGTTTGGGATAGTTAGAAATATCATTTTCAAAACGACATTTAAGTAAATTACTTTCAACTAAATTATCTAAAATTTCTATTAATTCTAATTTAGATATTTTTGAAATATTTTCTATTTCATTTAAAGAATATTCTTTATTATTTTTTAGCATAAATAAGATAAAAAATTTTTTTATTATTTTGAACACTAGCATCTACCTACTTTAATTTATTTAATATCCATATTATATAAAATTAAAGGTAAAAAATCAATTAGTGTATTCAAAGGAGGTATTTATGGGAAAAGCTAGCATACCAAGTATGGAACTTGAAAGGAGTATGAATTTACAAGTTCATGTAATGACGGTTGAAGAGACTTTAAGACATTCAGCTGTCATTGATAAGCTAGATGATGAGAGGAGAACAAAGCTCCACAATCTGATCAAATGGGCTAAGGAGATGCAAATTTCTTTTATAAGGGATTTACAAGAGATCTATAAAAGTACTGGATTAGAAAGCTTAAGAAAAGAGATTGAAAAGCAAAGTAAATTTTTAAAACAATTTACTAAGAGCATTGATGCAATTTTAAAACAGGAGCTTGAACTTGAGGCATTAGATGATAATACAAGGGAATATTTGATTGATTATGCAGTTAAGACTCGTGAGAACTTAAAAGAAGATAATTCAAGGCTTGAAAGAGAAATTATCTTGAGAAAGGTTAGCTATGATTAGATGCCCTGAATGTAAAAATTTATTAAAGCCTTATTGTAGCAAATTAAAAAGAGGAGAAAGAATCAGATATTACAAATGTGATATTTGTGGGAAAGCTTTTAGAACAAAAGTAAAAATAAAAGTAGAGGAAAAGATTATCAAAGATGAAGATTATGACAAATAAAAAAAGGAGTTACTGCAATAACTCCTCAAAGAATATGAAACGTCCAAATTTCTAATTCTATTTTTATTTTATCATAACTTCATAAAAAAATCAAATTTTATGGAGGGAAAAATATGGTAACTAGATATGAGCAATTATTAGAATTAATAAAAAAATATGGGAAAGATGCTAATTTAGTTGAAGTATTAAAGAAAGAAAATTTAGAAAAATAGGAGGAGAAAATGGAATATAAATATAGTTTAATTATTAGCCAATGTTATCACCAACATCATCAGTTCATCGTGAAGATAACTCCTGATTTTGTAGAAAAAGCAAAACAAATGGTAACAGAATTAAGAGGATACAAAGGTGGTAAGGATACTACTTATTTGGGTGATTTAGATTACTATCCAGTTGATGAACTAAAAGGAAGATATAACTATAACGGTTTTGAAGGAGATATTTATATCATTAACTCAGATTCTATTCAATATCTTTTAGAGAAAGTCAAAAACTATTACGAATATGAATTAAGTGGTTATAAAGCATTTGGAAGAAAGAAAACAGTTATAAAGCATTTAGATAAGTTCCATGATGAGATAAGAGTTAAAGAAATAATTAAGAAATATTTTGAGATACTTTAAATAAAAAACCCCGTAGGGTGTGAGGTCAGAATGACTATCTGTACTTTCTTACTAACAGAATAAAAATTAGAAGAAGTAATCCACCTAAAAGAATTGCTCCTCCGTCAAGATTAATTGTTAGATGCTGAATTGTTACAGTCATTCCTGTACCTCCTTGTGATGATTAAATCTACTGCTTACAAGGATCGTTACTCCTTATAAACATGAAATAAGCCTCCACCAAAGTGAAAGCTTATTTCATAACGAATTTTTTATTATCCAATCATCACAAGTTCCCCATACGGGTTCTAGGTACTTAAATTGTACCAACTTTTTTACAAAAAGTCAATCCTACTTGTGATCGCTAATCTACTGAATAGAGTGTCCTAGACATAGAAAAAAAAGACCTGCCACAGTCTTTCTAGGATGCTCTCTTGAGTAGATTATTTAGAAGTATCAGTTGATGTTTCATCATCTGGAATATATTCAATAAGATCTTGAACATTGCAATTAAATAACTGGCATAATTTTTCTAAAGTATCAAAATCTAATCTTTTTACTTTTTCGTTATAAAGATTAGAAATAGTTGATGTACTCATTCCAGTTTTTTTTGCAACCTCAACAATAGAATATCTTTTTTCGCCCATAAGTTTTGATAAGTGATTTTTAATCATTTGAAACCCTCCTTTATAGTGGTTATAATGTTTCATCATCTGGAATATATTCAATAAGATCTTGAATATTGCAGTTAAATAATTTACAAAAGATATTTAAGTGTTCTTTAGGAATACGAACAATAGTATCATTATAATATTTATTAATTATACTTGGTTGTATTCCAGTTAAATTAGAAAGTTCTTTTTGTGACATTCTAGTTTGTGCCATAAGTAAGTGAAGTTTAAGTTTAATCATTTTTTATCTCCTTATTTGGGATATATTCAATAAGATCTTGAAGGGTACAGTTAAATAAGTCACAAATCTTTAGAATATTTTCAAGTGTTAAAGTTTCAGGTTTATCATTATTAACTAATTTACTAATAGTATTTTTATTTAAACCTGTCCTTCTTGAAAGTTCAGCTATAGTTTTTATTTTGTGATCTACCATTAAGTAACCAATTTTTATTTTTAACATTTTTTAGCCTCCTTTATAGTGGGTTATATGGCTATTATACTATACTTTTAACCAATGTACAAAGTTAATCGGTTATTATAATAACCATTTTACGCTTGAAAAAGACTTTTTAATGTGCTATATTCTTATTAAGATAAATTAAAAGTTTATTTTAATAACTTAATAACTTATTATAAAAACTTTAAAATTTTTTATAATTTTTAAAACTGGGGGGCAAATTTATGAAATATTCACTATTAATTAAAGACAGTATGATTGGAGAAATGATTAAACTTTATGGTAAAAATGTAAGATTAGTTGATGCTTTTAAAAAGTATGTTACTACTCAAAAAGAAGGTGATTTCTATGCTAATAACTAAATCACCTGAAACAATTGTTAGAATCTTATTTGATACTCAATCACCAAGAATCAAAGAGATTGAAATTTTAAGAGTAATTGAGGAGAAAGAAAAGACTTTACATCTAAGCAATGGAAAAACAGTTTGTAAAGAATCTTTATTCCCTTATCATAAAAAAAATTATAGCAAAGAACAAGAGTATTTTTATCTGGATAAGATTATACTTTGATATTTAGAAAGGTAGGATATTATGAACCATAGTTTTAATATTGAACTAGCACAAAAATATGGCATTGAAGAAGCCATTATTATTGAACATTTTGCTTTTTGGATAAAAAAGAATGTTGCTAATAAAAATAATTACTTTGAGGGAGAATATTGGACATATAACTCAGCTAAAGCTTTGGAAGAGATATTCCCTTATATGAGTATGAAAAAAATTCAAAGGACTTTAGTTTCATTAGAAAAAATGAAAATTTTTAAAAGTGGAAACTTTAATGAATCTAAATATGACAGAACTAAGTGGTACTGCATAGTTGATCCAGAGATTAAAGCTATGTATAACATCAATTATTCTCCTCCTCCATTGGACAAAATGTCCAATGAGAAAAAGCAAGAGGTTTCAGAGAATGAAAGTTCTAAAAGTGCCTCTGTTTGCCATAAGACAAAACGTCCAATGAAAGATTTAAAAATGTCCAATGAAATGGAAAAAAATGTCCAACCTATACCAGATATAAACTCATATATAAACACATATACTACTACTACTAAACTAGATAACATAAATAAGATAGACCCACAAGCTAAAAAGAAAAACTCTAGTAGAAGTAGTTTATATGAATTTTTAAATAAATATGATTTAACTGAACCTACTAAGTTCAATATTAGACAAAATATAGCTGACCTTACTGAAGAAAAATTTGATAAAACTTATAAAGATATTTTGAAAGAGAGTAAGACAGTTAAGTTCCAGCATATAGAGGCTGTGCTATATAAAGCTCTTAAAGGGGAATGGGTATTAAAAACAATACCTGTTCCTCCTAAAAAAGAGGAGATTGAAAAAAGGGTACTAGGTATATGCAATTATTATCTTAATGCTAGTTTTTTAACTCCTCAGGAACAGATAAACAAATTTCTTGAAGAATGTAAAAATAAGGGATTTGATAGTGAAACTGTGGAGAAAGTTAAATTAAAAATGATATTAAAACTTAAAGAGGGGGCATAATGGAAACTACATTCAAACAACCAAAAATGACAATAGCTGAAATGAATGAAATTTGGAGATTATGTAAAGCTATGGGTATAGACCCTGAGCAATACAAAGATGTGCAATATGCAGGAAAATTAATCTTTGATTTATATCATTTACAACTTTGTTCAGGAAAAATTATTCCTCCTGATCCTGCTGACTACATGGAAGGAGGGAAATATGATTATACCAGATATTAAGTATCAAAAAGTTGAAAAATTCTTAGCTTCTATGAAATTAGATGCTTATTATATTAGAAAAATATTAAAAGAGAATTTAGATTGGGAAAAGGATTTCCTTATTCAAAGAGCTAAAGAAGAAAAGATTCCATACATGGAGGAGTATCTAGATAACTTTAATACTATACGTCCCAAGATTGGAGGAAAGGCTCTAGGAGAAAAAAGGAGAATAGCTATTTTAGATACTGAAACTGAAATAACTTATACTTCTTACTTTCAAGCACAATCAGAAATGAAAATTCCTTATTCAAGGGTTATGAAATTTCTTGAAACTGGAAGATTTAAAAAATTGATAAAACTAAAATATTGGAGGGAAAAGATGCAAATAATTAAAATGTTTAAATATGTTACTAATACCTATCATTTTTACTTGGACAAGATAGAGTCAAAAAATGAAAGTGGAACAGTAGCAGAAAGATGTTGGGTTTTAAATAGAGTCAATGTGAAAAAAATAGAAGGCAATAAGTTGATTCTAAGTGAGAATGATTTTCATCCACCAATTATTCTTCCTTTGAGATCATCAAAGGTTGAAATTGAAGAGAAAATAAAAAGCTTGAGTGGTTGTAAAGAATTTCAATTACTATGTTATGATCCTGAAAGCAAAAAATATATCTAGGAGGTGAAAGATGGTTTCAAAAGTTTATATCATATCTTTTTTAAATGAGTTAGCTGCTGGACTAAGAGAAACTACTAGAAAAACAAGAACTAAAAAAATTGTTAATTGTAAAGTTAAAGCAGAGAAAACTGGTGATAAGGCTGAAGATGAAATAATGTTCTATATCACCCATGAAAAATTTCAATCAACTGCTAAATTTGATAGATTGTCAGCAGCAAGAATAATTTTTGATCTATTGAAGAAGGAGAGAATATGAAAAAAGTTGTGTTGATAAAAGCCAATAAAGGTGGTGTAGGTAAATCATGGATAACTCTTCAATTAGCTCACAAAAGAGCTATGGAAGGAAAGAAAGTAATTATTATTACTTCAGATAGTCAAAATAATATTTTAGATTTTGCAGGAGTTGAAACTGATGCTCCATTGGGATTAGATGAATGGTTAAAAAATGGAGATGGTGGTTTTATAGAGTTAAGAGATAATCTGAATTATATTCCATTTCATTCTTCTGTGCTTTCTGAAGATCTTGAAGTTAGATTTGAAAGTTTTATTAATGCTATGAAAAAAGAATATGATTATATTTTTATTGATTCTACACCTGTTCTTAATCTTGATAAAAAATTTATTGAATTAGCTGATGAAGTTGTTATTCCCACTTTTCTTGATCAAGTTACACTTGGATCAATAGCTATACTTATGGATCAGATAAAACCTAAAAGTAAAGTAAAAGCTATTATTCCTAATAGAGCTGGAAGAACTAAACTTGAAAAAGATTATTATTCAAAACTAATGGAATTTGTATCAAATAGAATTTTACTTATTATTCCAATTAAACAATCAGCTTTTGTTTCAAAAGTTATTGATCAAGGTAAAACTATTTGGGAATATAAATCAAGAGAAGCAGCGGTACTTCAAAAACTACTTTTAGAGGTTTTGGAGGTGTTGTGATGTCAAGCTCAAATAAACTAGCTAAATTAAATAGGTTAAAAGAGGTAATGAAAGAGGTTGAGTGGCATTCAACTTTTAATTTCGAAAGTTACGAAATTGATGAAGAAACAAAAGCTTTTATTGAAAAAAAAGAAGAGTTGATATCCAATAGTTTTCAAAGATATAGCTCTTCTAAATATGAAATTTGTATGGCTCTAATGGAAGTTAAAGCAAAACTGTTAAATAAAGGTTCTAGTTTCATGGCTTGGTATACTCATATAGGTTTTACAAAAGATAAGGTTAGCGAGTTAATGAAATATCATGAACTCTATTCACAAGCTCCAAGTATGAAAGACTATATTTCTACTCTTTCTGGAGTAGCAGTTAGACTTCTTACTCATAAAGATGTTTCTCCTCAATTGGCATTAGATATCATGGAAAAAGGAGCAAAAAAAATGGAAGATATAAAAGAGTTAATTGAGCTAGCTCTTGCTCCTGAACAACCTAAAAAAATAATAGAATATAAAGGAGCTATCTCTAAAAAGTCTTTAGGGACTATTAGAAGCATTGAAAGACAAATAAAAAATTCTACTTCTGCTACAGAATTAAATACAGTAAAAAAAGAGATAGAAGCTATGAAGAAGCTTTTGTCTGATATGGAAAAAGATATAGCTAATAGAGAGAAAGAATATGAAAATAAAAATAATTTAAAATTAATTGTTAATTCTTGAGGAGCAGAAATGATAAATCTATTTAAAAAACTGTTTAATTTTAAAATAAAATATTATGGGAGATTTTAAATGTTATTATGGTTAATTAGTTGTTTAGGAATAGCAATTATAGTAATTAAAATAGCAGATTTATAAAATTTTATTGAACATTGGCAAGTAAATAATACTGAGGAAGCCTTTATTTTCTATCTTCTTTTTAATTAAAGTCATTGACTTTTATTAAAAAATATGATATTATATATACATGAAGGGAGGAAAATATGAAGCATGCGTATTTGGGAAATAATCATTTTAGCAATTACCACAATAGATTACATCATAAGAATTGCAAAGTGGGTTATCAAAATGATTAGGAGGTTTAAAGGGAAGTAATCTTCCCTCCTCCCTTCCCCCTCTTCTTCATATGTTGGAAATGGAGGTGTAGAAATGGATTGGTTTAAAATAGCAGTTATTATATTAGTTATTATAAAAACAGTAGAATTTTCTTATCGCCTTTATAAATGGATAAAAAATAAAAAAAATAAGAACTCCTAAGATAGATCTTAAAAGTTCTTATTTTACATGCGTATTTGGTTACTTATATTATAAAGTAGATAGGATAAAAAGTCAAGGTGAGTTTAATGGAAGAAAAAAGAAAGGTAGGGAGACCAGTAGGTATTAAAAAAAATAAAACTATGTTTGGCTATAAATATAATGAAGATGAATACAATGCTATGAGTAAAGCATTAGAGAAGTTTAAAGCAGAACATAATTGTACAACTTCAAAAGCTTTATATCTTCTGATCACCCAGAAAACTAAATAAAAAAGAGAGGGGCTATGTGCGACCATAGCTTTGCCTCTCTGTGTAACAACTCAAAAGGATTTATTTTTAATAGCAGAGGTTTAATCTAATAAACTCTAACAGCTATTAGAAAAAACATAACTATTACTAACGGAATTAATACTTTGTTCATTTAAAATACCCTCCTTTCTCTTTAAAAGATTGGAGTTGTCACACTAAGAAATATAATAACATATTTTAGTGGAAAATAAAAGAGATATCCAGTCGCAATAGATATCTCTTGTTCTTTGGCATTTTAAATGCACTTAATTCCGTTAATTAAATGTTATCATAATTATATATTTTTGTCAAATTTTAAAAATTAAAGTTCCTCAGTATTAATTTACTGGGGATTTTTTTATTAAAAAGTTTTTATGGAGGAAAATAAAATGGATGAAAAAAAAGAAAAAAATTGTATTTATGATAAATATGATGTTGCTGAAATATTTAACTGTTCAGAGTCAAAGGCTGCTAATATAATTAGAGGCTTGAATAATAAATTACTTGAATCAGGAGTTCCAAAGGATAGTATTGTAGCTGGAAAAGTAAGTAAGAAATTTTTTCATGAAACATTAAAAATTTAGATTGATACAAACATATAAAAAATAGCGCGATTGTTCATCGCGCTTTTCTTTTGTATAATATACTTATGA
>ERZ894240.569-NODE-569-length-34449-cov-6.741030_pt1 | contig 34449 bp, 45 predicted proteins | sample MGYA00380298_ERZ894240 | MGnify/ENA primary metagenome ERZ894240 (study PRJEB32331, sample SAMN06328419) | human gut metagenome | biome: human gut microbiome; feature: stool | host: Homo sapiens | collected 2014-06-27 ... | reverse complement strand
CATAAAACAATATTTCCAATTACACAATAGATTAAATAAATTAGTTAGCTTTTACCTTTTGATTTGCAGTAATAATGTTGTACCTTCTCTTCTCTATCCCGGGGAGCCACACTCTTAATCTTGGGAAAGACAATGGAATACAATTTATCTTGCCATCCAGTATCCTCTGCCTTCGGAGTATTAACTTCTCCAGTGCCCTATCAAATGAATCCTTCTCTTCCATAACTATTCAATGTATCTCCATATAAAACCATAAGCTCTTTTCATTTTTCCATTACAACAGGCTCCAATATTAGTATTCTTATACCCTAAAGTTCTTTCAACCTCCATTGTACTTTCCCATCTCTTAATTTCTTCTCCACCCAAAGATAGTTGAAGTACCTGTTTAGAGTTCCAAGTAGTCTTTCTACCTTTTAAGGCATAGGACCTTCTTTCATTACCAGTTCCATGTTGCATATTTTGAGATTGGTTACACCACTCAAGATTCTCAACCCTATTATCTGTTTTACCCTCATTTTTATGGTTTATCTGAGGCAAATTATCTGGGTTGGGTATGAAGGCTTCTGCAACTAATCTATGCACATGAAATGCTTTTCCACTATCCAGTCTAACCTGTAAATAACCTTTAGTAGTCTTGTATGGTTTGAGGTTTCTATTGCTTTTTAAAGAGAAAATCTCTCCTGACTCAGAAATAAGATAATCTGGGTATCCTGTAATAACTTTAAAATTCATAACTATTAGTTTAATGTAGATGTCCAATCAACACTCATTTCATTGGTTTGGTCTGCATTCTCAATGTAATTAGCCAGCTCTGAGATAGGTACTTTAGTACCATCCTTTACCTCTTCTTTCCAAATGAAATATTGAAGCAATCTCATGAACTTATACTCTCCATTGAAGCCAGAAACATAGGCTTGAGTTGCATTAATGATTTGTTCATCAGTGTAATCATTCCCATACTTCTTAAAGAAAGTCTGTAACTTCCTCTTAATGTCAGTTTTATTCCCTCTCCAATACTGATTGTTAAAGTTCTTTCCTTCTGGGTAAATGGATTGAAGTTGAGGTACTAATGCTTCAATCCTTTGATTGAAATCATCAGACCCCACAGACTTATCAGAATCAAGAATGATATTATTGACTACATTATTCCCTGTAGAAGTTACAAATAACCCTACAGGAAGATGTGTTTCCCTATCATAACTTGTACTGATAAGTCCTTTTTTCTTCAACTCACTTTCAGCAGCATTGAAATCTACATTGTTTTGAATAGCTATCATAAGTAAGACCTCTCCAAGAGAAACCCCACTCTTCTTAATAACCTTGTCATTCAATGAGATTGTCATAGTACTACCCAATCAGCAATTCAACATGAGCTTCCTCAACCTTCACAGTTTGTTCACAAGCCTCCACAGATTCATTCACAAGTGCAGCACAGTTCAAGAAATATTTCTCAATTTCTTTGTAAACCTTTGCAGCAGTAGCAAATGCTTTACCTTTTGCTCTGGATTCTGCAATCCTCTTACCTGCTTCTTCATCAAAAGTATCTTCTTCATTGCATCTTGCAATGGCTCTCACTTTGAATGTGCCATTGTTATCTACAAGTGGAAGATTAGCCCACATATTAGGATAAATATCACACCATGCAGGATGTTTCTGCAACTGCATATCACACTCCAGAACACAAACCACTACCTTCTTCTCAGGATTTACAATGTAGTTTGCTTTAGTAATTTTAACTCTGTTCTTCATACTTTTATTTCACTTAAATTTGTTTTCACAACCAACTCTGGATTATAGTCCTCAAGCATCTTTTCAACTAACTCCTCTTCCCTTGTACCACTAAAGTATGGGATAATAATGATGGGGTCTTTATGCCTGAGTATTCTACCCAATCTTTGTTTGATGATAATATCACTGCTGTTTAGATTAGCATATAAACCAACTCTGCAATCTACAAGGTTCATACCTTCATTCAGCATATTACATGCTGTAATATGGTCTAACTCCTTATGATTAAACATGTCAAGCACCATAGAGGATTCTTTGTTCTTACTGTTAATACAGTTTTCCCCTAATATTTCTGTCTGCTCAATAGAGCTACAGAATGTAAGTACCCTCTCTGATTTCAGCTTCTCAAGAAGAGATAGGATAATAGGGTTCTTTAATTGTGAAAGGAATTTGAGCCTTTGACCTGCAAGGAATAACCATTTTGTCTTTACTCCTTCATTTCTTGTTCTCATATATTGCCTCTTCCAGAACTCTATCTTGCTTCCTAACTCCATCACATACTGATATTCAGTACACTTAATATGCACCTGAATAGATTTATCCCTTAAGTAAGACCATCTATCTTTATATAGACATTCTTTGATAATCTTAGCTTTGGGATGTTCAATCATAGTATGTACAGCATGTGTATTATCAAGTTCAAGAGGGATAAGGAACACTCTTGGGTCAGGAAGGATTTCATTGTCTATAGCCTCCTTCATCTTCACTGTATAACATTGAAAATCAGGAAACAACTGACTAAGTTCCCACTTCATATCTCTGGTTACTGTAGCTGAAAGCATAATAGAATGATGTATTTTCATTGTAGATACAAATTCTCTACATCTTTCTGACATGTGTTGCACTTCATCAAAGATGACTACATCCCACTCTTCCTCTACATGTTTATTCAATCCTACATAAGTACTGAAATACACTCTTTCAAGCCAAGATTCTAATCCCCACTTAATAAACTCCTCTTTCCAGTTATTTATCAAGACTAATCTTGGTATTACTATAAGTATGCTACTGGGATTATTCCTTAAAGCCAAATCAATACCTATCTTAGATTTTCCGAAAGAAGTTGGCAACTCACAGAGTATAGAACTACTCCTTATATTCATTATCTCTTCCTGAGCCTGTTCTCTATCCATATCTCTTTACTATATTCTTTAGTTTTTCTACATATTGCGGGTCTTCCGCATAACCTATTTTAATCAAAAATTGATAGTAATCATCCGGGGGTTTGTATCTATATTGTATGTAATTGAGATAGGCAACCACACTCTCACTCCAGTGGTCAAACTTGTAATAATCACCTTTGTAACTATTGTAGAGTCCAAATAAGTTATTGTACTCTTTGCAGACCTTAGACCTGAAATGACCTGTCTCAAGAATAGCCTGAGCATATACAATGTTCTTATGTTTAACATTATAATACTCTAAAGCCTTCATAAGATAATCATCAGGAGCCTCTGATAGTAAGAACTCTGGTTGTTCCAATCTCAACACATCCACCTTTACAGGTTCCCTGTGCTCTTCTTGATAGTCCATATAGTATAAACCATATAGACCACCAATTAGTAAGAGCATAAGAATATTATATACTCTTTGTTTCATAAATATTTGTTATGCTTTAGTTCCTTCAAATGAATTAAGTTTCCCTCTTGGGAATTTGATTCTATATTTATACTTCCTCCAATATCTGGCACAATGCCCCTGCTTCTTCTTAGTTAAAACTCTCCCTTTGCTCATATTTCCAATAGTTTTATGTAAGCTCTCCCTCCATCCTTATTATACCAAAGCAATAGTATATACTTGTTATAGCTTGTGATTAAGTCAAATTGAGGGTGGTATCTAACAAAAGTCTTTATTAGTAAGATAATACCCAATAATCCTACTATAATTGATGCAAATAACATACTACCTACACTATAAATGATTTAATTATCAAGTACAGCATAGGTGAAACTCACTCCACCAAGCTCTTCCACAATCCTTTTAAGATGTGCTTCAAGCCTCTGTTTCTTAGTAAGTCTCTCCCAATCTCTGGGTTTAACAAAATAAGGAGCTTCACTGGACACCATATAATTATAGGCATCCATACTTAGATTGAGTGATTGACCAGCAGGCTTACACTTTCTGGTCTTCACAGTGATAGTTTGAACATCTTTCTTACCATCACTCTTCTTACCCTCTACTCTCATAGAGAAAGTGTCATAACCTGTGCCTTCTTTTTCTTTCTCAAGAGCTTTAGCCTGCTCTTGGCTCAGCATCACACTACCTTGTAATGTGACACTGAGACTCACTTTGATTTCATTATTCATCTGAATCTTTATTACCAAGCATAGCTCCCATAAGAAGCATACCCAACATGGCTTCTGGGCCTTCACCTGCCAAATTCTTAGCTGCAAGAGCAACAACAATCTTTTGCTGTTGGTCTGCAATGAATTTCTGCAAATCCATAGGCAGAGTACCAAGTAGATAAGTAATTACAATAGCCTTGCTTTGGTTATCTTTTAATCTGTTCAACTCAATCAGGCAGTTATCCAATACATCTTCTGCATCAGTATCACCTGTCTTTTTACCAAGGTCAATTACACCTTCCCTCAAATCATCCATTACTTCTTTAGGAAATGGTTTATTAAGACCTAATTTTTCTCTCATGTTTTCTGCAAAGCTCTCAGCTCCACTCTTTTCATTTTTCATTGTTTTTTTTTTTTAGGTGAATACTTATTTGTACATCTTTAATTCCTTGCCATTGCACTGTGCAATTAGCATGAATAACTTGCTACCTTCAATAATAGAGAAATTAATAGTCACTTGCATATAATAGTTTATTAGAATTTACTCTTGAGCATTTCTTGTGATTTACAAGGTAGAAATGTCTGACAGCCCATAACACCCTTTATAGCTTACCTATTAGCAATTGGGTTCTGTATTTATTGTATTGCAGACCCTTTCAAAACCATTTACAAATGTACCCCCAAGAAGACTCGAACTTCTGTCTAAAGTTTAGGAAACTCTTGTTCTATCCACTGAACTATGAGGGCAGTTTGAGTAGCTGTGTTTCACAACATGAGCTACTCTTTAATTAACCTTATATAAAACACATACCTACTTCTTTTCTGTAGATGCAGGATTCATGAATCCCATCATAGGGTTTTGTCCACCCATCATCTGCATCATCATCATGGTTTCAAGCATGGAATTATCTCCACCTTTATCCATCATCATGAGCATCATGGGATTGAATGAACCACCATTTCCCTGCATCATTTGTATCATCATGAGGTCTTTCATATCCATGTCCTCATTATTAGCCAATGCCAACATCATGGGATTAAATCCACCTGTTGTCATACCTGAGAACATATTTACAACTACTCTTACAAGAGCCTGACCTAACATGAAATCCTTGATTTCCCTCCTGTTTGAAGAATAGCCAGAGAATGACAAGCACTGTAATGTACCATTGTCATTCTTCCGGAGTACTTTCAGGAAGGAGTTATTTAATTTCACAATGTCACCTACCTGCACTTGAGCATAAGGCTTTGAATTCTGTTCTCTTGCAGAATAGTTACTAACACCTATTACTTGCATAGGTGTAGTGTACATAGGAGATACAATTAAATCTCCTACCTTTACTGTGTCATAACTACAAAGAAACATATACATTTTAAGTTGCCTTGCTTCTGACCCAGATAATTTCCGTGTAGTATAAACTACATTGATTGTCCGTACCATTTGATTATAGTTTACTTGAGTTCTTCATCAAGGTGATTGAGATACTTGTTGAATGTAAGTATCTCAAGCTCCTCTTTGTTAATAGTTTTATAACACACTCCAACAAGTATTAATACAAGTATAAGACCATGAAAGAAATATCCATTGTCATAAATACTATCAATACCACACATATATAATAAGGTGACAAGAGTGGTTACATATAGTAACACACCCTTGATAATTAGTTTAAATGTTTTCATAGATTCTTTAATTGATTTGTCAATTTGTCTATTCTCTCTTGTCTTGAAGGAGAGTATGAAGTAAAGGTTGCATCTTGTTTCTTTTCAAGCTCCCATATTTCTTCTTGTATCCTCTTTCTTTCTTTATCTCTTGGGGATGGTCCAGTATGACTTATATAATAGGGCATAATTAATATACCAACTACAAGTAATACCACCAACATTGCAGTTTCATTCATAATTATCTTTTTCTTTTGTATTTATTGAACTCTTTTCTTGCAATATCACCTTTCTTAAAGGTCTGCATTGTGATGCTATTGTCTGATGCAATTACTATTGACCATTCAAAAGCATGTGTTCCAAACAGTGAAACTGTTCTACCCAATTTGTCTGTAATTGTAGCTCTTAATTCAGAACTACAATTCTCCTTGTGATAATTTTTAGCCATGAGTATTTAGTGTATCTGTATCTATTACTATTATTAAATCTTTCTCTTGACCAAGTGGATACTCCTTATCACAGGATATTATGCACACTGTGATTAGTGTACATAGAATTACTATTAATATCTTTTTCATGTGTTTATAAGTTAATTTGTTAATAATTGAAGCACATACTGGATTTGAACCAGTGACCTTCACAATAACTACCTTTAAAATCATTATGTGATACTCTAACCACTGAGCTAATGTGCCTTTGATTATTGATGTTATTATATCAACCCATGTACTCTTCCTTAAATAGGCAAAGACTGTCTTATTAATGTTTTCCTTTACTCGGTTAATAGTTGTAAGTCCCTCAGACTGGCTACTAAGATATACCACCTGTTGTATAGTATGTAATAAATTACTCTTTTACTCAGTGGACTCACTATTCAGCATTACTTTCTCCTATAATATTTCATCTTTCAGGTGGATGTTTGTTTAGTCCCCTAAAGTGGTCAACACTTACAATATAATAACATCAAATATCTTATCCTTATCATTTATTCTATTATATATTAGTAATTTCTTAACACATTTTAATGGCATGTGTTCTGTCAAATGCTACTATTATTCACATTTGATTGCCTAAATTAGCCCATTGGTATGCTTACTGTGTGCTTATTATATGCCTTTTTGTGGTCCAATTAAACTAAAAGTACTGTTTAGTCTAACAATGTAACCAGTAAATCCAGTTATTCTATTACTCCTCTTTTTCTTTTTGTAATGTCTTTGAATGTGGCATGATGTGTATTGGGATTTTATAGACTAACACTCAGTCTTTCACACTTTTACACTATCAACAAACATAGAAAGAAAGAGTAAAGAAAGGACATTTAAGACCCATTCATTCTTGCACTCTTTTATAGTCTTCAAAGCATAAAGAAAGACTACTCAAAGCATACAATATTCTTCTAAGTACTATTAATGCTCAGGAAGAGAAATGGTAATATTGGACAGAGATTAAATCTCCATCCAACAATTAGCCATCCAAACAAATGTAGAATCAGCATGATTCATGTACCATTTATTATTCTCGGAATATTGCTTGGAATATGCTTCATCAGAAGCTATACTTGATGTATGACCATCTAACCAAATTATCTTGTCCATAACTATTAATGCTTAAAAGATACTATTAATGCTTAAAAGATACTATTAATGCTTAGAAGAATAAAACAGAAAGAGGGCAAAGCCCTCCTTCATTAGAATGTTGCCAACACTGGTGCACCACCTGTGCCTTCTTCATGCAGCAACCAGAATGAGCTACCATCAGGTGCTTCAACATTTGACACCATTGGATGTGCAGGAATACCCTTCACTGCAACTGCTCCTGTCTTTGCACCAAATGTGAAGAACAGCTTGTTGGTCTTAGGATTCTGTTTCACTTGAATCTTGTCTACATGTTGAGCTGCTTTAAACTGTTCAACTGTCAATGTCTCACGGAATTTTAACTGATTGTCCATAATACTTAATGTTAAATTGTTAATGAATAATTTGTTTAACCATAGGGGGTGGAACCCCACTGGCTAAGTGATGGGGGAGGTGGGGTTGGTGTATATCCCACTCATGACTATGAATCAAAAAAAAAATTAAAAAAAAAAAATTAAATTATTTGGATAGTATCTACTATATACTTATCTTTGACCAAAAATTAAAGGTATGAAAGAGAAGAGTTATAATTTATTTGGGAGTACTTGGAGAATACAGTTTGTAGATGAAGTAGTTGGTGAAAATGATAAGTGGTTATTTGGAGAAACAGAGAGTCCTTCAAGGGTAATAACCATTAGCACAAAGAAGCCTGATGGTAATAAACTTTCAAAGGATGAAATTGAACTTACTGTCCTACATGAAATAGTACATTCCATATTCCAAACTGGACAATATATGAGTTGTGATAATGATGAACCATTAGTAGAATGGATTGCAAGATGTTTAAAAGCCTTAAAAGAACAGCATATTATATAGTCAATAGTTAAACTTTCATAAATAATAGTCTCAGATTTGGATATGTCATTTATTTTTTGTATGTTTGCAAAATAATAGGAAACTACCTATTAGTAGATACATTGGTTCAGCCAACATGGGAAAGTAAAGGATACCATTAGCAGGGCACAGGTAATGAACCCTTGAGATAAATAAGAGAAGAACTAATAGTATATAAACGGGTGTATCTGCTGGTCTATAGGAGTAAGAATCTGGTTAATCCAGTCTAATGCAGTGAGAAATGTCTGTAGGGTCTCTTATTATATGAAACTAAGGTTTTACTCCTTATTTACTTTAGTTAGTTAAAGATAAAATAGGAGGGAGGGATAACTATGCCCAATTTAAAATGAAACAATATGAAGACAGTTAAGAAGGTTAAGAATGAGACTATAAATATAGTTGAATGTGATGGTGCTGTATGTGTATCTATGAATCATAATGATAATAGGTATTATGCACAGGGAGTTAGTTCAAAGGTGTTGAATGTAAAGAGATATAAGGTATGAAATGGTTAAGTAACCTCTTACTTTGGTTGTGGCAATTTCCACAGAATTATATAGCATTTCTTATCTATGGATGCTTAGGATACTTGTGTCACTATGGTGGAAAGTACAATGGAAAGAACTTAATTATAACTGAGTACATTCTCTCAAACTTTTCTTTAGGGGATTATATATTTGCTCTTCCTAATTCTACTGATAAGTCTTTGAAGCATGAATTAGGGCATTCATATCAGTCTCAGTTATTAGGATGGCTGTATATTCCAGTGATAGCTATCCCTTCTATCTTACATAATCTATATTGTATGATTGTAAGGAAATTGGGTTATAAGCCTGATTATTATAGCTTCTATACAGAGAAGTGGGCTGATAAATTGGTTGAGAAAGTTGGGTAATTCTTTATTGATTAGTCTATTAAAGCTATTATCTCATATTCTCTTCTGGAGTATTTTCATATTATCTTGAAAATAATTAGTGAAAGATTTGCATATCTCAAATATTTGACTTATCTTTGCATCATGATTAGAAGATAAGAACATTGTTCCATAGTATAATGGTTATTACACCTGATTTTGGCTCAAGTAATGTAGGTTCAATTCCTGCTGGAACAACAATAAATGCCCTGTTGGTGTAATGGAAGCACAAGACTCTTCTAAAGTTTTAGATAAGGTTCGAGTCCTTAATGGGGTACTTTTGAAGGTGGATTTTTTTTTCATGATTTTTAAAGAGTGGACTATCTGGTCTGTGAAGATAGGATAGTCCTTTTAATTACTTTTATGAAAACATGTAGAATTTGTAACAGAGATTTAGAAGACATTCAATTTCCAAAGAATGGAAATGCTTTAAGAAATATATGTAAAGAGTGTCAAACTAAGAGAGTAAGGACAAGGCAAATAGAATTTGTAAATTGGGTTAATGGATTAAAAACTCAATGTTCTATATGTGGATATAATAAATGTAAAGAAGCATTAGAATGGCATCACACAGAGGATAATAAGGACTTTAACATAAGTAGATTTGTTAATGGTAATTATCCATCTGATAAAAATAAACAAAAAGTTCTGAATGAACTTTCAAAGTGTATTCTGGTATGTTCAAATTGTCATAGAGAAATACATAATATGATGGGTTAGTATAGTGGTTAGTACACAAGATTTTCAATCTTGCAGAGAGGGGTTCAAATCCCTCATAGACTGCAATAGGTAGTCAAAGTCCTCTTCCAAAGAGTTGGAAGAGGCAAATGGAGAGATAACTCAGTGGGACTGGGACTTGTCTTGAAAACAAAGTGGTCATTTATTTGGCTGGGGGTCGGGACCTCATTTCTCCGCATTATGATACAAATATTGAGAAAAGAAGGATGGGTGTTAAATCCCAATGATAAGGTAGTGAATGCTATTTTGAAAAGATGTGAGGCTAATAATGGAGAATGTCCCTGTCATAATACAGGTGAGGATAAGAAATGTCCTTGCTCTGATTATAGAGAGAAAGACATTTGTCATTGTAGTTTATACCTTAAGAGAGAGCAACTTATGCCAGATATAGACTTAAGTAAGTTACCTACTGGTATGGATTTGGAAGACTTTATAAGAGCTTGGCAATTAGCTCAGAAATCACCTAAGATAGTGATTGAGAGTGTTCCTAAGTAATGGAGGATTAACCCTAATGGTAAGGGAACTGTTTGCTAAACTGTTAGTAGTCTTAAAGGATGTATAGGTTCAAATCCTATATCCTCCGCAATATAGAGTAGTTGGGTAATTGGTTAACCCCCTGCATTTGGGATGCAGAAATTGGAAGTTCGAGTCTTCTCTACTCTACAAATGGGTCATGTAGTGTAATTGGCTAACACATCTGATTTAGGCTCAGAAGGCTGTAGGTTCGACTCCTACTGAGGGTACAAAAAAAAATATGCAGATTTACTTGCATATATAAATTATAATACATATCTTTGTAACATCAAATTAAAACAATATGATAGATACATTTGGAGACAATCTATTAGAAGGTTTTGAATATGAATCTCCTTCTCATGAAGGAAATCAATTTAAAGACTTTCTATGTGTACTTGAAGGATTCAAGACTAAGTTTAAGAATCTTCATTGGTCAGCATATAGTAATTCAATCCATGTAAGGATTGATGAACTCATTGATGAAATATCTGATTATCAAGATATTCTTGCAGAAGAAGTTCAAGGTATTCAGGGACAGTTTGAACCAAACTTCCTTAAAGGAACTAACTTTGATTTCACTTGTCCTCATGAAGCAATTGATAATCTGATAAGTAGAGCTGATACCTTCTACACTAAATTACCTCAGTCTTCTAACTTTGCTGGAGTTAGAAGTGAGTGTGAAGCCTTCATTACTAACCTTCATAAGTATAAGTACTTGTTTGAATTATGTAGAAAAGGTGCAATGGATTAAGATAGCCCCATAGTCCAATGGTCAAGAGACAGTAGGTTTAAGCCCTATCCAGTGAGGGTTCGACTCCCTCTGGTTACTATGCTTCTTTAATATAAAGGTTATTATGCTTCACTTGTAATGAAGTTATATAGGTTCGATTCCTATAAGAAGCTCAACAAGTTACTAAAAGCTGCCATTCATACAGTGAGAGAGTAACATCCTATGCTACTATGAATACCTTATGGTGTAGATGATAGGAGGTTCCAGCTAAGCTGAGACTGGAGAAGTTAGAGTACCAATAGCAAATCTCTAACAAATGCAGGTATAGTATAAAGGTTAGTACAATAGACTTCCAATCTTCTGGTTAGAGTTCGAGTCTCTATATCTGCACAATAAATCGCGAGGTAGTGTAATGGCAACATGTGTGGCTCATAACCACAAGAAGCAGTAATACTGTGTTGGAAGTTCGAGTCTTCCCTTCGCAACTAAGTTAAAGTGAATAATATGGAAAAGGAGAAGACATTAATCACTTGTATTATAGGCTCTACAGTTAGAGAAGTAATCAAGCAAGCTCAAGAGCTTGAAATTAAAAGAGAAGATATAGTAAGTATGTTTCCTTTAGGAGGACAGATTTACTTAGTTTTTTATAAGTAAAAACAACTGGCATTATGGAAGAGAAGAAGACAAAAGAACCTCAGTACAATGAACCTAAGATGATGTTACATCTTGCTATTTATAGTGCTGTTGGTAAATACAAGAGTATTAGAAGAGCTATCAGAGAAGGTCATGTAACATCTTGGGGAGAGGAAGTTCCAAAGAGACCTTTCAATAATAGAAAGAGGACCTCTGGTAGGGAGTTACAGATTACTAAAGAGAAGATTTATGGAGAACTTAAGTACAGAAGTCAAGCCAGTTGAGCTTGAGACTCCCAAGGAAGAATATAATAATATACCAGTTGTATATTGTAAACATTGTCTATCATTAGCAATAAGAAACTCAGATGGCATAGATTACTGTGACAAATGTGGTGGAACTGAGACTGGTGAGGCACACATACATGAATGGGAGAAAATGTATGGACAAAAGTATGGTGGAAATTATCTAACAGAAAAATAAAGATGGAAGAGAAGAATAACATGAAAGTTGTAAAGGGTGGCAAGGCTACTCCAGAAGTGAGAAAACTAAGTTATGAGGAACTGGAGAATACTGCACACCAGTTGTCTGAACAAAGCAGACAGTTATATATGCAGAATCAGAAGTTAAGTCAGGCTTTACAGGAGTCTAATCTTGCTAACTTCTATGAAAGATTGAAATGGTTGTGGACAGTAATTACTTCTACTACATCTAATATCTCAGAAGAGTTCAAGCATAAGTGTGGTGCAGAATTTGAAATACTAATGACTCAACCTGAACAGGAACCTGAGGAAGAAGTAAAGGAAGGAGAATAAACTATGGCTAAGCAAGTGGATTCAATAGTTAGGATTCCTTGCAAGGTAGATGGTAAGTTCTTTAGATATTGGTTCGAGTTTCTTACACCTTTTCATAACTTGACTGAGAGAGAAATGGATGTCATTACTTCATTTGTGAAGCAAAGATATGAACTCAGCAAGGTCATTAAGGATAATGAGATACTTGATAAGGTTACTATGAGTGAAGATACTAAGAAGAAGGTAAGGGAAGAGTGTGATATATCTCTTCCCCACTTTCAGGTCATCATGGGGAAGTTAAGAAAGAATAAGGTCATCATTGATGGGAAGATAAACCCAAGATACATTCCATCAGTAGATGAGGAGAATGGTTCATTTAAGATGATGTTATTATTTGATTTCTCATGATATACTCAGAAGCAATTAAACAGGTATCCACAGAACTTGGATTACCACCTAAAGTGGTAAAGGAAGCCTATGAGTCCCTTTGGACTTTCATTAGGAATAACATCAAAGCCTTGCCTCTAAAGGAAGACCTAAGTAAGGAGGAGTTTGATAAGTTGAGAACCAATTTCAATATTCCATCAATAGGTAAACTTAGTTGTACTTATGATAGGATGATAGGAGTTAAGAAAAGATTTGAACATATAAGAAGATTAAGAGATGATTACAACAATCAAGAAAGTTAAACCCATGTTTAATAACATGGTAGTCACTTTAAATAAATATCCTACTGACCTAAAGACTACTGGAGGTATTATAGATAGTACCAGAGCTGGTTCAGTAAAAGAATATCAGACAGTAGTAGCTGTTGGACCAATGGTAAGAGGTATTGAAGTAGGAGATATAGTATATATCAATCCAAAAAGATATGCAGTAATGCAACATAAACCCGGCTCATTGCAAGATGGTGTTATTAAGGATAATCCTGTAGTAGGATATAAGTTTGACATCATGGAGATTGATGGAGTTGAGCACATGATGATTCAAGATGGAGATGTAAAATTTGTAGCAGAGATTGAGGAATTTGAAGAAAATCCTCCTATTGTTACAGGACCACAACTTATAGTATAAATATAAGCCTGAGCCTATCAAAGGCTTGGGCTTTTTTAGTTTTAAGCAGTATGAGATTATTTAAAAGAGATGGCTATAATCTGGTTATATCTGATGAAGCCTATGCTTTAAAGGCATTCAGACAGATATGGAATAGAGATAAATCTCTCTCAAAGGAGAGAGCTATTACAGAGCTTGGATATTGTTACTTTATGGAAGACTCCAGAAGTGATTACAAGTATATAATAGATGAACAGGAGAGGAAAGAAGCTATTAAGCAGGGTGAAGGTATGAAAGATAACTGGGAACCTGATACTACTGTGAAAGAAGCTCAAGCACTATATGCAAGTTTTAAGACCACTTCTGAGCTATTACTTGATGATACAAGAATGCTTGTTGATAAGTATAGAATGAAGTTAAGGAGTATGGACTTAACTGAACTTGATATAAAAGAGACTAAGGAATTAGGTGCTATTATTAAACTTATACCATCAATGGTTAAGGACTTAGATGAAGCTGAAAGAGCTATTGCTAAGGAATTATCACAGAATGATAAGGTAAGAGGAGCACAAGAAAAAGCAATATATGAGGACCTCTAACCCATTGTATATTAGATACTTATGAATAATAAATTTATAGTGTACTCCCATGTAAATAAGATAACTAATGTTACTTATATTGGAGTTACAAAGAGAAAACCAGAACTCAGATGGGCTAATGGTTTTGGATATAAAAACAACCCTTACTTCTGGAGAGCCATAGTAAAATATGGATGGGGTGGATTTACTCATAATATATTGCACTCTAACCTCTCAAAAGAAGAAGCTCTTAATATAGAGGAAAGTCTTATAGCTCATTATAAAAGTCTTAATCTCTCTTATAATATTTCTTATGGAAAAGATTATGCAGGAGGTTTGAGAAGAAGACCTATAAAGGTATATACACTCAATGGGGAACTAATCAGTAATTGTGAATCAATTCATCAAGCCTCTATAAAATTTAATGTATCTGAATCTGGAATATATTATTGTGCTTCATTATTTGGGGGCACTACTAAGTGGAAAGATTATATTTTTCTATTTGAAGATGATAATATAAAGGATAGATTGGATTATATTTTAAGGTTTCATAGGAAGGCTTCAAATAGGAGAAGCATTATTATGAAGTCTCTTGATGGAAGCATTACCAAAGAGTTTGAGTCACTAACAGAAGCAGCATGTTATATAAATGCAAAATCAGTAGGAAATATAACTGAATGCTGTAAAGGAAATAAGAAATCCTATTTAGGATATACATTTAATTATAAATAGTTATGGAAATAAATGATATAGTAGAAGGACTTAATGTATATTATGAAGGCTTTCCTAATAGAAGAAAGGGATACTTTGTATTGCATAAGATAATAGATAGTAACCCTGTAGTTAAATCACAGAAGACTTATAGAATGCAAGTTTGGTTTGTAAGTAAGAGTGAAAAGATACCTGCATTTGGTACTCAGTACTCTAATAGAATTGTTACTGATGCAGAAGAAACTAAAGCTCTTTCCCTCCTAACCACTTCTATTACCAAATCTCTTCTGGAGTATATTAATACACAAGATTTTAAGGAGTTATGCAATGATACCAATGAATAAATACCAGACTGAGCTTACTGAGGAACTAATGAATACCCTTCCTCAGGAGGTTCAGGAACAGTTACTTGAGACTCTTACTACAGTAGAATTTGTCAAGAGACTTATATCCCCCAACAGACCTTATGCAAGGGACTTACCAAGAGATGAAAAGGGTAGGATTATAGTAGATATTACTAATCCACACATCATTGAGGATGCTGATTATTTTAGGCAACCAGCTCTGCATTTCTTGAAATATGGGTGCTATACATTCTTGAAACCTAACAGTAACCCTAACTCTGAGTTTAGAAGACACTGGGATGAAGAAAAGAGAAGATGCTATGAAGGTTATGTAAGAGAATCAGATGGAGAATGGGTTACAGGCTTTAACTATTGGTTTATGAATTACTGTCCTATGATGGTTAATAAGCTGATAGAAGGAAGAAAGAAGGCTATTAGAACTGAGGCTTTTCCTTTCTTCTTTGAGGGTATATACTGGAGATTCCATTATCTATGGCAAGCAAGAGAAGGTGGTAAACATGCTATTGAATTAGCAAAGAGAGGATGTGCTAAGTCTTATAGCTTAGCAGCAATTATGAGCCATAATCTTATACTTGGAGAGAGTGAGGAATCAAATAGGAGGGTTATTACAGTACTTACAGCTTATCAGAAGGAATATTTGAAAGATGATAAGGATGGTACTCTATCTAAGTTTAAGCCTTCAATTAACTTTAGCTTTGCTAATACTCCTTTTCCACATCTTATGTTGAAGAACTCTCCTAATGAGATGTCTTGGCAAATGGGTTATAAGGATGAATATGGTGTAGAGAAGGGTTCTCTAAATCAAGTACTTGCTGTATCTGCAAAGGATGATAGTGAGAAGTTGAGAGGTAAGAGAGGTTGGATTCTATTTGAGGAAATGGGTTCTTTCAAAGGATTGCTTTCTCTTTATGACATTACCAGAAAGTCTGTAGAGGATGGTGACTATACTTTTGCTACTATGTACCTTGTAGGTACTGCTGCTGAGAGTGAGTCTGACTTTAGTTCAGCTAAGACTTTACTTTATAATCCAGATGGTTATAATATATTGTCTATAGATAATGTATTTGACAGACCAAAGCAAGGTAAACCTAAGTTTGGTTTCTTCTTTCCTTCATATATTAATAGAGCAGGATGTTATAATAAGGATGGTGTATCAGATGTGGTTAAGGCTCTTATAGAGATTCTTATTGCAAGATATAAAGCTAAATATAGTGCTGACCCTAAATCAGTATTGAGAGTAATTGCTGAGGACCCTATTACACCAGCAGAGGCTATTATTAAGGTTAAGGCAGCATACTTTCCTATTACTGCTCTTACAGAAAGATTAAGTCAATTAGACCAAGATGTACATGCTTATGATGATGTATATATTGGCAAATTGGTACAGAATAGTAATGGAGTTGAGTTTACACCAACCAGTGATGTACCTATCAGGAAGTTTGGTGTAGAGAATGATACTCCGGGTGCTATTGAAATATATGAAATGCCAGAGAAAGATAGAAGTGGAAAGGTTCCCCACACAAGATATATTATTGGTCATGACCCTGTAGATAATGACCAAGCTGAATCTTCCTCTCTCTCTTCTACCTTTGTTCTTGACTTATGGACTGATAAGATTGTAGCTGAGTACACTGGTAGACAATCATTTGCAGATGATAACTTTGAGATAGTAAGGCTGTTATGTCTGTTCTATAATGCAAAATGTCTGTATGAATCAAATAAGAAGGGTATATTTGCTTACTTTAGTAAGATGAATTGTACTCACTTACTGGCTGATACTCCAGAGTTCTTAAGAGACAAACAATTGATTAAGTATAGTTCATTTGGTTCTAATGCTAAGGGTGTCAATGCCTCAGCAGCTATTAATGCTTATGCCAATAATCTTATAAGAGACTGGTTGATGAAGCCTGTTACTATTATACAGAATATTGATGGAGAAGATGTAGAAGTAACTATCTATAACCTTAACTTCTTAAGAAACAGAGCATTAATTGAAGAGTTGATTGCATTTAATCCAGAGATAAATGTGGATAGAATCAGGGCATTAGGTATGGTTATGTTATATAGAGAGGAAAAGATGGTCCTATATCAAGGAAACCCTTCAAGAGACTCAGAAGAAGTACCAAAGGATTATTTAGGGAATGATAAGTTCTTTACTGATAATTATAGGACAGTACAAGTGCCCTTCCAGAAACCCAGTAAATTTAGTACAGAAGATGCAATTAAATAAACAAATCACTTATGTACTTGACTAAATGGACTTTTTTACTTACTTTTGTCACAAAATTAAATGATGGAAGACTATGGCAGATTTTTTAAACTTTCCCAGACAGATGCTTCCTTTCTCTAAGAAGACTAAGCAATGGAGAAAGGATTGTCTGTTGTGGGCTAATCAGAAGACATTCTTCAATTATAGCTTGGTTAGGAAGTCAGTAATCCATAAAAAGATAAACTATGACTTACTTAATGGTAGGCTACACATGTCAGACTTAGAACTGGTACTCAATCCAGATGGTATAAAGGCAGCTTACATTCCTGATAGGTTACAACATTATCCTATCATGAATAGTAAGTTGAATGTACTTAGAGGTGAGGAAAGTAAGAGAGTATTTGACTTTAAGGTTGTAGTAACCAATCCAAATGCTATCTCAGAAATAGAGGATAATAAGAAGAATGAGCTATTACAAAGACTTCAAGAAATGATAACTGACACCTCAATATCTGAGGATGAATATAATATCAAACTTGAGAAACTAAATGACTATTATACCTATGAATGGCAGGATATAAGAGAGGTAAGAGCAAATGAATTGCTTAACCATTATATCAAGGAATATGATATTCCTCTTATATTCAACAATGGTTTCATGGATGCAATGACTTGTGGTGAGGAAATATATCAATGTGATATTGTAGGTGGAGAACCAGTCATTGAGAGGGTGAACCCATTAAAGATTAGGATATTCAAGTCTGGGTACAGTAATAAGGTGGAAGATGCTGATATGATAATCCTTGAGGATTATTGGAGTCCGGGTAGGGTAATAGATACATATTATGATGTATTATCTCCAAAGGACATAAAGTATATTGAAACTATGCCTGATTACATAGGTCAGGGAGCTGTTGACCAGATGGATAATATTGATGAGAGATATGGATTTGTCAATCAGAATATGATTGGTGATGAAATAACTGTCAGAGATGGAACCTATTTCTTTGACCCAGCTAATCTATTTACAGAAGGTATAGCAAATTCATTACTTCCTTATGACTTGGCAGGTAATCTTAGAGTACTAAGACTGTACTGGAAATCAAAGAGGAAGATACTTAAGGTTAAATCTTATGACCCTGAAACTGGTGAGGAAGAATGGAACTTCTACCCTGAGAATTATGTAGTAAATAAGGATGCAGGAGAAGAAGTACAATCATTCTGGGTTAATGAAGCATGGGAAGGAACTATGATTGGCAATGAGATATTTGTCAATATGAGACCAAGATTAATTCAATATAATAGGTTGAATAATCCTTCAAGATGTCACTTTGGTATTGTAGGTTCAATCTACAATCTTAATGACAGCAGACCTTTCAGTTTAGTGGATATGATGAAGCCTTATAACTATTTATATGATGCTATTCATGATAGATTAAATAAGGCTATTGCTTCAAACTGGGGTTCTATCTTAGAGCTTGACTTATCTAAAGTTCCTAAAGGATGGGATGTTGGTAAGTGGATGTACTATGCAAGAGTAAACCATATTGCAGTTATAGATAGTTTCAAGGAAGGTACTATAGGAGCCTCTACAGGTAAGCTGGCAGGTGCTCTTAATAATGCTGGAAAGGGAATGATTGAGACTAATATAGGTAACTATATTCAGCAACAGATTAACCTTCTTGAGTTTATTAAGATGGAAATGGCTGAGGTTGCAGGTATATCTAAGCAAAGAGAAGGTCAGGTATCTCAAAGAGAAACTGTAGGTGGAGTTGAGAGAGCTACTCTTCAATCAAGTCATATTACTGAGTGGTTATTTACTATTCATGATGATGTAAAGAAGAGAGCTTTAGAGTGTTTCTTAGAGACTGCAAAGGTAGCTTTGAAAGGTAGAAACAAGAAGTTCCAGTATATATTATCAGATACATCTACCAGAATAATGGAGATTGATGGTGATGAATTTGCTGAGGCTGACTATGGTTTGGTTGTAGATAATAGTAATGGAACTCAAGAGCTTCAACAAAAGTTAGATACTTTGGCTCAGGCTGCATTACAGACTCAGACTTTATCATTCTCTACTATCACTAAGCTCTATACATCTTCAAGTTTAGCTGAAAAGCAAAGACTGATTGAGAAAGATGAAAAGCAGATTAGAGAAAGACAAGCACAGGCTCAGAAGGAACAACTTGAGGCTCAACAGCAAATAGCTGCTATGCAACAAGAGCAGAAAGAGGCAGAACTTCTCCAGAAGGAAGAAGCTAATATAAGAGATAATCAGACTAAGATAATAGTAGCTCAGATACAATCAGATAGTTCTAATGAAGATGATGGTATTGTAATTGATGATTATAGTCCAGAAGCTAAAGCTAATCTTGCTGAAAAAATAAGAGAGTTTGATGAGAAACTTAAACTTGATAAGGACAAATTAAAGCTGGATAAAAAGAAAGCTGAAACTGATGCAAGTATAAAGAGACAAGCTCTAAGAAAGAAAAGTAGTACAACTAATAAATAAAAGATATGAAGACAATAAGAACTTTAAAAGTAAGTCCTAATGCTCCTGATACTAACTCAGTATGGCTGAATAAGAATACTGCAAAGTATTTTAATAATGGTGCTTGGACTACTATTGGAGGTGGAAGTGGTATAGAGAGTGCAGAGTTTACATCTGACAGTTCTTCTGCAACTATGAATCTATACCAAGATGGTATTGCAGACCCAATAGAAGCTAACCTACCATTAGCTAAGCCTAATGCTTATGGGTTAGTGTTACAGGCTGCTTATACTGGTAGTTTAGCTACTGATGCAGAGTTAGCTGCTGTGATTACTAAAGTGAATGACATTATAAGTAAGCTAAAAGTAGCTAATATAATGGACAGAGATGCAAACTAAAATCTAAAAGAATATGTATTTTACACAAGAGGATTATAGAAAGATAGAAAAGTGGCTTCTTGCAAACAGTAAGAAAGATACTCAGTTTGTAGAAGCTGCTACTCCTCTTCAAGGGAATGAGACAATAGCATTTGTACAGAATGGAAAGAATGTTAAGACATCAGTAAAGGATATTGTAGACCAACTCTTCTTGCTTGGTGTATCAGACTTCTTAAACATTACTGACAAATATGGTGAGAAAAATATCACTATTAACCAAGCTATTCAACTTATTCCTTTCAGGAGCAGGAAGATTGGTCAGGTAATTACATTCATAGATGAGTATGGAAACTGGGCTATTTACCAGTTCCAAGGAAAGGCTCTCAATCAATGGAACAATACTACTTTATGGATTAACGTTCTGGGTTCTATTGTAGTAAGTGATGTAGTTCCTGATGAGGAAGATATAACTGGTGTGAAGGATGGTGATAAGCTAATCCTTAAATTTGCCAATAAGAAATACAACCCAGAGCAATGGTCTGGATTAGGTAGGACTTATCTAAGAAAGAATGTTACTATTGTAATTGATTCAAACACAGGACAAAGAAGAGTTACTAACTTACTTAGTCAAGACATGATGCCTACTGAGGATACCATCTATATATTACAGTATGATTATGACTTAAATGGTCAAACCATAATAGTACCAGATAATAGTGTTATATTATTTGAGGGAGGAACAGTATCTAATGGTAACTTAAACTTTGTAAATACTACCCTTGTAGCTGAGACACAGGTGTTTAAGAATGTGACTCTTGAAGGAAAAATTACAAATAAGGTATGTACTATAGATTGGTTCTCAGTAGATAAGACTGGGGTTACAGATGAATCCAAAACTATAAGGTCATTATTTAATATTGCTACTGACACTGTAATATTTAGTGAAGGCTCTTACAAATTCTCAGAAGTAGATATTGATTTCCCAGCAACAATAAGAGGAATTGGAACAGTTATTTTCAAACCTGTTGTTAAATATCCAAAGCTTGCATCTGCACTAAAGAGGGTTTTCACAGTGAATAATCAACCTTATTTTATATTGGATAATGTAAGTATAATAGGTGATACCCAATTTATTTACAACAATTCATATATAGGGGATGGACTTATTCTTTGTAATAAAGTAAATAAGGTAAAAATTACTAATTGTGTAATGGGAGATACTGTCTCAGGTTATCCAAACCCCAGACCTACTCCTACTACAACTATAGGGCAGTTAATTACTGGGCAGGATTGTAACTACTTTGAAATCTCTCATTGTGAGTTCTATAATAATGAGGCTTTTGAGTGGATTAATATTACAATGCCTACTCTTGAGAGAAAGGACTTGAATGTAGTATTCAGTGATAACTATGTACATGACTATAATAGAGGAGCAACTCCTTTACTGGCTGTATGTAATAAACTTGAAATAAATAGAAACTTGTTTGAAAGATGTTACTATACAGGCTCATTACTTAATGCACATGGTATGTATGTAGAGTTTAATGATAACATTGTAAGAGATAGTAGAATGAGTTCAATTCTTGACACTTCTGAATGGGGTGAATATAGGAGTGAATCTGTTACTGCTGAAAATAATGATGTTGAGTGTTTGAATGCTGCATTAGTGGCTACACTTGCTGCTAATATCACTATTAGAAATAATAAGTGTAAATGCTTCAATGCTCTTGTAGCTATGGGATTCTATAGTAATTATACAGGTAAAGACACTAATACAGCTAATGGTCCTACATGTGAGACAGTTATTATTGAAGGAAATGACTTTGACTTTACTCACTATGATATTGCATACAACTTACCTACAGCAGCTTATAGAGCTGGGGTATGTGTAGTCCCTGTATATACAATGGGTAATCTTCTAAGTATCAAGAATAACAAATTCAAGTTTGTTAAGGATGATGCTATGGATAGAAGGTTCTTCCAAATACAGAACATGTACAATGTAGATTTTAGTAATAACAACATTGATGGTATAGCTAAGAGTCCTAATTCAGGATTCTATAAAGCACTCATACAGTATTCTTTAACTAAATCTCTTATAGTTCCTCAGTTGAATAATATATGTAATAGACTGACTTATGAGAATAATACTAATATAAACATCACTGGAGCTTATTTCATATTTGAGTTAGTATCTCAGAATATTGATTGGTGGAGAGTGGATTATATGAGTATTGTAAACAATAGATTGGATAGTATTGCCTACATATCTACTGCAAAGGGGTATATAAGAAGGTTGAACTATGAAGGAAATCAAGGTCAATTATATCTGTTAGGAAATAATAATGCTGCAATATTCAAGGTAGGAGGAGACTCTAAGATTATACAAGCTAATAATGTTGGTATAATGGAGAAGGGTAATAACTACTGGATGAAGAATAATATTATAGAGGTTTTACAGGATTGTACATTAGCTAAATATAACCTTGCTTCTTCTATTGGAACTACTATAAGAGTTGGTGATACAGTAACTTGGAGTGAAGGAAATCAATGGCAAGCACTAAGTGGAGTTACTCTTACAGACACTCCTATACCAAGTAATTCAGCAGGTCTTCCAGAGGAATCAATCCTACAATATTTAGGAGTATATTGGGTAAAAGTCTCCCCTACTGGAGGAGTACTTCTTTATAGTGGGATTGGAACTACTGCTCAAAGACCCACTTTAGATTACACCTATAGAGGCTCAAGGTATGTTATTACCTCTGAGGGTAATAGAGTACAAATATGGGATGGATATGAGTGGTTGAATGAAGATGGTACTTTAACAAGTAAAGTAAGCATTATATAACATAAATAAAATAGTAGTAGCTGACTTATGAATTGGCTACTACTATTTGTAATATTAAAACATTTTGCTTATATTTGCACAAAATAATAAGAAATAAAAATATGGCACTAAGTATAAAAATAAATATAACAGACTTAAGGCTGAGCAGTATCCCTGTTAATACTAAAGTTGCTGACATAGTAGCTTCTGGAGGTACAGAACCTTATGCTTATAGCTTAGCTTCTGGAGATAAATTGTTCCAGATAAATGGGGCTACTGTTGTAACTAAAGCTGTAGTAACCTTGGATAATATTATCCCCTTTAGTGTTACTGTAACTGATAGTACTTCTGCATCAGCTACATCTGATTCATACTATCCAAGTATGCAAGCAGCTATGCAGTATAGGTTCCCCCAAGCTAATTATGTCTATAAGATAGCCAAAGATATAGACTTAGGTCATGGCATTCTTACTATGCCAGCAGGGTGTACTCTTGACTTTCAAGGAGGGTCTTTTATTAATGGGGTGGTTAGATGTAACAATACTTCTATAAAAGCTAATGGTAATGTCAGAATGTTAAGTAACATTACTCTTGAAGGTAGTATAACAAATGATAAGATATATATAACTTGGTTTAATACAGGTCTGGGGGGTGATGACACATTTGAGTTTAGAAGAGCTTTTAGAACAGCCTTATATAATAAAGGTATTACTATAACTCTTGATGGTAATACTACTTATAAATTATCCAATGTAGTAGAGGTTTTCTCAAATACAAAAGTAGAATTAACTAAAGGAGTTACTCTACTGAATACTTCTAACTTAGGGTTTGAGTTTGGTAGTACTACTCAGGGGGTTTATAAATATGGTGGTTATCATGATATTGTGTTCTATGGTGGGGGTACAATAGATTTGTCAGCAAATCCTTCTGGATTAAATAGAGGAGTGAATAGTGCATTCAGAATGTATCATGCAAGAAATGTCTTGATTGAGGGTATTACTATTATGGATAGTGGAAATCACCACATGATAGAAGTAGGAGGATGTCAGAATGTTACATTCAGAAATATGAAATTCATTGGTTTCTTTCATTTTGATGATTTACCAACTTATAAAGGTGAGTGTATTCAAATAGAAATGGCAAGAAGTGGTAATGACTCAGATATGCCTTACTTTGATAGAACATCTTGTGATAATATCACTGTAGAAGGATGTTACTTTGGACCTCAAATTACTTTTAGAGCAGATGGCACTCAGGCCCCTTATGGTCTAATAGCAAGGGGTATAGGATGTCATGATGAATTAAACACTACTTTAAATGATAGTTTTCACACTAATATTAATATAATAGATAACACCTTTGACAGGGTATATCAAGCATGTGTATCCCCAAGAATAATGGATAAGTGCCTAATTAAAGGTAATAGAGCACTTAATCTGCAAGGGTATTTTGTATGTACATTTAACTCACATAGTCCAAGTTTTACTGGAAGTTATTACTTACCTTCACAGAATTTGGTAATTGATAGCAACTATATAGAACAGGAAGCTGGTCTTCGAACAGTACAATCACCTTCTTGTATGGGAAGTGACTACTTTAATATAAATTCTTTAGTAGGTCTTGAAAATACAGTAAATGTGACTATTACTAACAATGTGTTTAAGAATGCACAGTTCTTTATGATAAGGTGTTATAACACCCAGAACACAAATATCAGTGGAAATACTTTTATTGATTGGGCTGGATTACTAAGGGAAAATGTAGATTATGCTATTGGGTTTTTAGATGAGCCTACAAGTATGATGTATCCAATTGGATTCAAGAATGTGAAGGTATTCAATAATATATTCACAAATGCAAATGCTACTAATAATCTACTTTCATTAGTTATGAATAGAACAGATGTTAGTGTGTTTGGTAATACCATTAAGATGGCTTCACAGCTTGCTACATCATTTAAGAATATGAATAATAGAATGGCATTCCCATTATACACAAACTCTACTTACACAGATGATACAAATGAAGAGGGAGTTATTGGTACAATTGCCTTATCTGATTATCCATATAACTATTCTGAGTTACAAGTGTTCTATACTATTCCGGGTTATACAGGAATATTTTATAGTACATATTTTAACCCAATAAGAAATGAAATTGATGGTACAAACTCAGATATAATGTGCTCTGTAATGGATACAAAATCTGATGATTCCTTAATGTTAAAGCAACTACATGCTACACTAAGTAATAATAACAAGAATATTGTTATTGATTATAATAGAATCATAACTCATGCCCTTCCTGCATCTGGGACTCCAACAGCTACAAGACAGATTGCAGCCACAGGAGCAATATCAGGGGTAGGATATATCAAGATAGTAAAGGTATTAGGTTTAGTTGCTAATAATGTAATAGCAAATTCATAATAATAAGATATGAAAGAAATACAACAACTGATTAAGAAGGAAAACCAAACAGGTAATTATCAGGATATTTTTCCTAAGACCTTTTTGGATGCTGTGGTAAATAGAGAAACAGGAGTATCTTTAGATGAGATACTCACTGGTTTCAATATGTACTTCTTAACTTACCTTGGTGGTAGTGGAGTTACAAGGCTTCAAATACCAGATGAGTTAAGGAGACAAGGACTATTTATCACCTATGTCTTGTTTGACAAGACAACTGTCATAGAGTGGTATGGCTCTGATGATATAAGTGATGAGGCTTGGCAAAGTGATGCCAACTGGAGGAAAGGAAGCAATATGCTTGTTGGTGATATTTCTATTTCATCAGAAGGTAATTGGGTAGTTAATGGTGTAGATACAGGTGTTAAGGCTACTGGTGATAGAGGTATTACCCCTGTACTTAGAATCTATAATAACAAACTCCAAGTATCATACAATGAAGGAGGTAGTTATGTAGATATAAATGATACTCCTGTCTATACTCAGTTTAGAGTGAATAATAACCACCTTGAACAATCAGTAGACTTAGGTCAAACATGGACTGTAGTGTCAGACTCTATAGCTGCTTGGTTTAAGTGGGTTGTTACAGGAAATAACCTTGGTAAGATTCAAATATCAAGGGATAACCAACAGACTTGGCAAGACCTGAGTTCAGAATTTGTTAATAATTTATACATTAAAGGCTATGTAGCCACTGTAAGTGGCTTACCTTCAAGTGCCACTCAAGGAAATATTTATGGTGTTGGTCCTACTTATGACCCAAGTGATACTAAACATACTAATCCTATCTATCAATTATATGTTAAAGACAGTACTGGGTGGGTTAATAATGGCAGGTTTACCTCTATCTCTGCTGGTGTAGTACAAGAGTTAGGTAACAGTGAGACTGCTGTAATGAGTCAAGCTGGAGTTACAAGTGCATTAAATTCAAACTTTAAAAGATTTAGAGGAGATACCTTAAATAGACCCATTCTTACTACAGATGATGCTGGTTATCCTTATTATGATACCACGATTGGTAAGTATATAGTATGGAATGGGGGTTCATGGGTTAATTTAGATGGAACATCTTTAGGTTAATAGTTATATAAATAAATCACTTATATTATTGTATAGGTGATTTATTTTTAATATGTTTGCATAAAAATATAAGGGAAGAAGATATGAAGAAGTATATAATAATCCTTATTCTAATATTGGTTGGAGCTGTGGCTTATCTATCATATCAGAATAAACAGTTGACTACTAAGTATGAGACTTCCATTGAGAATATCAAAGCCTATGATGCTCAATTGAGTGGGCTAAAAGACAACAATAGGGTATTTAAACTAACAATAGACCAACTAAACTATTCTAATGACTCAATCATCAACAAGATGAAGGAGGTCCAGAAGGAATTAGGAATAAAGGATAAGAGATTACAGCAGCTTCAATATGAAGCCAGTCATGCACAAAGAACTGACACTATTACCCTAAAAGACACTCTATTTAGAGACCCTCAGTTAAGGCTGGATACTATAGTGGGAGATAAGTGGTTTAAAACTAATCTTCATTTAGAATTCCCAAGTACTATAGCATTGAAACCTGAGATAGAGTTAGAGAGATATACATTCATAAATGGTAAAAGGGAGACTGTGAATCCACCAAAGAAATTCTTCTTATTCAGGTGGTTCCAGAAGAAAATGACTGTTGTTACTGTAACAGTAAAAGAAAAGAACCCTTATGTAAAAAATAAGGAAAGTAGATATGTTGAAATTATTAAATAGTTATGATTGAAAGTGGAATACTTATTACAGCATTAATAGGCATTGTCACCACTTTTACTTCTGGATTTACTGCATGGTTCTTTGCAAGAAAGAAGTATAATAGTGAGGTAGATAATAATCTTATTAAAAACATGCAGGACTCATTAGAATTCTATAAGAAATTATCAGATGATAATAAGTCAAGACTGGATGAAGTCCTTAAGAGAAATGAAAATCTTGAGGAAGAAGTCAAGGAATTAAGGCAACAGGTGATGGGCTTAATGACAAGTATATGTACAGACCTATCTTGTCAGATAAGAAAGGGAAATTATAAGGATGTGATTAATAAAAATAAGAAATAATATGAAGAGAGTACTTAATCTTGGGAGTCTTTCAAGGATAGTTGAAGGAGACCCTAATGAAATAACAGATGATGAAATCCTTGTAATCAAGGATAAGATTATAGAGGGTAAGATAATTGATATTCAAAAGAGAGTTGATGGTAAATTAGTGTCTCTTATTACTGAGAAATACACTTACACCATCAATCCTACTCCTGCTGATGCTACAGTAGTTATCAATGGTTCAACTACTAAGAGTATTAGAGCAGCTAAAGGACATACAGTTACTTGGTCTGTATCAAAGACTGGTTATGTAACTCAGTCTGGTAGTGATGTAATCTCTGGTGATGTATCAAAGAATGTAACATTAGTATCTAATCCAGCATCATGAAACTAACACTCAAAAGAACATTCAAAGGACCTCAATATACCATAGGTAAACTCTATGTAAATGGAGTTTATGAATGTGATACTCTTGAAGATACTGACAGAGGTCTCCATGAAACACAATCTCTTCTGGAGATACAGAGTAAGAAGGTCTATGGACAGACAGCAATTCCTTATGGAACTTACAAGATTGATATGAATACTGTAAGCCCCAAATTCAAGGATAGGTCATGGGCTAAATTCTGTGGAGGAAAGTTACCCAGACTTATAGATGTGAAAGGTTATGAGGGGGTACTAATCCATGTTGGTAATAAAGCTGAGGATACTTTAGGTTGTATCCTTGTTGGAGAGAATAAAATAAAAGGGCAAGTTATTAATAGCACAGCTACCTTTCAGGAGTTATATTCAGTAATGCTGAAAGCAAAACTCCTTGGAGAGGAACTTAGTTTAACAATAGAATAGGAGAGATTATTATGGCAAAGACTTGTAAATCAGGTGGAAAGATGTCACCAAAAGGTGGAAAGAAACCCACAAAGAAGTAGAAATGGGAAGGGTGTAGTATTATTACTATACCCTTATCTTTTGGAAGTAAATAAGTAATTTATTTATAGAGTTGTAAGAGTCTTATTTACTATGTTGTAGAAGTCATAAACTCCTCTTATCTTTGCATCAGTTTAATAACTAAAGGAGTAGAAATATGATAGGAGAATTAAGTGAAGACCTCATTATGACAGGGGATGAAATAGATGTAGATAATCTATTTTCTGATGATGGGGGTGAAGAAGAAACACAGGTAACTCCACCTGCCCCAAAGGAGAAAGAAGATAAAGAAAATGAAAAAACTACTGAGGAAGAAGAGATAAATCCTGATGATTTATTTGGTAATCCAGAGAGCGTAGGTAGTGGAAAAGATAATCAAGAAGAAGAGGAAGATACCCAATCTGAAAAGGACAAAGGCACTTCTCCCAAAACTAACTTCTACTCTTCCATTGCCAGTGCCTTGAAAGAAGAAGGTATCTTCCCTGACCTTGATGATGATACATTAAATGGTATCAAGACTCCAGAAGATTTTGCAGAAGCAGTTGAAAAGACTGTTCAAGCAAGATTGGATGAGAGACAAAAGAGAATTGATGCTGCATTACAAGCTGATGTAGAACCAGATGAAGTAAGAAGGTATGAACAAACCCTTGCTAATTTGGATGCAATCAAGGAGGAATATATAACTGATGAAACTGAAAAGGGTGAAAGATTGAGAAAGAACTTAATCTATCAGGACTTTAGGAACAGAGGTTATAGTGAAGCCAGAGCTAAGAGAGAGGTTGAGAAATCTTTCAATGCTGGCACAGATATTGAAGATGCAAAAGAGGCATTGGAAAGTAACAGAGAGTACTTTAGCACTCAATATCAAGACCTAATCAAGGAAGCTCAAGAAGAGGCAAAAGAAGAACAAAGGAAAATTAAAGAAGAGGCTGCACAATTAAAGAAATCAATGCTTGAGGACAAGGAAGTATTTACAGGTATTACACTTGACAAGACTACAAGACAAAAAGCATTTGAGAATATTACTAAGCCTGTCTTTAAAACAGAAGATGGAGAATATTTGACTGCCATTCAGAAATATGAAATGGATAATCCAGTTGAGTTTAGAAAGTATCTGTCTGTATTGTTCACTATGACTGATGGCTTCAAGAATATTGATGGTCTTGTGAAGGGCAAAGTAAAGAAAGAAGTCAAGCAAAGTCTTAGAGAATTAGAACATAAACTCAGTAGTACTACAAGAAATTCATCAGGTAATCCAAGATATGTTGGAGGAGTTGAGGAAGATACTGAGTCTTATATTGGAAAGGGCTGGGACCTTGATGTCTAAAAACATATTAACTAACAAAAATAATTAACAGATTATGGCTGGTAAATTAGGTAAATTTCAAATGTTAGGCTTCCAGCACTGGAAGGGTCTGACAAGTGACAACCACCTTGGAGCTATCTTCCAACAAGCACCTCAGAAGGCTACAAACCTTATGGTGCAACTGTTGGCTTTCTATAGAGGAAAGAGCTTGGATACATTCCTTAATTCATTCCCTGTAAGAGAGTTTGAAGATGATAATGAATACTACTGGGATGTTATTGGTTCTTCAAGGAGAAACATTCCTCTTGTTGAGGCAAGAGATGAAAATGGTACTGTAGTTGCTGCTAGTGCAGCTAATGTGGGAGTTGGTACATCTCCTTTCTATCTGGTATTCCCAGAAGACTGGTTTGCAGATGGTGAAGTTATTGTAGGTAACTTGAACCAAGTATATCCATTTAGAATCCTTGGTGATGCAAGAATGGAAGGTACTAATGCAGTGTACAAAGTAGAACTTATGGGTGGTAATACTCAAGGTGTTCCTGCTGAAAGACTGCAACAAGGAGAAAGATTCTCTATTGAATTTGCTCCTGTAGAAAAAGAACTTTCAAGAAAGGTTGGTGATGTTAGATTCACTTCTCCTGTAAGCATGAGAAATGAGTGGACTACAATCAGAATCCAACATAAGGTAGCTGGTAATAAGCTAAACAAGAAACTTGCTATGGGTATTCCTATGGTTAGAAATCTTGAAAGTGGAAAGCAAGTGAAGGACACTGCAAACATGTGGATGCACTATGTAGATTGGGAAGTAGAACTTCAATTTGATGAGTACAAGAACAATGCTATGGCATGGGGTACTTCAAACAGAAATCTGAATGGTGAATACATGAACTTTGGTAAGTCAGGTAATGCTATTAAGACTGGTGCTGGTATCTTTGAACAAACAGAGGTTGCCAATACTATGTACTACAATACATTCAGCTTGAAGTTACTTGAAGATGCACTGTATGAACTATCAGCTTCTAAACTTGCAATGGATGATAGACTCTTTGTAATCAAGACTGGTGAAAGAGGTGCTATTCAGTTCCATAAGGAAGTATTGAAGACTGTATCTGGTTGGACTACATTTGTACTTGATAATAACTCCACAAGAGTTGTTGAGAAAGTTCAATCAAAACTTCACAGCAATGCACTTAGTGCTGGTTTCCAATTTGTTGAATATAAGGCTCCTAATGGTGTTAGAGTGAGATTGGATGTTGACCCATTCTATGATGACCCAGTAAGAAATAAGATTTTACATCCAAATGGTGGTGTAGCTTTCTCTTACAGATATGACATCTGGTATATTGGTACTATGGACCAACCTAATATCTTCAAGTGTAAGATTAAGGGTGATAATGAGTACAGAGGTTATCAATGGGGTATTAGAAATCCTTTCACTGGACAAAAGGGTAATCCTTATATGTCATTTGATGAGGACTCTGCTGTAATTCACAGAATGGCTACTTTGGGTGTTTGTGTGCTTGACCCAACAAGAACTATGTCATTAATTCCTGCAATTCTGCAAGGATAAGCATAAAAATAAAAGGGGAGGGGGAAGGAACTCCTCTTCCCTTATTTTTTTTAACATGGAAGAGATTTGGAAACCTATAGAGGGTTTTGATAATTATAAAGTAAGCACTTTAGGTAGAGTATATAGAATACAAGGATATGGATGTAAGAAGGAAAGATTTATAACCCCTAAATATGATAAGTATGGGTATATTCTTTATAAATTGTATAACAAAGGTTCTTATAAATTTAAACTTGCTCACAGGTTAGTAGCAGAGGCTTTTATACCTAACCCTGATAATCTACCAGAAGTGAACCATAAAGATTGTGTTAGACTTAATAATAGTGTAGATAATCTGGAATGGTGTACTACTGAATACAATCAAAATTTTAGAAAGGTAAATTCAACTAAACATAAAGATGTTAATGCTGTTCTTCAAATTAACTCTGATGGAGAAGTCCTTAACTCTTATAGAAACATAAGAGAGGCTTCCAACTATACAGATATAATACAAAATAGAATAAAATTATGTATAGATGGAAAGATACCACAGGCTGGAGGATATATTTGGAGATATAAATATTAAATGGAGAAGTAATATGGCAAAAGAAGTTAGTAAAATGGTTTTGGATGATGAAGAGATTATGAAGGAAACACCAGTTATACCTGATGTGGATAACCTCTTTGAAGAACCAAAGACAAGAAAAACAAAGAAACAAGCAGTAATAGAGGATAATGATGAACCTATTAGCTGCCTAAGAAATGAAAGAGTTATAGTAAGGTTTGTTCCCAAGCAGACTGGTTTAGTTTCAAACCCTAAGCATATCCTATATGGAGGTATGGCAGAAGCAGCAGTAAGATGGTTTACTCTACCAAGATTGAGTTCTGGTATGTATGTAAATGCTCTAACTGATAAAGAGAAAGCCTATCTTGAAGAGATAATGGGTCTTGAATACAATGCTCTATCTATCTATAAGAAGGTAGATAATTTCTGGGATAATTATACAGTGAGATTGACTAAGCAAGATAATTTCTTGAACTTGGCTGACCCTGATGATTATATCAAATATAAAATCCTTTTAGCAAATAAGGACTATATTGCATCTTCTCTTCAAGAGCTGCAAGACAGACCTAAAATGACTTATCAGTTTGTAATTGTACAGGAAGGTGAGGAAGCTAAGACTGCTAAGAAGGAAATGAATGCTACAATGCAGTCATACATGAAGTTTGGTGAAATTCAAGATGATGCTGATAAGCTAAGAGTAATCATTGAGACTATTGATGGTAGACCTCTTGCTAAGACAACTAAGATTGAGTTCTTACATGAGAAGATTAACAAGCTAATTCAAGCTGACCCAAAACTTTTCTTAAGAGTTTCAGAAGACCAGTATCTTGATACTAAAGTTCTGATTAAGAAGGCTATTGAAGAAGGTCTAATTAGTAACAGAGGTGGTATGTTATACCTGAAATCTGATGGTTCTCCTCTATGTGGAGATAATGAAGAACCTACTTTGAGTGTAGCTGCTAAGTTCTTAAGTGCTCCTAAGAGACAAGAATTGAAGTTCAGTCTGGAAGCAAAGCTAAAAGAATAAAGATATGAATGTTAATGAATTTTCTAATGAATTTGATGTACTCTATAACAACATAATGAGCAATGCTGCTCCGGGGTTAAATGAGTATGAAAAGTCTGTACTGCTTACTAAGGCTCAAGAAGAGATAGTTAAGAACTATTTTGAACCAGCAGGTAATAAGTATGGAAAAGGATTAGATGATTCACCAAAAAGACAAATAGATTTTTCAGAATTAATAAAGGTAGGGCAAGGAGTACTTAATACAAGTGCTCCTACTATCACCTTTGATGAGAGAGCTAAGGTATATGATTTACCTGCTGACTTATTCTTGGTTATAAATGAGGCTGTTGATACTAATGCAGGAACTAAACAGATAGTTCCAATCAGTTATTCTGATTATACAAGACTTATGTCAAGACCTTATAAGGAACCAGTTAAATATCAGGCATGGAGAATGATTACTGCTTCTATAAACAATATCTCTGTAGAACTAATAGTAAACAGTAATGAAACTATTACAGACTATAAGGTAAGGTATATAAGAAGACCTGCTCCAATTATCACTACTAATCTATCTTCTGAATATGGTGATGTCACAATAAATGGTGTAAGCACTATTTCAGAATGTGAGCTTAACCCAATTATTCATAGTGAGATATTACAGAGGGCAGTTGAATTGGCTAAGGCAGCTTACCAAGGAGATTTGCAAGCAAGTGTTGAATTAGGACAAAGGTCAGAGTAAAAATATAAAGTATGACTAATAAAGAATTTTCTGATGGATTCAGTACTTTACTTAACTCATTTGGTATCACTCCTAATATAACCCTTGATGAATATGAGAAATCAACATTTCTCACTAATGCTCAGGAACAATTGATTATTGACATCTACTCTGGAAGGAATGTTATTTATGGTAAGTCCTTTGAACAGACAGAAGAAATAAGAAGATATTTGAGCAATTTGGTGGAGACCTATGAAACAAGTACTAAGGTTACAGGAAAGCTGGGATTATCACAAGACTCAGTATTCTTTGAGATACCACAAGATACTTGGTTCATTACTTATGAAGTGGCATTCCTCAAGGATAGTAGATTAGGTTGCTTGGATGGTATAGAAGCAAGTGTGGTTCCATTACCACAGGATGATTTATATAGAGCAAAGGATAATCCATTTAGAGGACCAAGTAAAGACAGGGTACTAAGACTTGATATAAAAAGTGACTTAGCTGAGTTAATCAGTAAGTATAATGTGGACAAATATTTAATGAGATATATCTCTCAACCCACTCCTATTATACTGGTAGATTTACCTGATGGACTAAGTATCAATGGTGTAAGTACTGAAAGTGAATGTGAACTAAATCCTGTAGTACACAGAGCAATACTTGAAAGGGCTGTACAGCTT
>ERZ894240.567-NODE-567-length-34562-cov-97.883995_pt1 | contig 34562 bp, 20 predicted proteins | sample MGYA00380298_ERZ894240 | MGnify/ENA primary metagenome ERZ894240 (study PRJEB32331, sample SAMN06328419) | human gut metagenome | biome: human gut microbiome; feature: stool | host: Homo sapiens | collected 2014-06-27 ... | reverse complement strand
TCTATCGAAGACGGCATGAGCGAAAATGACTGGGAAGGCTGGAAGAAACTTACCGACCGCATCGGCGACCGTTGCCAGTTGGTAGGTGACGACCTCTTTGTTACTAACGTTGATTTCCTGGCCATGGGTATTGAAAAAGGTTGTGCCAACTCTATTCTAATTAAAGTAAACCAAATCGGCTCCCTGACCGAAACATTGAATGCCATCGAAATGGCTCACCGCCACGGATACACTACCGTGACCTCCCATCGCTCCGGTGAAACGGAAGACGCCACGATTGCCGACATCGCCGTTGCCACCAATAGCGGACAAATCAAAACCGGTTCATTGAGTCGTTCCGACCGTATGGCAAAATATAATCAGCTGCTTCGCATCGAAGAAGAACTGGGCGCTAATGCTGTTTACGGTTATAGACGCATCAAATAAATTAAAATCCTATTCAGGCACCATAAAGTAGCAGTAGAATAATTATAGTGTTAATAGTGAGAGGGTATATTTATAACAGATATATCCTCTTTTTTATAATCTATTCGGATAAAAAGTAAGAAAAACTCGTCTTCCAAACACATTCCTAAATATTTTTTCTAAATTTACAGCTAGATTTATCACAACAGTTCATTATCTAACCAAATCCCAAACACATAATTAAGTGAGAACCAAGTATATTTTTCTAGCAGTCATTTGTTTCATTGGACTAGTGAGTTGTCAAAATGACGACAACACAGAAAATGAAATACCGGAAGGAAACTACAATCACACTGTAGTAAATCTATTAAAAGGATTTGAAGAAGAAAAAGAAGCTTTATTCGCTAAGCTGAACGTTAGCGAAGGGACATTCATAGCCCTAAGCACTGCTGCAGCCTGGACTCTGCAACCTGCAGAACAAACAACATTGAAAGATATTCGCAATGGCGTAAGCAAACCGGATGAAAAAACTTTATTGCAAAAAGTAATCCCATTAGAAGATATGTCGATCTATATGGACAACATATATGGTGGAACGATAGGAGGCTTCGTGGCAGAAGCAGCAGACGTAAAATCACTCACTAATATGTTCGATGTGTACTGGGGACTACGCCTCGACTATGAAGGTACCAAATTTTCAGAAGGCGGCTCCGGATACGCCGTTATCCGCTTCTATAGTAATACAGCATCTAAACTGACCATTCCTTTTTCACCGGAATTAGGCGGTACACAAGTCCACGCATGGCCGAACGGAGGTGGTGGATTTACAACCTCAACACTTGGAAAAGGAGGATATCCCGAGTGGGTATGCAGTGGTTATAATGCTCCTGAAGAGGGTGCGGAACTATACGAAGTCAACACAAAAGGGCAAGAACAACTGCGTTCTATCTTCAAAAATGGTAAGTGGCAAACGTATGGAACGACTGATCTTGACACTTCTGTTTCAACAAGAGAACAATCGCATACGATTCGCAACGGTGTATTTGACGGAAAGTTCATTACTACCTATGGCGAGTATGAGGGATATCCGTTTATAGTCCGTGGCGAGGTGAACGGATTTTATCATCTGACTACTGACCGGCAAGTACCCGTGGCCGGCTTGCAAGTAGTGGAAAGAGGTATATATGGTCTGCAAGTTGTAAAACAGGCAGTGAACAATGTACATGAAGTTATAACAAGATTATAAATACATACGCACGAGGGGCGAACCGTCACGGCCCACCCCTCGCTTTCTTTAACCTTAAAATCACCAATCAGTCTACTACCTTGAAGAAAACTTCTTCTCCGGACTGACTATCCGTTGCCACCCAGAGCCCAAAGTCTCCAGACTCCACAACTTTAGCCATATCTATGTTCCAAAATGCAAGTTCACTAATAGGGAGTTCAAACGAAACGCTTTTCTTCTCACCCGGCTTCAATGTCACACGAGTGAAACGTTTCAGTTCTTTCACCGGACGGGTCACGGAACCAATCTTATCCTGTATATACAGCTGAGCTACTTCCGTTCCTTCATATTTCCCGGTATTTTCCAGATCGAATGTCACTGTCAGCACATCATCTTTTTTCAGTACATCAGATGCCAGTTTGATGTTGCTATACTTAAACGTGGTATACGACAGACCATAGCCAAACGGGAACAAGGGATCAAAACCTGCATCCATATAGAATGAAGTACATCCCAGTGAAGTCTGTCCGGCCTCAACAGCAATATCATTCAGCAACACTTCATTCCGTGTAGCCGGACGTCCGGTATTGTTATGAGCGTAGTACACAGGAATTTGCCCCACCATCTTCGGGAAAGTAACCGGTGTCTTTCCGCTCGGAGCAGCCTTCCCCCAAAGCAGATCAGCCAATGCAGGACCGCCCATCGTGCCCGGATGGAATGAATAGAGAACAGCAGTCGATTCTTCGACTTCCTTACCTATAGTCAACGGACGACCCGCCATCACAATAGTCACTACAGGTTTACCCGTCTTAGCCAAAGCTGTAATCAAAGCTCCCTGATCGCCTTGCAGGTCCAGATCAGCCAAGCAGTGAGCTTCACCCGAAAGAATAGATTCTTCACCCACAAAAGCAAGAATGACATCTGCACGCGCAGCGGCAGCAGCCGCTTTAGCCACACTTGCCGGATTTTTCTCACGACTATATGCCAGTCCCGGTTCATAAATCACCTGTACTTTATCGCCAACCATTTCCTTAATAGCGTTCAACGGAGTCTGAGTACGAGCTTTCTCACCATCAAATATCCAAGTACCCAACTGTTCATAAGGTGCATTAGCCATAGGTCCTACCACTGCAACTGTTTTCACGGATGGCTGTAACGGCAACACTTCCCTATCATTCTTCAACAGAATAGCCGATTCGACAGCCGCTTGCTTAGCTGCTTCCAAATGAGAAGGAGCATACATGACAGATGGTTGTTTTTCATCTACATAAGGAGCATCAAACAGTCCCAAACGATACTTGATACGTAAAATATTGCGAACGGCCTCATCAATAGTGCTTTCTTTCACCTTTCCTTCTTTCACCAATTCCGGCAATTCCTTCACAAAAGTGTAACTCACCATTTCCATATCTACTCCTGCATTCACTGATTTCATTGCCGCTTCTTTTGGACCGGCTGCAAAACCATGGCTTATCATTTCGCTGGCAGAAGCCCAGTCCGTCACAACAAAACCATCGAATCCCCACTCATCACGGAGTACGTCTTTCAAAATGAAAGCATTCCCGGTAGATGGAACCCCATCATTATCATTGAATGAAGTCATAAACGTGGCTGCGCCAGCTTTGGTGGCAGCTTCAAAAGGTGGCAAATAAACATTGCGCAAACGGCGTTCGGGAATGAACGTAGAATTATAGTCACGTCCTCCTTCGGCTGCACCGTAACCTACAAAATGTTTAGGACAAGCAGCAATTGAAGTAGGGCTATTCAGCGAATCTCCCTGAAAACCTTCTACCATAGCAGCTCCCATTACGGAAGTAAGGTACGTATCTTCACCGCACCCTTCGGCAATACGTCCCCAGCGAGGATCGCGGGCAATGTCAATCATTGGCGCAAAAGTCCACCGGATACCTACAGACGAAGCCTCAATAGCCGCTACCCGCGCACCGTCTTTTGCTACCTGCGGATTGAACGAAGCCGCTTGTCCCAAGGGAATAGGGAAGATTGTTTTAAACCCGTGAATGACATCACGTGCTATCAATAAAGGAATACCCAACCGGGATTCTTCCATTGCCACGCGCTGTAGCGCATTAATACGCACCGGATCCACCTCATTCAAGATGGAACCGATTTCACCTTTCTTAATCAAAGCACTCATATCCTCAATATTACCGTAAGAGGAAATCTGGTTCATCTGACCGATTTTCTCTTCAAGGGTCATCTTGGACAAGAGAGATTCTACTTTTTTCTCGGTTGCCGCATCACTGCCTTTATTTGTCACTTGCGTACAAGAGACAAAAGGCAGAAGAAACAAACAAGCGGAGAAGATTTTCAGTGTCTTCATGAATTAACCTAATTATGTATATTATTACCTATCATTATAAATTGATTGTCTACATCACTAACTGCTCAGTTTATTTCTTTTGAAACACGCGTACATAATCCACCTTCATCGTTATAGGCAAGGCGCTCTCATCTACACCTTTGTATCCTCCCCAATCACCGCCCCATGCAAGGTTGAGAATGGGATAGAAAGCATAAGTGAACGGCCACACATTTTTGCCGGAACCTTCATTCTTGAATGTCATCAATTCTGTTCCATCTATAAAGAATTTCAGATAGTCGGGTGTCCACTCACAAGCATAGACATGAAACTCTGACTCTGCCGTACCAATATTGCGAGATGCAGTCTTCTGAGTGTTTATGGTATGATTATAAGCTGCACAATGAATAGAAGAAGAGACGATATTCGCATCAACACCCACTTCTTCCATGATGTCAATCTCGCCACACCCCGGCCAGGGATTAGTAGAATAATTATTGTTCACCGGCATCATCCAAAAAGCAGGCCAAGTACCTTTACCTTTAGGAAGCATGATGCGAGCCTCAAAATAGCCATAAAGCCATCCAGTATTTACTTTAGCATACACACGTCCCGAATATATCTTTCCATCAGAACCTTTAAAGCAGTTGATATTTAATTTACCATCTACTAATTCCGTCACACGCTTACCACTTACTGAACCATTCACATATTCCTGAAGTTCATTATTCACCCAACCGGACTTTTGCACTTCGTGTGTCCAATCGGTGCCAAGAGTGATACCTTCATTAAACTCGTCATGCCAAACCAGGCGATATCCTTCGGGAGTAACGACATCACGATCCTCGACCGATTCCTGATACACAGTTACGGTAATTTTCTCTGCGCCCAAAGTAATATCCAGAGTCCCATTCCGAGAAGTCTTCTTCTCATTGGGTTCCGTCATGACACTCACTGTTTTGTCATCTACCTTTTCAGCCTTTATCCAGCTATCATTAGATTTAACACTCCAATCACCAGCCGCCACAACAGATAATGTAAAGCTCTCGCCACGAGAAGTAGAATAGATATCACGTTGTGAAACAGACATTGGAACTGCTTGCGTCACAGGTATTGTAACGCGTTTCACTCCCGACTTAACGACAACTGAACCGTTTCGGGAAGTTGTTCCCGTATTTGCTTTCACAGTAACGGTAACCCTTCCCTTATCCAGAGAAGAATCCACCACTTTAGCTGTTACCCAAGAACTACAATCATCACTGGCAAAAGCAGTCCATTCTCCACCACTGCAAGTAACATTGAGCGTATATTCTCCCTCTATTGCACCAGCTTCCACCTTTTCCGGTGAGCAGACCAATATTATATCATCAGGTTGCGGATTAAAGTCATCATCACTACTTCCGCAAGCGATTAATGAGAATAAGAATGTTGTTAACGCAAATAAATGAAAAGGTTTCATATATTTATTGTATTGATTAGTTAGATAACGTGGAAAGGATTTAACCCCTCCCACGTTATCAATGATTAGTTAATCTTTAATGCTTCTGGAGTATCACGTCTTCTATGGTCACCTTCGTGTCTTCAGGATTACCACCAAAGTCAAGTACCAATGTTACGGCGTGCATATCCTCTGGTGCTTTTACATCCGAAATCCAGAACTTCACATCCATATCAGCCTCCAGCTTAATTTGCTTTGTGAAGAAGAAGTTATTATCATGTTTAATCGGTTCTCCATCTCCACCAACCTCATCCGACTGTACCAACTTCACAGTTACACTTCCTATTGTCTTGGTAGAAACCAACTTCACACAGAAGTCATAAGCCGTTTCAGTATCAGCCGCTATGTTGGTATTGAATAAAACCTGGTTTTGCCATGCATCAGTAGTTGCCACCGGGAACGATAGCGAATAAGAAGTACCGTTAATCGTCAATGCCGGGTTCTCTATAGGCGACCATCCCGGAGCATAATAGAATGAATTGGTAAACTTTGCAGTGCTCCACAGGTTGGCTTCGCTATTCACATCCACCCAAGTTGGCTCAGGTTCTTGTATTTCAGGAATCTTGGTGCCGTCATCATTGGCATGGTCTTTCAGCACAAAGCTTTCCAATGTAATTTCCGTATTGGCTGCATTGCCACCAAAGTCGAGCGCAAACTTCAGGTTGGAGATATCCACACCCTTTACATTGCTGAACCACACACACTTCGGTTCATTGGCATCGAGGGCTACACGTTGCATATCAAGAATCAGATCATCGTTACCGTTCTGTTGCAATTTAATGGTCACACCCGGATGTTTGGTAGTAGAAGTAAGTATCACCGAAAAGTCATAGGTCTTATCTGCCGCCAAAGCAATTGCCGGGTCAAGTTCGAGGTGCATCTGAGCCTGCCATTGGTCAGTAGTAGCCTCCGGCAAAGTAACTACAAACGCACCCTTTTGATAGGTATATTTCGGGTCTGCAATCTGATTCCAACCCGGAGCATACCAGAATGATGCCACGTCGAAAGTGACTCCCTTGAACATATTGAAGTTACTGTCTTCAACAAAACCACCAAACCCCGTCATCTTTGTCTTTTCGATATCAAAAGTCTTCGTGACAGAACCATCGCTGAAGCCATTGGCATTCTTCACCTTACATTCTACTGTATATGAACCTTTCTTACGATAATACTTCGAAAAGCTATATCCACCTGCATAAGCACCATCAATTATCCAAACCGGAGAAACGCCGGGAGCGGAAATAAACTCAAAGGTTGCATAATTAGTTTCCTGATTTACGGTCACTTTAAAGTTATCAGTATAATCTGATAACTGGGGGATATTACCATTGGCGCCATCGAATTCTTCGGGCGAACATGCGGTTATTGCAAAACCAGCAATCAACACCCCTGCCATATATTTAAAAATATTTTTCATATCGTTTATTCTTTAATAAAGTTAAGGGAAACTTATTTATAATTGTTCTGAACCAAAGCCGGGTCGGAATCCAACTCTCCTTGTGCAATAGGGATATATTTCTTCTTGGCAGTCCAGGAATTGGTGCGATAGCCATATTCATCGGGAACAAGTGCTGTAGAGGCTTTATTAGCAGACGATGCTTCACTAATATCTTCGGCACGTACCAAATCCCAGTAGCGCTTGCCTTCGCCCACGAACTCAAGGTGACGTTCGTTGAGAATATCGTTAACCGTAACATTTTCAATTCCTCTCAAACCGGCACGTGTACGCACCTCATTCAGCCATGTCTTAGCTTCACCGCTTGCGCTTCCACCTGTACGGAGAGATAACTCGGCTGCGTTGAGCAGAGCCTCCGCATAGCGGTAATAGCGATAATTATTATTATAGTTCAAGTTCTTACTGGTAGGACCATTTTCATTGTTTTTATCCATCGGCCTGTATTTTGCCAGCCAGATATGAGTATCCTGATAACGCACATTGTATGTAACGCCACGAACATCCCAGCAGGTAGCATCACGACGCTTATCTGTAGAGCTGAACATTTCGTAAGTCGCAAGACGTATAGGCAGAAATCCCCAACCATCCTGACCTGTAGACCAATCATCACCACCGGGCCATTCTTTAGGAGAAATCAAAGTAGGAAGTACTGTACCACCGATATTCAAAGCAGCATTTCCCCAATCACGTTCTGCAATGGAATGCTCGTAATTGATTTCCCAAATAGATTCATTGCACCATTCACCGTTTGTTTCCCAGATATTAGCAAAGTCATTATTCAATTCGTACTGAGGAGAAGCAATAATTTCTTTCATATAACCCAGAGCTTTCGTGAAACGGCTGTTGTCATTTTGGTACATCACCATTTCGGCATACATCATATAGGCCATAGCCTGTGTAACGCGACCTAACTGACCTTCATCATCCTTACCATTTTTGTCTTTATAATACTTCATCGGCAACACTTTGGAATCAATCACAGCCTCCAGTTCTACTATCAGCTGATTGTAAACTTCGTCGGCAGTGAACTGCGGAGCCGTATAAGGAAGATTCGAAAGATTCTCAAGATAGAAAGGTATATTCCCAAAGTAATGCCACAGCATATTGTAATAGTATACGCGGAGACAACGGGCCTGCATCTCATAGCTTACACGGTTTTCCGCCGTTACATCCGTAGCCCAGCCGAGATACTTCAGTACATCGTTGCAACGCTTCACGCCCGAATAGTCAACCGTCCAAAGCGAGTTGAGCGTATTGTTCTCATCGCCTTCATAGTTGAACAACAGGTGCCAGTTTCTCATATCCGACTTGTCTGCACCACCTACCCAGAAGTCGTCACCCATAATTTCGGCATCGATGTTCAGGGCATTGTACTGATCAAATGCCCAGTCGGGCCAATGAATAGGGTCATAAGCCGCAATCAGAGCTTCCTGAATGTGGGCATCTGTTTTATAATAATCTTCCAATGGTTCACCTTTAGGATTGTTCACCTTAAGGAAATCATCACTGCAACCTACAGTAAACACTGTAGCGGCAGCCATAAAGCCTATTGCTAATATTTTATTTGCTTTCATATATTCTTGTATTTTTCAGGTTAGAAAGAAACGTTTACACCCACTATGAATGTACGAGCCTGCGGATAAACGCCACGGTCGATACCGAGAGATTTGATTCCATCAGGTCCCGAAGATATTTCAGGATCGAAGCCCCAATACTTAGTCCAAGTCACCAGGTTCTCAGCTTGTACATAGAAACGCAGACGTTCAATGGTCAGCTTGCGGGTAAGAGTCCGGGGCAATGTGTAACCCAAAGTAATATTCTTGAGGCGGAGGTAAGAGCCGTCGCATACATAAAGGTCGGATACCAACCAGTTCTGGGAATCGCCAACAGCCAGACGAGGATATTTGTTTGAAGTTCCCTCACCGGTCCAGCGGCCTAACATCCATGAAGGATAGTTTCCGGCAGAGATGTCCGAACGATAAGTACCATCAAATACATCGGCACCTGCCACACCCTGGAAGAAGATATTGAAGTCGAAACCCTTCCAATCAGCATTGAGATTCAAACCATAAGTCCAGTCGGGAGTGCCGTTACCAATGTTAGTGCGGTCATCAGAGGAAATCTCACCATCCCCATTCACGTCAACAAAACGAACGTCACCCGGAACAGCTTTCGGCATAATCATATTGCCATCTTTATTTACATAAGCAGAAACCTCATCCACATTTTGAAAAACGCCATCAGTCTTGTAACCAAAGAAGTAAGGGAAAGGCTGACCGTTTGAACCGCGTGTTCCACCGCCAGAGAATCCTTGAATACCATCAAAGTCAAGATAACCGGTATCATTACCCAGATTCTTCAATTCATTCTTAAGATAAGTAGCATTACCTTTAACAGCAAATTTGGCATCAGATACATTCCACTTATAACCAAGCTCAAATTCAAAACCGCTATTCTTCATATCGCCCACGTTACCCAGAGGTTTCGTTTCACCTACATAACTCGGAATAGGCATTCTGATAATCATACCGTTGGTTTTCTTTACATAATAGTCAGCACTGAATGTCAAAGCACTGTTCAGGAACGCAAGGTCAATACCCAAGTCAGTCTGTTCACTCTCTTCCCACTTCAAATCAGGATTGGCTAACCCCTGAGCTTTAGAACCATTAAACTTGGTGGCGTTCTTACCGAAGAGCACGTTATTGCCCATAGCAGTCAGTGCAGTAAAACCAAATTCCTCTATGTTATCGCTACCATTCTTACCCCAGCTGGCACGAATCTTGAAATTAGACAGCCAGTCACGCGTACCTTCCATAAACGCTTCGTTCATCACATTCCATCCTAAAGATGCGGACGGAAATATACCATACAGATTATTCGAACCAAAGCGGCTGGAACCGTCGCGGCGTATCGTAGCCTGGAACATATAGCGCTCTGCGTAGTTGTAACTGAGACGGGCAAAAAGTGAAGACATTCTGTGCTCTATCTCAGGAGCACCGTAAACACTGTGCTGAACAGTCGTGGTAATTTTGCCATCTTTCTCTGTAACCAGAACGCCCCCCGTAGCATAGTCAATAGAAGGGTTATTGGGATTTACCAGATTCCAACGACTCCCACCAAGTTTGTCACCCTTATACTTGAGTGCAGATTGACCCAGAACAACACCAAAGGAGTGTTTACCGATTGTTTTATCATAAGTCAACGTATTTTCAATCTGCCAGGTAACATTCTGTTGCTTTTCCGCAGATGCACTGGTATGCGATGCGTTGTTGTTACCGGACAGATAGAACAGAGAAGTCGTAGCTCCATTATAGCCCCAAAACCCCATGTCGGCACTATAGCTGAAGTGATACTTCAAATTATCCCACAGTTGCAAATCAAGAGAAAACTTGGGTACAAACTTATGAGACCAATTCTTCTGAGGATTCAATGTCATCATAGCCAATGGATTGTTCATTTCACCATAAGAACCACCGGGAACAGTATATACATTACCATTTTCATCACGCGGCAAATCATAAGTAGGATAAGCAGCAATCAAATCCTTAGCAGCATCACCTGTCAAAGTAGGAGTTAAAATGGGGGACAGATAAAGAGCGGAGCCCAAAATGGAGCCAAATTCAGAGTTGGTAGCAACTCCGGTAGAATGCGTACGCATATAAGCTACATTCACGCCCAGATCCAATTTATTCAGGAAACTACGCTCCTTGGTAGCGTCAATCAGGTTGTACTGAGTGTTTGAACGGATTGTCAGACGATCATAGTTAGAATGCCCATAGTTACCACCTACGATACCCTCCTGTGAGAAATAACCCAGTGACAAGTAGTAGTTCACCTTCTCGGATGCACCGCTGATGGTTACATCATGGTTTACAACCGGGGCATTGTCATTGAAAACAAGCTCCTGCCAGTCTGTACCAAAACCTGTAATATCATTTCCCATAGCATCTTTCAGATTGTAAGGGTCAGTATAAATAGGAGCTTGACCACCATTCACATACTTCTCATTCTGCAAGATAGCATAATCTGTGGCACTTGTCACGTCGCGCTTCTTCCATGCACTCTGCCAGCCATAAGAGAAGTTATAATTGATTTGGGCCTTACCCATCTTGCCCTTCTTAGTAGTCACAAGGATAACACCATTGGCTGCACGCGCACCATAGATGGCACCGGAAGCTGCATCTTTCAAGACTTCGATAGACTCGATATCATTCGGATTCACAAAGTCAAGCCCACCACCAATAGGCATACCGTCCACGATGTAGAGCGGGTCACTATTATTAATAGTACCGATACCACGTATACGTACACGAGGACTTTCACCCGGTTGCCCTGAAGCAGAAGTTACATCTACACCGGCAGCCAAACCTTTCAATGCATTATCCATGCGCACAGGAGACTTGCTTGCGAGGTCTTCACTGCTTACCTTAGCGATAGATGCCGTTACCACACTCTTTTTCTGCACACCGTAACCCACTACCACCACTTCGTCCAACGCTTCCGCATCTTCCTGCAACACAATTTTCAGTTCACGCTTGCCACTTACCGAAACTTCCTGTGATTTGAATCCTATATAAGAAATAGAAAGGATTGCGTCGGAAGGAACCGACAAAGCAAATTCACCGTCTATACCGGTGATTGTTCCCGTAGTGGCATTACCTTTCACCACCACATTTACTCCAGGTAAGGGCTCATTGTCCGCACCACTTACCACCGTACCTTTTATCTGTATATCTTGTGCATATACAGCAGAAGCTAAGGTAAAGCTCAGTAAAAATAAAACTGATAATAACTTTTTCATAAGTTTCACTAAATTAAGATTAACAATTCTCGGTTTCGTTCTCAATTGAACACTGCAAACATAGAGTAAAATGCAATAAAAAAAGCCCTAAGTACCCATTCTTAAATACGTCAATTCAAAATTCAGAATACGTTATCAATACGTCAAAAACAAATAAACAATTGATAATCAGAGAAAACACTATACTTTCATCGAATACGTCATTGCATGTTATAGAACATAGAACACTATTTTTCTAAACTACAATAACACGAAAGCCGGGTAATTTATAAAGGAAGTTAATAACAGAAATACGGGAAAACTTAAAGATTATCGGTTGAATAACTCAAAAGTGAATTTGCAACCTATCTCTTTAAATTTCCAGTTGGCAAAGCTGCCAAAGACTCCGAAATCAAAAATATTGGTGCCGATGCCATAGCCAACCTCAACATAAGGATTCAGATGCGGAACAACCAAAGCGTTCAGATAAAGACGCTCATTGAGCACATGCTGTGTATACTTCACCAAATGACGCAACAGCAGAAAGGGAGATTCGTATGTCAAATGCCCACGAAGATATTTACGGGAGGAGTTATACCACCGCCCGTCAAGCAACTGGAATACGCCGCCAATTTCATCATTCCATCCCACTGGGAGATTGGAACGGGTAAAGTTGGCAAAATCCACAAAGTATATATCTTTTTGATTGGTGAAAGCTCCCCATCCAAAGCGGAGATAGAAATCACGCATCAATCCTAAGGGAATGGAGTGCTGAATATCCACTTCGACACGCTCATAGGTACCGGTACTCTTAAAAACCCCATTGATGCCCCGCTCCCAGTCCACTGAAATACTGGGATATTTGGAATGTAAGTTCACTTTGCGATCACCATTCATATAATAGTATTGCCCAGGAGTCCACGTCAGACGGACACGCGGAGCAAAACTATTGTAAGAATGGCGCATTTTTTCCTCCCAATCGGGATTATCCCCCGAAGTGGTTACACTTCGCGACTGGGCAGACTTTGTAGAAACGTAAAAAGAACGATTCGCCTCTGTACGCTTATGCATGGAAAAACCGAGATCCAGTGACAAGCCGTTTACAATCTCCCAACTATGCCGCACCTTCAAGTATAAGTCATTAAAGTAATCCAGTTGTATCTGATCAAAATCGAAAACACTATCAGGAATACTCTCCAGCTCATCCAACATCCTGCTACTATAAATACGGTGTCCATTACCTACATCTATGTGAAGAGCCGCACGTTTACGTGGCCAGTAATCAAAATCAGACTTTACCGACCAGTAAAACTCATTATACTTGAAGTTATAACCCAATCTGGGAACGATACGCAACAGGCGGTCGCCCGTAAAAATACGGTTGTACTTAAATTCCTGTCGGTAAGAAAAACCATTCTTCCCGCTATAACTCAGCAAGAACGGATTGATAAGCGGCGAGCAACGCACACTTCCCAGTTTCGAAAGATCTACCGTATAACGGCTGATAAGCGCATCACCTATCTGTCCCCAGAATTCCAGATTCTTATTTTTGGGTTTCTTATATCGATATGAAGTATCACGGCTCAAAAAGAAATCCTTATATAAGTCCTGTTCATGTACAGTTAACGGAATGGGACGTATACTCTCAAAATAAGAACTATCCTTTCTGTAAGCATTCGTATCACTGCGCAATGTGTAGGAATCCGACAGATCATACTTGCTTTTCAACCTTTTCCGATCCATCCGTGAAGGGTCTTTCTGAAGAATGGTTTTATAATCGAGAACAGCAATATAATTGGCATCGACCACATTACCCAGAAAGCGGAAAGTGGCATCCACATCATAATGCACAGGCAAAAACTCATCCGACTCACCCACATCTCCCATACGTATCATATTGTTGAAACGCAACATTTCAGAACGTCCGCTAAAATGCATTTCACGCACACTCCAGACATTCTCACTGACCACCATGTGACCGCTAACCAACTGAAAGCTTTTGCTTTTCGGTTTGAAACTAATTTTATATTGCAAATCATGCACTTTACCCATTACTGAATCGACATGATAAGAATAATACTTCATCGCATTTGGAGCCAGAGGCGAAAGGAGCTTATCATATAATAAGGTGGAAGCGTAGATATTAACATGGAAATATTCCGGCAACCTGCCGTCCAGCTCCCAAAACTCGGAAGAAGTGCCGACACTGGCTTTTACTTTCTGATCATAAATGTCGGGAGCTGTGAAATGCAAGTCACTATAAGTTTCCATCATATACTCCCTCACTCCTTTCCGGATACGGAACATGGTAGGAATAAAGCGTAAGATATGATTTTTCTTGCGAAGATTCACTTTTCCCTTGATATAAAGAGCGGCTCTATAGTCGTCGATGATGCTTTCATAAAAAGGAGCAAAGAAGATGACTTTCTTCATAATAGAGTCCGCAGAAAGCAATCTCGCATCGTAAGGATCAGGGATAGAAGCTGCCTGCGCTTTCGGACAAGCTGAAAGCAAAAGACATAGCAAGGTTCCTATACAAAAGACGTGTTTCAACGATAATACCTCCAAATATATAGGGACAAATATAGAAAAAAAGGTTGGAAAACGACGAAATACCTCTCTTTTTAAGAAACCTGACGAAAGATTCTTCATGAAAGTTAATTCAAGATTGAGTCCATGCGGTCTCCGTAACAACTCCGTACGATCTCCGTAACAGCTCCGTATCATCTCCGTAGTAGCTCCGTATCAAGTCTAAGCATATAGACACGGAGTAGGTACGGAGATAACACGGAGCAGATACAGCCCAGATATGACTTTAATATAGAAAAGAGCGGAAATCCCCCCTAAAAGAGTTTTTTCTGCAACATCTCCGAACATTTTAGGGGGGGTATCCGCAGAAAAAACGCATTATTTTCAATAATACCCCCTAAAAAATAGGGGTACTTCCAGAAAAAACATATAATTTTGCGCCCAACAACCAACAAAAGAAGGACAAATATGTCAAAAATGAGATTTTACGCCTTACAAGAGCTTGCCAACCGGCGCCCTCTTGAAGTTACTACCCCTTCGAACAAATTATCCGATTACTACGGAAGCCATGTGTTCGACCGTAAAAAAATGCAGGAATATCTACCCAGAGAAGCTTACAAAGCTGTAACGGATGCCATCGAAAAAGGAACTCCCATCAGTCGGGAAATAGCTGACCTGATAGCAAACGGCATGAAAAGTTGGGCTAAATCCCTGAACGTTACTCATTACACTCACTGGTTTCAGCCGCTGACGGATGGTACAGCCGAAAAACATGATGGCTTCATCGAATTCGGAGAAAATTCAAATGTAATTGAACGCTTCTCCGGCAAATTGCTCATCCAACAGGAACCGGACGCATCTTCTTTCCCCAACGGAGGTATCCGTAATACATTTGAAGCACGCGGATATACGGCATGGGATGTTTCCTCTCCCGCCTTCGTGGTAGATACGACTCTGTGTATCCCTACAATCTTCATCTCATATACCGGCGAAGCCCTGGACTACAAGACTCCATTACTGAAAGCACTCGGTGCCGTAGACAAAGCCGCCACGGAAGTATGCCAGTTATTTGATAAAAATGTAACCCGGGTGTTCACCAACTTAGGCTGGGAACAAGAATACTTCCTGGTAGACTCTGCCCTATACAACGCCCGCCCCGACCTTTGTCTGACCGGACGCACGCTAATGGGACATTCTTCCGCAAAAGACCAACAGTTGGAAGACCACTATTTCGGTTCTATTCCGCCACGGGTAACAGCCTTTATGAAAGAACTAGAAATAGAATGTCACAAACTGGGTATTCCGGCAAAAACACGCCATAACGAGGTTGCCCCCAACCAGTTTGAACTGGCTCCCATCTTTGAGAATGCCAACCTTGCCAACGATCATAACCAGTTAGTAATGGACCTGATGAAACGCATCGCCCGTAAGCATAACTTTGCCGTATTGTTGCATGAAAAGCCATACAGCGGTGTGAACGGCTCGGGAAAACACAACAACTGGTCACTCTGCACTGATACCGGCATCAATCTTTTTGCACCCGGCAAGAATCCTAAAGGCAACATGCTGTTCCTGACTTTCCTGGTGAATGTACTGATGATGGTCTACAAAAATCAGAATTTGCTGCGTGCCTCTATCATGAGTGCCGGCAACAGCCACCGTCTGGGTGCCAATGAAGCACCGCCCGCTATTCTGTCCATATTCCTGGGCAGACAATTATCGGCTACTCTGGATGATATCGTACGCCAGGTAGGCGATGACAAGATGACGGCTGAAGAGAAGACAACCCTTAAATTAGGAATCGGACGTATTCCTGAAATCCTTCTTGATACGACAGACCGCAACCGTACTTCTCCGTTTGCTTTCACCGGAAATCGTTTTGAATTCCGTGCTGCCGGTTCTTCTTCCAACTGTGCCGCTGCCATGATTGCCATAAATGCAGCTATGGCAAACCAGTTAAATGAGTTCAAAGCTTCTATCGACAAGTTGATGGAAGAAGGAATCGGTAAAGATGAAGCCATCTTCCGTGTTTTGAAAGAAACCATTATTGCTTCCGAAGCTATCCGCTTCGAAGGTGACGGCTATTCAGACCAATGGAAAGAGGAAGCTGCCCGCCGCGGATTGACGAACATCTGCCACGTACCCGAAGCTCTGATGCATTATATGGATAACCAGTCTCGTTCCGTGCTGATAGGTGAACGCATCTTCAATGAAACAGAGCTTGCCTGCCGTCTGGAAGTGGAACTGGAAAAGTACACGATGAAAGTGCAAATAGAAAGCCGTGTACTGGGTGATCTGGCCATCAATCACATTGTCCCCATTGCAGTCAGTTACCAAAACCGTCTGTTAGAGAATTTACGTGGACTCAAGGAAATCTTCTCTCCCGAAGAATACGAAGTACTGAGTGCTGACCGCAAGGAACTGATACGTGAAATATCCAAACGAGTAACGTCCATCAAGGTTCTGGTGCGCGAAATGACCGAAGCCCGTAAAGTTGCCAATCACATGGATAGCTACAAGGACAAGGCTTTCGCCTACGAAGAAACCGTCCGTCCTTATCTGGAAAAGATACGTGACCACATCGATCACCTCGAAATGGAGGTTGACGACGAGATCTGGCCGTTGCCGAAATATAGGGAATTGCTGTTCACGAAATGATAATTTATCGCGCTTTGCGCGATAAGTAACGAGCTACAAGCTACAAGTGACAAGTACCTTTCGGCATGATAGCCGGGGGCAAAATAAAGATTAGAACACAAATTACACGAATTACACAAATAATGCTTTTTTTATACTTCTGATAATCAAAGCTTATCGGATTTGTTATTTGCGTAATTTGTGTAATTCGCGTTCTTTTATTCAGTTTTGACACACTCTCACGAGTACAGCGTAGCAACTCGTTACTGGTAGCTCGTAGCTCGTAACTTAATTTAGCGGCTTCGTCGCTAAATTATCATTTTCCTGCCCCCAGACTGCATCTTTTCGTGTCTTTTGTGCAATATTTAATTTTTTCTTTTTACATTTGTGCTGTATAACACAGTTTTGCAGCAGTTATGGTAAAAATGAATTTGTCAGACGTGAATGTTCCGGAGCTGATAGCCGATATGTGGGAGCCCCTGAATGAAGAACAGCGGGAATTTCTCGCTAACCATTTTACGCTCCAGAATTATAAGAAAAATGAAGTCATTCATTGCGAAGGTGAAACCCCTAAATACCTCATGTGCCTTCTGAATGGAAAGGTCAAGATTTATAAGGATGGTGTCGGTGGCAGAAGCCAGATTATCCGCATGATTAAACCCGTTGAGTATTTCGGTTACCGTGCTTACTTCGCCAAAGAAGACTACGTTACTGCTGCTGCCGCTTTCGAACCTTCTCTGATCTGCCTGATACCGATGAGTGCTATCACTACATTGGTGACGCAGAACAATGATCTTGCCATGTTCTTTATCAAGCAACTATCCTTCGATCTGGGAGTTGCCGACGAACGCACTGTTAACCTGACACAGAAACATATTCGTGGCAGATTGGCGGAATCACTGCTCTTCCTCAAAGAAAGTTATGGATTGGAAGAAGATGGCTCAACTCTCAGTATATACCTTTCGCGGGAAGATCTGGCAAATTTGTCGAATATGACAACCTCCAATGCCATTCGTACGCTATCACAATTCTCTACTGAACGTTTAATCACTATCGACGGACGAAAAATAAAGATCATCGACGAAGAAAAGCTGAAAAAGATAAGTAAAATAGGATAAAGAATAGTAGCGTCTCCCCCCCCTTGACGACAGCTATACCCCTTTTCCCTGTTTTGCCCGATTTATAAACTTAACACACATTTATGTCATGAAAAAAGGATTAAGTGCTTTGCTATTAGCAAGCCTGCTGTGTGCCTCTTCCGGCTGTCAGCAAAATCAAAAAGAAGTGGTGAACGAGTACAATATCGTCCCGATGCCTAATCAGATGACTCCCCAAGAGGGACGTTTCTTACTGAGCAATAAAGTATCTGTCGTCACAGCCGGTTGCACTCCGGAAGTACAAGCCATTGCGGACAGCTTGATTGCTCAAATTCAACTGACCTCCGGTATTTCTCTGAAAACTAGTTCACAGGAGAATCCGGAACAACCAGACATACGCTTCGTTACGGAAGAAGGTATGCTCAAGGAAGGATACAAACTTTCCATCGCACCGAATGAAATCACCCTTTCGGCATCACATCCCAACGGTTTCTTTTATGGAGTACAGACTATGTATCAACTGTTACCACCCGCCATTTACGGAAAGGTAACTGTGAAACGTGCCAACTGGTCTCTGCCTGCTGTTGAAATAGAAGACGCTCCCCGTTTTCCTTACCGAGGCCTGATGCTGGATGTCTGCCGTCATTTCTCTACGACCGATTACATTTATAAATTCATCGATATGCTTGCCATGCATAAGATGAACACCTTCCACTTTCACCTGACTGATGATCAGGGATGGAGGATAGAAATCAAGAAATACCCGAAATTACAGGAAGTCGGTTCGAAGCGGAAAGAAACGTTGATAGATTACTATTATGTCAACTGGCCGCAAATATTTGACGGCAAAGAACATGGAGGATACTATACACAGGAAGAGATTAAAGATATAGTGGCTTATGCAGCAAGCAAATACATTACCGTAATCCCGGAAATAGAGATGCCGGGACATGCCATTGCCGCCATTGCCTCCTACCCTGAACTGTCTTGCAGACCGGATACGACGTATGAAGTAACCGGCACATGGGGAGTATTCGAAGAAGTCTTCTGCCCCAAAGAAGAAACGTTCCAATTCCTGGAAGGTGTACTGGATGAGGTGATGGAATTATTCCCCAGTTCATACATTCACATCGGTGGTGACGAATGTCCCAAAGATGCATGGATGAAGTGTGCACATTGCCAAGGACTGATCAAGAAGTTTGGTCTGAAAGATGATACCACTCCGAATGCCATTGACGGTAAGAAACATACAAAGGAAGAAAAGCTGCAAAGCTACTTCATCACCCGCATGGAGAAATATCTCAACAGCAAAGACCGAAATATCATCGGTTGGGATGAAATCCTGGAAGGCGGACTCGCACCCAATGCAACAGTGATGTCCTGGCGTGGTGTGGAAGGCGGTATCACTGCCGCCAAAGCGGGACACGATGCAATTATGACTCCCAGCCCGTATGCTTACCTGGACCAGTATCAGGAAGAACCCGAAACCGCACCGACTACCATCGGCGGATATCAGACACTGAAAAAGACCTATAGTTATAATCCTGTTCCCGATGACGCTGACGAACTGGTGAAAAAACATATCATCGGTGTGCAAGGTAATATATGGAACGAATACATGCAAAGTGATGAACGTCGTGACTATCAGGCATTCCCCCGTGCCGTGGCTTTGGCAGAGACGGGCTGGACACAGAACAACCGGAAGAACTGGAACGGCTTCCGGAGTCGCATGGTAGAAGACTTTGAGCGTATGGACGCCATGAACGTAAAGGCATGCCGCAATTTCTTCGATGTCAATATCAATACGCACGTGTACGACGGCACATTGAAAGCCGTGTTGGAAACATTCTATCCGGATGCCGAAATCAGATATACCACGGATGGAAGTGCACCGACTGCAAAGTCTGAACTTTACACTCAGCCATTCATTTGGGAAGGCTACATCGATTTGCAGGCAGCAGCTTTCAAGAACGGTAAAATGCTGGGGAAAGTGAACGGCAAGAAACTTTATGCAAACCTGATAAGTGGAAAGCAATACACCACCACTCCTCATTGGGGTTGGATGAGCGGTGACATCTTCGGAGAGAATGATGTATTAGGGGCAGATACCACAACATTGGGATTGACCAATGGAAAACGCGGCAATATCGCTTCCTTCACACCATGGGTAGCCTTCAACCTGAATGAAAAGAATAACAATGAGCTCGTATTTTCCGTCGATCTGGAAAAACCGGCCACTATCAGTAAAGTGATTTTCGGTACACTCTATAATCCCGCTTTCCGTGTACTGCCCGCAAGCGCAGCTCGTGTGGAAGTATCCACTGATGGCAAAGAATTTAAGGAAGTAGCTCAGGCCTCCTACACCCGCGAATATCCTGACCATGGCAGGAAGATGTTCACTGATGTACTGGAATGTACACCAACCGAAGCACGCTACATCAAAGTGACTTTAAAGAGTGGTGGCACATTGCGCAATGGCATTGACTGCCGGAAAGATTCACCGGGAGATATTATTCCTTCGGACTTATACGTAGATGAAATAGAAGTATATTAAAAGAGAAAAGCTCCGGATTGCAAGACAATCCGGAGCTTTTCTCTTTTAATATGATATTCCCCGGCCGGGAAGACCTTCTTCAGGACAGGAGTTTAGATCAAGCACTTGGATGAAAGATATCTTTCCGCTTCAAGTGCTGCCTTACAGCCGCTTCCTGCTGCCGTAATAGCCTGACGATAATGCGGATCGGCAATGTCACCGGCGGCAAACACACCCGGCACTTTCGTACGAGGGCTGTCGCCTTCTGTAATGATATACCCCGTCTCGTCTGTATCCAGATAGGGTTTGAAGATATCTGAGTTCGGTTGATGGCCGATAGCCAGGAAGAAACCATCAATAGCCAGGTCGTAGCGTTCTTCATCCGATTCACCCATACGTTTCACCAGATGAACACCTTCCACACCATTCTCTCCGAACAAGCCCACGGCATTGTGCTCAAACAGCACATCTATATTCTCATGCTTCATCACACGCTCCTGCATGATTTTGGAAGCACGCAGGAAAGGCTTCCGCACAATCAGATAAACCTTCTTAGCCAGTCCGGCCAGGTAAACAGCCTCTTCACAAGCCGTATCACCACCACCGACCACTGCTACCACCTTCTTGCGATAGAAGAAACCATCACAAGTAGCGCAAGCACTGACGCCCATACCGGCATATTTCTTTTCATCATCCAATCCCAAATATTTGGCAGTAGCGCCCGTAGCAATTATCAACGTATCAGTTTCAATCACTTTCTCTTCGTCAATCGTTACTTTGTATGGAGCCGCACTCAGGTCGGAAGCGGTTGCAATACCAAAACGCAGGTCTGCACCGAAACGCTCTGCCTGTTTGCGCAAATCATCCATCAATTGCTGGCCACTGACACCTTCCGGATAACCGGGAAAGTTCTCCACATCTGTAGTTGTCGTCAACTGACCACCCGGCTGTAATCCTTCATAAAGCACCGGAGAAAGGTTGGCACGCCCTGCATAAATAGCCGCAGTATAACCGGCAGGACCAGAACCTATAATCAGACATTTTACTTTTTCTGTTTCCATAATCGTTATTTATATATTTAGTTATTATCTATCTCAGATCAATCACTTCAGCAGTCGGATACGCTTTCTTGTCAAAAGTGAAAAGATGATCGCTGTATGATTCTCCCGCTTTATAAGATGTAATACGAATAGCCACGCTATTTCCACCCTTTTGCGTCATGCTGATACATAAAGGCTGAAAGGTGTCTTTCGTTACATAAATAATAACGCACTGCAAATCCTTCTTTCTATCAGAAGCGGTTAATATCACCTCATAAGCAGGTTTACCTCCATAAACATCAGTTTTACCCAATTTCATGTGATACCCTTGCTTGTAAATAGACAGCAGGGCATAAGGATTGATACTTTGTAACTCTTCAGGAGTAGGTTCGGAAACGTTCACTTCGTCACTGTTTGTGAGATAGCTCCATTGCGTACGACCATCAAACCAGGTTTTCACCCCGTCGGCATCCAACAGGAATTTTTCCCCTTTCAGACGGATAGTCCCGACAGAACTCCCCTGTAAAGCACCTTTCGCATACGTCTGAACCGTAAAATCCGCTTGAATACCTCCCGCCTGACGGAAAGCAGTGGCTGTACGATCCAATATATCTTGGGCATCCAATTTCTGTGCCGAAAGCGGTAATGCCAGACCGAACAGGCAGATACAGATAAAAAGAAGATTCTTCATCATTAGTTTAACACGATTTACAGTAAATTGTTCAGGCGCATTTGCAGGTCATTCTCATCGACACAAAGCACTTCACGCGCTTTACTGCCTTGTGCAGGTCCCACAATACCGGCTTTTTCCAATTGGTCCATCAATCGCCCGGCACGATTGTAACCGATAGCGAACTTCCGTTGGATCAATGATGTAGAACCTTGCTGATGGATGACAATCAGGCGGGCAGCATCTTCGAACAACGGGTCCAGACGTCCCATATCCACATCTCCCAAATCACTTCCGCCGCCATCTTCACCCACATACTCCGGCAAATAGAATGCAGTAGGATAGCCTTGTTGCTTGGCAATAAACTTAGTAATCTCCGCTACCTCCGGCGTATCGATAAAGGCACATTGCACACGTACAGGATCTGCCCCTTGCAGGAATAACATATCACCACGCCCGATCAGCTGATTAGCTCCGGGACGGTCGAGAATAGTACGCGAGTCAATCATGGCAGATACACGGAAAGCGACACGAGCCGGGAAGTTCGCCTTGATTGTACCGGTAATGATATTCGTTGTCGGACGTTGCGTAGCGATGATCATGTGGATACCCACCGCACGCGCCAACTGGGCGATACGGGCAATAGGCAACTCTACCTCTTTACCCGCCGTCATAATCAGGTCGCCGAACTCGTCAATCACCACCACAATGTAAGGCATAAACTTATGTCCCTTTTCAGGATTCAGCTGACGATTAATAAACTTCTCATTATACTCCTTAATATTGCGCACGTGCGCGGCTTTCAATAAGTCGTAACGGGTATCCATTTCCACACAGATGGAATTCAGCGTCTGCACTACTTTGGTTACATCCGTAATGATAGCATCTTCCCCATCGGGCAGCTTGGCAAGGAAGTGATGTTCAATCACCGAATAGATGCTGAATTCTACTTTCTTAGGGTCTACCAGCACAAACTTCAGTTCAGCCGGATGCTTCTTATAAAGCAAAGAAGTGATAATGGCATTCAGTCCGACAGATTTACCCTGACCGGTGGCACCGGCCACCAGCATGTGCGGCATCTTGCACAAATCGACCATGAAGACCTCATTGGTAATCGTCTTGCCCAAAGCAACCGGCAAGTCATAAGTAGACTCCTGAAACTTCTTGCTACCGATGATACTCTGTCCGGAAACAATCTTCGGATTGGAGTTCGGCACTTCAATACCGATTGTTCCTTTTCCCGGAATCGGCGCAATGATACGAATACCCAATGCCGAAAGGCTAAGAGCGATATCATCTTCCAGACCACGAATCTTGGAGATACGGACACCTTGCTCGGGAGTGATTTCATACAGCGTCACCGTAGGCCCCACCGTCGCCTTTATCGTACTGATTTCAATACCGAAACTGCGCAGTGTATTTATAATCTTATCTTTATTGGCATTCTGCTCCGCCATGTCGATAGTAGGCTCGGCATTCTCATAATGCTTCATCAGGTCGATAGTAGGATAACGATAGTTTTCCAGGTCGAGACGGGGATTATAGGGTTCCTTTTCCGGGCCTTTATATTCGTCATCATTTTCAGTAGCTTCTATTTCGAAAACTGGCTCTGCCGCTTTTTCGTGGAAAGGAGGTACAGGGTCAGGAACAGGTGTCTCAATAGTCATAGACACTTCTTCACCCGATACCTTGGCAGGCTGTGTTTCCGTAACGCCACCCAAATCCAATGTAATTTCATTTTCCGGCTCTTTTATAGGTTCGGGAATTTCAACGGGAGCCTCTTCTTCTTTTATATCTGCCACATCAGGAACAGCAACCGGCTTTTTCTTTCCCTTTGCCGTCCACGAGTCCGTAAACTCTTCGGGGGTTTCTCCCTTCTCTTCTTCCTCTTTCTGTTTGCGTTTCAGGAAACTAAGACTGAACAATCTGCGCAACCAGATAACCGTACGTGCGCTGAGATAGATAAGGAAGCAGATAGCAGTCACCAACAGAATCATCCAAACGCCCGGAACACCTACCTGCGATACCAACCAATTGCTGACATTATACCCGTGCATACCGCCCAGATACAGGAAAGAGTCTTTATACTGCTCCACAAAGGCAAAGCCGAAGAAGACAGAGAACCAAACCAACAACAACGAACAACCGATAAACCACTTCCAGAGGCGAACCACCCGTACACGCATCAACTTCAACCCCGCCACTGCAAGGAATACAAGAATGAAGAAAGATGAAATGCCGAAACAGTCATTAATCAGATAACTTGCCAATTGTGCGCCACGCGAACCGGCATAGTTCTTCACCCCATTATTGGTAGAAGCCAATTCCTGTGCATTGCCCGAATCAATGATACTTTGATCCGCCGCTCCCGTAAAGAAGAACGAAGAAAAGGCCAGCAGCAAGTACACAGAGAAAATGACCAGTACCAAGCCAATAACAAAGTGAATCGTTTCGTTTTTGAAGATTGCCCTTATTTTACCAAACAGGGAAAGGGATTGCTCCGTATCTTTTGTAGAATTTTTCTTAGCCATGAAATAGAATTCCTTAGTAAATGAATGATAGATTGGTGCAAAAGTAATAAAAATATTGCTCTCTTTATAACCTTATCTTCTAAAGATTCTTCAAATAAAAAGGGGACATCAATCCCCCTTTTCGTTAAAGACTTCTCAGTATCTGTTGATTACCTCTCTCGCTTTGTTCACAGCAGTGGCGGCTGGCACTTCCCGCAGGCTCTGCTCGTCGAACATTTGCAATGCTCTATCCATATTCCTAATGGCAGCTTTATTGCCCTTCTTCCTGAATTCATCCTTCAGAATACGCACTTTTTCAAAAGCCTGTATCCCCTCAATCAGACGTTCCATGCGGACAGACGAACGGGCATCGGGGTAAATCAAATAAGTGTCACCAGCCGCCCACGCAGTGAAACGGCTGTCCTGCAACGGATTCTTCACCCAGCTATTCAATGCCCAACGGAGATAACCGTCCAGATTTTCCTTGGCACTATGCCACGCCAACCATTCGGCTTCGGCCGGCTGACTGAAAGTGAACGTGTTAGGACGAGGTTCTGTGCAGCAAGTGTAATAGGTAGTCACTTTTCCGGCTGCACGGCGTGAGTGGATTGTTTCAGCCGGAAATCTTTCGGCAATTGTGATGCAATAATCATCCAGCTCATCCGCCAGTTCAGCATGATAAGTTCCCGCCAATGAAACCTTGAAATCTTTATCAGCTTTGCGAATCACCGCCAATGTTTCCTGCATGTCCTTCATGGGACGCTCGTCCATTTTGTTTCCGGACGCCTACGCTCATCATAAATTCCACCCACCTGTCGAACACCGTGTAATCAAAATACCAGGTACCGTCAGCTTTCTTCAGCCAGGTCACCATACTCTCGAATGCGTCATAAGTCTGCCCGTTCCAGGGTTTGTGCATAATGGAGGCGGTAATCACTGTTCCGCCTGCATCGGCATACAGTTTCATCAAGGGACGCATCAGGTCGAAATGCTTTTCGCTGAACGGCTCTACATCATAATAGCGCGCCACAGCGTATGGATTCTGCCACAAATCAAGATGGAAAGCCCATTCGGAAGGAACAGGAAGGGTATGGTTCTTCACATTGATAGTCAGTTTCAGTTCAGACAAGGCAACGTCTCCGTTCTTTACAGTGACCGTTCCTGTATATCTTCCGGCTTTGACTTGTTGCGGCACTCGGATGCTGATCCAGCCTCCCTGGGCAGAATTGGCAGGAATCATCAAGGAGGGGGTAAGATGATCGAGCACATCTGCCACCAGCGTGGAATCAAAATCTACACTGTTGCGATAACCGCATGCGCCTAAACCATCTTTATTCAATTCATCGGTCATGACGTACCGCACAAAACTGGTTTGGATATCGTCTTTACTGATGGTTTCACCTCCGGAAGTCAGGTCACTGACCTTAAAAGTCAGGCTGTTCAACGTCTCGGGAGTCCATACTACTAACTGGGCAGATACTTTCTCACCTTTCCAGGCCGTTAGACTGATTGTTTTCTTTATTTCACGAATGGCGGCAGGTTCTTCTTTCTTGTACCGCATATCCGTACTTCCCCAACTGACTTGCGGGGTTTTCACTTCTGACCATAAAACCGGATTAACGGCTACCGGATTGGGGGCTTCCTGATAATATCCGGAAGTTTGAGCGTTCAGGGATACTGCGGAGAGCAGAAGAATTCCCAAAAGAAAATGTTTTGTCATAGGTTTCAATAAATTAGTTTAAGAAACAAAGAATCTACATAGAGTTTATCCTCACTTTTGCCTACACGCTTACACTCTTTCCCTGTATCCCTTTATTCATCGGCAATACAGCGCGGTGTAAGCAAGCGTGTATGGAGTGTAGGCTATTTTACCTACACTCCATACATTTAAGACATATCTCACTCAGAATCTACTGATTACACTTCTTCAGCACATAAATCGGCTGTTTCTGTAATCCCCTATTTTCCAGCTTTCCTTCGTCACAAAGACGTCGAATATGCCGGGTAGCAGTGGTTCTTGTCATTCCGCTGAGAGAATAGAAATCTCCTTTCGTCATAAAATCGTGCGTAGTGAAGAAATTTTCCACCCGTTTGTCAATCTCTTCCGAGGTCAGTTTCTTCTGCAACACATTCCGTTGTTTTAACGGCTGGACTTTTATGTTGCCTATCTCGCTCCGCAGTTCGATATCGGGGCGGAAGGTGATACTTTTCAGTTTCACCTTGGTACTTTTCCGTTTGGTATCCACCTTCACCGGTTCGGTGCAGGTCAGTGTGGGACGGAAGTAGCCGATGCCGTCCAGGTGCACCTGGCGTCCTTCACCCAATTCCCGCCCCATGAAGTGCGACAAGGCATCGAGCACGGCCGAAACATCGGTTTCGGTCAGCGAACAATATTCTTGTATGAACCTCCGTAGTTGGGCGGTACCCGTGGAACCGTTCAGCCGGATGCGCGGGTGCAGGGTCAGTTCTTCGTCCTGCTTGTCCTTGGTTTTGGGATTCTCGTACCAATCAAATAATATTGCCATTGTTCTTTTGTTTTTCGCACTCCTGCCCTTTTCTGTGATGTTCAGGGTAGGGAGTGCTTATGTTAATCTCCTATGTTTCTTTCGTTGGCTGCCTATGTTTCTTTTGTTGATAAGTAATGTTTTTGCATTGCCCACAGCTGTGAAATACGTGCTTCACAGCTATGGATCTGCTGCTTTACAATTATGAAGCACGTATTTCACAGTTGTGGGCAAGCCGAAATAATGAATACAAAGATAAAGGAAAGGCAATGTAAAAGCAAGGAAAAGAGCATATAAATAGCAAGAAAGTAAACACAAGAGATTCGCAAACAAGTTCTACAACTTTTCAATAAAACGAGCGTCGAAATTACCAATTATTTAATTATCTTTGTGTTATCATGCGAATCTGAAAATAATTAGACCGTTATGTTTTCACTAAAAAACATATTTACTTATGTTCTCTATACTTGCTTGTTTACTTCTTGCGGACATTATCCTAAAGAAGTAGAGAGCGCTCTATTATCAGCTGGAAAAAACAAAGAAAATCTAACGGAAGTTTTAGACTATTATAGAAATAGAGACAGACAGAAATACGCGGCAGCATGTTTTCTAATAGCTAATATGCCCTATCACAGGAGTAAAAGTTCGCTATCTATTCCCGCTGCTTACATGGAGTATTTCAAGAAAACCGACTCCATTAACCGGGCAGTACCTAATGCTAACAGTAATGATTCCATACGACAAATATTAGCAGACAAATATTCCACATTGCCTTTACCGGAACAAAAGCCGGGCAAGGAAGACATAGAAATACTGACAAAGGATTTCCTCATTCATACTATAGATGCAGCTTTTGAAGAATGGCATAAATCACCTTTACTAAAGAATCTCAGTTTTGACGAGTTTAAAGAATGGATTCTTCCTTACCGCACCACAGACGAAGCATTAATCAATGACAAGTCAAGTTTACGCCAAATGATGTATGACAAACTATCTCGTAACGGAATGAACGATATACATAAACCAATTGATTTATACAAAAAATACGTAAGGCAGCAACGAGATATAAACAAACGTATCATAGCCAGCGCACATATCGGTATTTATGACCTTTTTATTCCAGCCTTCAAAATGGACTGCCACAACCAAGCAACCATAACATGTAACATTTTCCGGGCATGCGGGATACCTGTTGTATATGAATTCACCCCCCAATGGCCGGATAAAGACAGCAGACATTATTGGTGCAGTTCGCCTGATTCTACGCACACATTCCACCCTTATACCCCTCCTTATAATAATTTAGGAGAAGATTGGGAGTTAAGTTTAAAATATTCAGGTAAAGTATACCGAAAAACATTTGGAGCACAAAGAAATACCCCATATTTCCTCAAGGCAGAAGAGGAGGAAATCCCTGACATTTTCAGCCAACCCACTCTGATAGACGTAACCCCCAATTATCACGTGTGCACAAACATCTCTTTACCTGCACCACCTGCATCTGAAAACAAACTGGCATATTTATCTTTCTTCAACACACAGGGGCTCAACCCTGTAGCCTGGGGACATATCGACCCTAAAAAGCAGGTGGTAGATTATGAAAAAGTCCCTATCAACATGCTTTTTTTCCCTACCTACATGTCAGAGGAAGGGGAACTAACCGAATTTAACACTCCTTTTATATTGCAACAGGATAGTATAACGGGAAAAATTAATAAAAAAGATATTTCCTGCAATCATCAGAACAAGATAAAATTACATTTATTACGTAAATATCCCCATAAGCCGCATCTGGTTAATTACAGAACAAAAGTAAAAGGTGCCTTATTATTGGCCTCCCATGTAAGTGAAGGTCCCTACGACACATTATTCATTTTGCCTGAAACCCCTCCTCCTTATTGGCAAAGATACGAAATTAATAATGAGAAAAAATACCGCTATTATAAATTACAATCCAAAGATATGTCTCCCATTTATATAGCAGAATATGAGTTTTTAGCAAAAAAGCAAGGCTTACATACCTATTCTACACCCAGCCAATTACCTATATTCGATTCGTTATACAACTCTTCTCCTTCAATTTGCCCTTATGTAAAAGTAACAGGAACCCCCATGAAGTCAGGTCCACTTCGCTTGCAGGCATGTGACGGAAATCCGGACACCTTCATTGAATCCTCTTGGTTTGGCATGGAATTCACCACGCCCGTATGCATTAAAGCTTTACAATTATATCCTCGAAATGCCCGTAATGGAATAGAAACGGGCAACAACTACCTATTACTTTACTATGATCAAGGTAAATGGATGGAACATTCCACCGCTCGCGCCACCGGCAACTATCTAGACTTCTATTCTGTCCCCAGCGAAACCATATATTGGTTACGAAATCTGGACCAAGGCAAAGAAGAACTTCCTTTCTTTTTCTACAAGGGGCAACAAGTTTTCATTAACCAAGGATTCCACTAAACCTATTTTTCTATCCTCTAAACATTCAGCTACAAACACAAAAGCAGATAAACATCTATTCCAACATCCATTATTCGCTAAATCAGCTCCAAATTTAACTATATAACACAAATACAAGGCAATACGTTTGCTTCATAATAACCTTCGCTATAGTTTTGCATCCACAAAACATTAACCTTTTTACTTACCAAATGAAAAACACAATAGATTACTTCTCTTCTATATTACTAGGATTGACTATCGTAATATCCGTATCCGGCATCCCTCCCGAAGTATTCGGTCATACCCGTACATCATTCATATTCGGAACATCAATAATGATTCTTCTTACAAGTATTACCGCCTGGAACACATTTAGAAAAAACATAAAACTATCTTGGCAGGATATTCTCTGCCTATACATTCTTACACTTTATCTGATTGATTTCAAGCACCCTGGAAGTCTATGGAATACAGGTAGTTATTGTTTATTGATACTGTATATCACACTACGTTGCTTACGGCAAATACATTACACAATAATTTTCAGCAGCTGTCTTTGCGCAGCTATTTTACTTGCATGTTGGGGATACCTACAATATTTCAAATACATACCATCCAATAGTCAGTTCTTCCTGCTAACAGGACCATTCCACAATCCGGCAGTGCTCGCCATAATGCTCAGTTTACTGTTAGGAGTAATACTGAATGGACTCATATTGTTCTACAGTTCACTGAAAAAATCTTATTACTTTTTCATAATTATAATCACAACCATCCTATTTTGTCTTCCCATTTTAGTGCTCACTTATGCGCGTGCAGCTTATATATCATTGTTTATCTCACTTTTATACTGCTTATATCTACGATTGCCACGGCCTTTCTCTATGAAACACTTAATACGCCTTGGCGGAGTATTACTTTTCATAATCACAACAGCCGGAGCATCCTATTTTCTGAGACCAAAATCGGCTGATGGCCGCTTACTTATATGGAAAGTTAGCTGGCAAATGATAAAAGACAAACCCTTAACAGGATTCGGCAAAGGAGGTTTTGCAGCCAACTACCTGTATTATCAAGCTGAATACATGAAATCATCTGCCTCAAAAGAAGAAAAAGAAGTGGCGGGAGATACCCATCTGGCATTCAACGAACCGTTGCGCATGACTGTAGAGTATGGAGTTACAGGACTGTTAACCTACCTGGCATTTTGTATTTGGACACTCCTCCCTCCGAAAAAGAAAAGTTTCACGACCCTTATATGTAAATCCCTCGTAGCCGGAATTGTAACATGGGGAATGTTTGCTTATCCCGACCAGACGTATTCATTACTCACTTTATGGATTATCAGCATTGCTTTCATTTTAAATAAAAAGAAAACAATAGAACCTCGTACGATTAGAGCAAAAAGCAGAATAACAATGATAGCTATATGCTTCCTTGCTACTTTCCTCTTAAGTGGCAGACTTTGGAAACAATGGCAACCTTATCATAATTTATACCTCCATTCCCAAAGTCCCATCACAGAGAAAGACATGGAGTATCCCAATCCCATCCTTCAAGTTAAAGATAAGATGAAAGACGACATAGGATTCTGCTATGCTTATTGTCTATTTGTTCAAAAAAATAATTTAGATACAGATGTTCTCCCAATCATCCACTATCTTGAAAAAAACTTCCCTTCCCCCAGCTTACTCATGACAAAAGGAGATTGCCTGAAAAAGAAGAATCAGTGGAAAGAAGCGGAAAGCGCCTACAGATTAGCCGCAAACATGATGCCTTCTCTGCAGGCACCACGTGGCAGGTTAGCCTTCTTATATAATGAAACCGGCAGAAGAAAAGAAGCATTAGTGATAGCCCATGAGATATTGACCGAGGATGTAAAAGTGTATGGATTCGATACATTCAGGTTGCATCGCGAACTAAAAAGAATCTTCGAAGATGAGTTTAAATAATTGTTTAATTTAAAAAGAAAATGAATGAAAAACATTGCAAGATGTAAAAAATGGCGTATCTTAGCAGGAATGGCAATCTTAGGGATGCTATTTGCATGTACCGACTACATGCTGCAGGATGCCGGAAATCAGACGACAAAGCCGCCTAAGAACAAAAATGAAGAACTGACAGCATCAGCTGCTCAAGAGTGGTTTGAAAGTAATTATGCACCTGTGGTAGCAACACGGTCGGCAGGAGATCAGGAACGATTGTTCAAGCCTCATTGGGGTGAAGCTAAAGAGTGGAACCGTATGCGTTATGAAGTAGTGGAAACTCCTATTTATACCCAAGGAATGCACATCATACTGGATAGTGAAACTGAAACCCATTGGGAACCGGGAAAGAAAAATAATTTCATCCGGAACAATGTCCGGTTAGTAGTTTTGCGGGATAAGAAAACAGGAAAAACAAGAAGTTTTATTATGACTTTCGTTGGAACTTATGAATATCTGAAGAAAACTCGTACTATCGGAAAGAACGGGTACTTATATCGACAGCCAGATTTTAGTGGCGCCGTACTTTTCCATGAACTGAATGGAGCATTTATTAATGGATGGAGATATGCCGATGGAAAGATAGTTGCAGCAATATCAAGACCGACGGAGAAAAAAGATTCTCTGATTAATTCTTCATCGGTTGCCACACGTGCAGAACATCAAGTTTGTCATGACGTATGTTATCCTGTTTATGATTCATATTGTGATTATTCATACGTTCAATCAGGAGATATGGAATCCGGCATTATTTATGATATAGTAGAGAATTGTTATCCTACTTATTCCGGCAATGAGTGCACGGAGGAATGCTATACCTATGATGACGGACTTGATGATAGGGATGATAATTGGAATGGAGATTATCCGCCGGGGGGAGCAGGAAATCCTACAGAAAAAGAACCGAGCCCACAAATGAAGGTTCTTAATAAAATATATGGTGATAATTCAAGCTTAACAGGCAAAGAAAAGCAACTTTTGGCAGATGCATTAGCTATAATGAATAATGATAAATTCTGGAAAAAAGTATATGACACATTAGATGGGAAAGTAAAAATAACTTTTCGCATAGAACCCCAAATTGAGGGAAAATCATCGGGAAGGTATTATACAGAAGATAAAGCCATTGCATTTCCTAATGATGCATGTATCAATTTCGGAATTGTCAGAGAGGAGTTATTCCATGCTTTGCAACATAACACTTATGGAAAAGACGCTGAAAATCCCGCTAATAAGTTTACCATGGAATTTGAAGCACATGCATTTCCAGATATTGCCAACGCATTGTCTATGGGTGAATTCTCAGAGCAAGGTTCTAATTTATATAGCACCGATCCTTCACAAGAGTTCAGAGATGCAGTTAGTAATCTTATGAATTCCATTTTAGAAAACAAATGTTTTGATGATGAGCAATATATGCTTTACGAAAAAGCAGCCGAGCTATGGTCACCAAGTACTTATACAGGCAGCTTTGACTCCTCAATTCAACCTCAACTATTGTATAACATATTTAAAAAATAATTATTTATGAAAAAATTTACATTAATGTTTATGTTTATCATCGTAAGCATAAACTATCTGTTCGGACAAAAAGAAACAGAACATTTTATATATGAGGACATCTCAACAAATTTCATCCGCATAAAGCCAAAAGGAGAAATAAATAGTGTTTTATCCAAAGGCAGAGCAATGCTCTGGGTTGAAAAGAAAGCAAAAGCTATATATCTAGAAAAAATACTAAAGCCTTTTCAGGAACTTATTAACGAAGGTATTTTTTCTTCTGAAAGGATGGAAGAGCTAAAACAGAAAGGGGAAAAAATTAGAATTGAATTGTATTTCGATGAGACAGGTATTGTATCTTATGTATCTTTTATAATTAAGAAAGGAAACGATACATTACTAACCGATGAAGAATTATACCAGATTCATCAGAAATATAAGACAGTAGTATTTGATGTAGCAGAAACTCCATTTTGGAAATCAGAAAAAGGTACCCCAACAAGCTTCTATAGCGATGAATCTTTTCAGATTCCATTCAAAGATTTGAAATACTAGAATTGTTCAAGTAGAGCTCAATAATGAGCGGAAAAGATTTTTTAAGAGCTAGTGGATGCCACCGTCATAGAGACAGGTGACATCCACTATTATTCAAATATAATTTGAAGAGCAGGTAAACAATGGTCACCAAGTACTTATACAGGCAGCTTTGACTCCTCAATTCAACCTCAACTATTGTATAACCTATTTAAAAAATAATTATTTATGAAGAAATTTACTTTTATGCTTATGTTTATCATCGCAAGCATAAGTTATCTGTTCGGACAAAAAGAAACCGAACATTTTATATATGAGGACATTTCAACCAATCTCATCTGTATAAAGCCAAAAGGAGAAATAAACAGTGTTTTGGCCAAAGGTAGAGCAATGCTCTGGGTTGAAGAGAAAGCAAAGTCCATATATATAAATGAGATACTAAAACCTTTTCAGGAACTTATTGATGAAGGAGTTTTTTCCTCTGAAAGGATAGAAGAGCTAAAACAGAAAGGGGAAAAAATTAGAATTGAATTATATTTCGACGAAACAGGTGTTGTATCTTATGTCTCTTTTATAATAAAGAAAGTAAATGGTACATTACTAACCGACGAAGAATTATATCAGATTCATCAGAAATATAGGGGGTTAGTATTTGATTTGACAGAAACTCCATTTTGGAAATCAGAAAAAGGTACCCCAACAAGCTTCTATAGCGATGAATCTTTTCAGATTCCATTCAAAGATTTGAAATACTAGAATTGTTCAAGTAGAGCTCAATAATGAGCGGAAAAGATTTTTTAAGAGCTAGTGGATGCCACCGTCATAGAGACAGGTGACATCCACTATTATTCAAATATAATTTGAAGAGCAGGTAAACAATGGTCACCAAGT
>ERZ894240.561-NODE-561-length-34926-cov-9.708870_pt1 | contig 34926 bp, 35 predicted proteins | sample MGYA00380298_ERZ894240 | MGnify/ENA primary metagenome ERZ894240 (study PRJEB32331, sample SAMN06328419) | human gut metagenome | biome: human gut microbiome; feature: stool | host: Homo sapiens | collected 2014-06-27 ... | reverse complement strand
TGAAGGGGGTCAGTTTGAATTGGACGAGAGGGGGCAAGATGGGCTGGATTTTCCACCATCAATGATGAACTGAAGAATATCTGCCAGATAGAACATTCAAGGCATCGTTCCACACATAATTTCATCATGAACATAATTGCTGCATTGGTGGCATATTGTTTCTTTCCCAAAAAGCCTTCAATCAAATTTGAAGTGGAAAAGTCAAGTCAATTAACCATTTGGGGATAATATGTTATCCCGAACTCACGTTAGTAGATTAACGGCACGCTGGTGGTAACAACAGGAGGGGCAACCAACTGTTATTACTTTGTTAGCAAACCTTTTGATTTTAAGAGGGCTGTAAATATCCAGATAGGATGAGATACAAAGACCGGAATATGATATATTTAGGAAAAAGATGTATCTTTGTAGTCCGGCATGGGGCGAATAAATTCCCGTGTCCGTAGTGTAGGAAAGAACAACATATTAGGGGCTTTAGAAAACAGCCAATTTACAAAAGCTCACCCGAATATGATAGTTTCTCTTTCTGCCTGATCGTGTATATGTGCAAAATCATATATCGAAAGGGCGTAAGATTACGAACTATCAGTGGGCGGGCGCTTGGCTGTGCCTCTAAAGCCGATGTGTTTGTAACTCTTGCGCCTGTTTTCGTTTAATGATTTTAAGATTACGAACATGAGTACATCCGAAGAAGTTTCAAAAAAGAGTTGTGGCGGATTAACCCGCTCAGAAGTTACAAATCTGTTGCAGTCAGTCATTGGATTGCATGGTATTGGGATAAAAGATGACCGTATTGAATTTCCGGGCGTTCATCCTTCTGCTGAAGTCCCTGAATCCGAGTTGCCGGATGAAACAAAAATGACAGTTATCTTTTATAAAGATATAACATCTATATCTCCTTTTGAGGCTCGTGTTGAGGTGCTGTTGCAATGTGGGGAACTCTATGTTTTTTCCACAATAGACAGAATTAAAACGCATATAAATACATATGGCGAGGGCAAAAGCGCCAAATCAGAAAAGCCAACTACGGCACAAAATGTAGCCGGGAATATCTGGGACGGATTGGAAAAAACGCTGGCTTCTGGGAAGAAATAGAACTGAATAAACGAACTCTGATAACTTATTGAAAAACACCTGACAAGATATTTTGTCGGATGTTTTTTTATGGGTACTTTTGCAAAAACATATAATATATGAAGACTATTTTAAAATATATTCCTATCCTGTTATCTGTAGTTGTTTTTGCTTTAGTATTCAGAGTTTTAACATGCAAACTATGTTGTCAAACAGATTTTACAGAGATATTATCCTCTTCGAGAGAGTATGTCCTCACAATATCAGGATTATTAGCAGGTATTATTATGGCTTATTTGACATCCAAGGTGTTGCAAATACGGGAAGAGAGAATCACCAAATTACCTCAAATAAATGAACTCACCCAAAAAGTACATAGATTCAGAAATATTGTAAACAAATTATTATCTTCTGATTTGTTGCCAAGAAATGCTCGGAATATAGTGGATACTAAATATAGTGGATTAACTTTTTTTGATTACAGAGAGAATACATTTGTTGGAGCAAAAACTACAAAACAGTCTGTTGATTATATAAATGATGCCAGTTGTGGAGGGCTAACTCATTTGTATTTAGAATTGAGGTCTTTTGTGCCAAAGAATCATGGTTTTGATGAAACTTTATATTCAGAATTTGAAGTATCTAAATTTTATGATACTAAATTATTGGAAAAGTGGGTAAAGTATGATTGTGGAAATGGCTTATGGTATTATTTTGATAATGAATATGCTGTATATAAAAATAGTTTTAATCTAAATATTTTCAAGGGACATAAGGATGATATTTTGGAGTCCTGTTTGCAAATTGACAAAGAAAGGTATCAAGGCATGTCATTTGATGCACAATTATTAGCAAAATTAGGAACTCAAATGCATAGTGATGTTATTCCTAAGTTACTTAAAGCGCAATTGTCTATAGAAAAAGGTCTCCCTAAAATAGTTAATTATTTGTTTAGCATATTTGTATTGTTAGCATTATTTGGTGTAATAACACCATTGCTATCAAGTATATTTAATCTATGTCCAATATGGGATGTAATTTCTATTTCTGCAACGATTGGTATTTGCACCTATATAATCTTGTCTTTTTATGGATTTATGAAGCAAGAAATTAAAACAGGAAAAATAATTGAAATATAGATATGGGATATTTTAAAAATAGACAACCAATAGGCATTCCTGATGAAAAAATAGAGAGTGCTTTTGAAGCGTTTGTGAAATCTTTCTCTGAAGACTGGTTATTAAAAAACAATTATCATCCTCTACGAGAATTGTGGAAAAGAAAAGACGTTTTTGCAACAAGTGAGATTTACTCACTTGGAGAAGCCATTAATGAATTATCAACGATTGATCCGAACTGGCTTAAAAAACAGATTAAATTGATGGCCTCAGCTGAAAAAAACAACTATCGAGGAGCATTTACTGAGGTTCTATCAATAGCATTTCTTAATAGCAAAAATCATCCAACAATACCCACGAAAGCAAATCAACCGGGTTATGACGCACTATTATCTCTACCCTTGTCAGAGAAAACAATTAGAATTTCTATAAAAAATTATGGACAGTCAAAGCATGAGGAAACATTTCAAAAATGGGCTTCCAAAACTGAAGATTTAGTCAAAAAGTTATTGAAAAAATATAAGTATTATCCTGTAACGGTTTGGATCGATTGTCCTACGGAATATCCAAGCGAAGATAAATGGAAGATGCTTCATTCTAATTTGGATAATATCTTTAAAACAAAAAAAGATGCAACAGAACCGTTCTCTGCCTTATGTACAGATGTGCCTGAATGGATAGTTATTATAAGCCCACATATCGCATCTCAGGGAGAATTTCATCCTGATTTTAATTCCTACACATTTGTACTAAGTAGTGTTTATCACCAAAATGAAAACGAGAATCTTCTAAGTAAAATTCAAGATGCATGCTCCAATCTCTCAAAACATTCTGCCGTTGAAGATGAAAACGTGAAGAATTATTTATTCATTCATTTATCTCCTTTGGCATCAATTTCTAAATGCAAAGAATGGTTAGATGCTTATTTTGCCGAATATCCAGATAAACCCATATCCGCTATTTTGTTATATCAACCATCTGTTGGGACTAATTTAGATACTGGGGCATCAAATATAAACCATTATATTTTTCCATATCTCCGCCAAGAACGAATGAATGGATGGCTGCCTTCTGGATTTCATTTTATGCTTGAAATTCCGATTGGAATTATATCTGCTGAACCGTTAAAATACTCTCTTAACTTCACTCATCCTGATGGTAAAAAGCAAATGATTAGTGTTGATGATAGATATATGTATCAGAGAGGAAATCATTACCTTCGGATGCAGCCAGATGGGAAAGGAGGTTATGCAGGAAATATTAGTCAATTAGTGCCTGGTGTTTTCTCCCATTTGATAATAGAATTTCCAAATCAACCCCAAAAAGCTGCAATAAGAGGGAAATTTCCTCCTAATGACGAATTATTAATACTCTAATTAATTCGTTTATTTTTCGGCTTTTTGTTACTTTTTCTCCCGCTCATTCTCCGGCTCATGGAAAAAGTAACGGCGGAAAAAATCCGCCGTCCGTTTATGTTATATCAGTTCCAAACATATCATTGAAGAACGTAACCAACTCCTTCCTGTGTAAACTATCCCAATACAGGGATGCAGGATGATACGGCTCATGCCGACCAATTTCATAGGCAATGTCCATTTTTGTAAAACGCTTTCCTTGATTATACCGCATTTCAGTACCTTCTAACCAACGTGAACGACGGTTTTGCTGTTGAATCGGGAGTAGCTGTTCCAACATATAGGCATAGTTTTCGCCTACGGTATGTCCATTTTCCATTTTATACGGACTATCTTTACAACGCTTACATTCGTCAATGGCGGCATTCAAATCGGTTACTTCGATTGTTGCCCCTGTGAGGTCTTTAATTTTGAGTTCCATTTTATTGATTTTTTAATTTATACCAACTATCCCTGTAATTCTCTCCGATGAGCGAGAAAACTCCTGTTTCCTCGCTCTCTTGGGCGTATTTCTTGGCTTCATGTATGGTCGGAAACTCGCCCAGTTTCCGAAAGCCGATGAATAGTATATACATGGCTTATATTATTTCGTGGATGTCAGCGGCGATATTACCCGATAGCCACTCCTTAACATGATTCATATTGTATTCGGATGTGATAACAGCCGTAAGAGCATCAATTTGTGTGAAACGGGTGCTTTCATAGCTGTCTATCCATTCTTTTAGGTTTACTGCACCCCAATTTTTATATCCGTCTGCAAACATCTTATCTATTTCTTCAATGCTCCGTGCAAACTCTACCTTAATGGTTTTGTAGTTTTCGTCTATTATTTCAAGGTGTCGGAGTGAGCCGAAGTCATCATGCAGACGGGCAAATGACCATCCTGTTTGATAAAGACCGTTTCCCCATTGATGAGGTTTATCGTAGTGTACCAATACTTCTGCGGTGTGTTCACTTATTTTTATATCCTCGATTATTCCCGTAACCATAAGTCCGCTAAATACGCACTTACATCGTTTTCCAATCAATTCTTCGTTTACTTCTTTTGCTTTCATATCATCATTTATTTAAAGGCATTATTTAATAGGCGGTCTTCTATATCATCGTAGATGTCGTTAAACCTGTCTTGATATTCTTCGTAAAATGAGCCGTTTTCGTCGCACATATCCTCACGGTCTTTGTTATACTCGGCTTCAAGTTGCAGGTCTGCCAATTCGCTAATAATTTCCATTTGCAAGGAGTGCGCATCGTCTTCGTCAAGCGTTATGATACCTTTACAGTGTTTCCAATATGTATGAATATTCTCTCTATCCTGTTGATGTACCTTGCCCCAAAATATACGGTAATGATAATCCGTTGCCGTTTGGCTGTCTATACCCGAAATGACCGATTTTATTTCGTTAGTCATAAACTCCCACCATTGGTCGGCATCCCTGTACCATTGGTATGGGTTATCCTGTATTACATTGTCCTTTAGAGCATAGATATTGTGTGTATGCAAATAGCATCCTGCGTTCCTTCGCCAGCACAACCGCAACCAATCTTCATTACCTGTTCCCTCTAATTGCTTATATTTCTCAATGGCTTCATCTACGCCCGAAACATAGACTATTTTCCTGTTGTTGTTGATGGCGTTTGCTAACGTATAGGCGTACAAATCTGCATCGCAGTGATGAAGGAAGTTTGTACCTCTTACGCTAAAGCCGTTCTCTGTTTTTTCTATTCTACACCTTTTCATATCATTATGTATTATTGTGATGATTACTTCGTTATGCTGCCAATCGTTGTTCTATGAGTGGCATATTGTTATTTACAAGTGAAAGTATCTGATTATGGTGTTCGCTGTTCTTGTTGCACAAACCCCTGCATTGGATAACTTTCAGTTTGGAAATAGATACCTCTACGGTTTCAATGCGTTTGCCGTCAATGGTTGCCGAAAGGATAAGGGAGTCTTCTTTGGTCGAATAACTACCTACGCAATGGTGCATCGCCTGTCCCTCTGCTACTATCTCCTGTACGCTTTCAAGTACACGGACACTGATACGCCCATCGGAAAATATAAGTCCGAAAAACTTGGCTTTAATCGCTCTAAATTCGGCTTCTTTTTCAAGTTGCTTTTCCAATTCCGCTTGTGCATCGGCTTTGGCTTTTTTCAACATATATCGGTCATGCTCGGCTTTGAGGTCTGTCGGGCATACATATTTGGCGTTATACAGGTCTTTGCCGAAGAATCGGAGATTATCTATATAATCGCACCAAAGCGTTGCATCATTGATTTTATAGCCGTTTCGGATGCAGATGCGGACGGATTGCCAATACTTGTCGATATTCTTCCAACCGCTGTCCATGATACGCTTTAATAATTTGGTGTACCCTGTCTTCATAAGCGTTTCGGCTCGGCTGTCGGTCAGTAGGGTGCGGAACAGGTCTAACGGTTTTTGTCCGTATAATCCCTTTTTGTAGCCTGTTCTTTTCAGTTCGGGGATTAGTTTCATTCGGGGGTAAACCACGCCCGTAAATATTTTGTCATATACATTTATGTAATATTTGTTATTGCTGTTTTCGTGGCGCAGTTCTAAATCGGTATGGAATATCCACGCATCATAGTAGCAAGTACCCATTGTCTGACGGAGTTTTGCGAATGTGCAATGCTTACCATTGGGAGCAATCCACCGTTGCATAACCTCTGAATAATCGTATTTGGGCGTTTCTCCGACCTTTACCGAACAGAATAGCATTACAGAACGCAATACTTGATAACCTGCATGGGCGGTTACTACCGTCATGTAGTAACGGGTGCTGAAAGTCCGTTTCTTGGTAGTATCTACCGTTAGTTTGGTGTTACAGTTCGGGCATTTGCATTCCGTTAGGGTGGCAACCAAATACCCTGCTCCCTGCCACGAATGACCGCATTTAGTACAGGTTATTACTCCCTTATCTGTTCTGCGCCCGATATGGTCGATACCGTTATCATAACCCCATTGAATTTGCTCTTTCGTGAGTTTCGGCAGGGTTTTACTCGCTTCTACTACTTGTTTTTGGAATTTATTCTGCGGTTTCATGGCTCAAAAGTTGAATAGGTTGGGTATATTATTGACTTCGGGTTGTTTGGCTTTCGGCTTGGCGTTACCCTGTTTCATTTTTGCATAGGCTTCGTCCTGTACTTTCTGAATAGCTTTTTGCCGTGCCTGTGCCTTTTCTTCATCAGTCAGAATAATGGCGTGGTTTACCACCACATTGCAGTTGATTGGCTTGCCGACCTCGATACTATCCTCATCGTAGTAATGCAGGGCAAGGGAGTAAATTTCATCATCCGCAAAACCGCATATTCCGCTTTGTTGCACGTAATTGAGAATGTAGGTTATACAATCGTCTATGTTCTTGTTCGGCTTGGCATAGACAGGGGCAAACAGTTCATCGGTCTGCGCTCTCTGTTCCAAATAACTCTGTATCGTTATTTTGAAGTAATCGGTTGCTTTATTTTCTGTTTTCATCGTTCTTGGGATTTGTGGGGCGAATTGCTCCGCCCCTTGTGAATACTTAATTTAATCCGAAATAATAGGCTAAACGTTGCTCTTGGGATTTAGGAAAAATCCAACCTGCCAACCTCTTTCCGTTGAATGTCAGATGACTGTTAAATCGTCCGCCCATTGCTTTGAGTTCATCTTTGATTGCTTTGGTATCTCCGAAAACGGCTACCGCTTTGGCTGAATACTCGACTAATGTGCAACCGCCTGTATTTTCCTCTGTCGGTTTGCTTTGTGGCGTTGTATCGGTCTTTTTGAAGTGTATATTGTCTTCATCCCCTGCGGTGTAGGCAAAATCTTCAATCGTGCGTTCACGGTTATATACAGGCTCTTTTTCGATTATCCAACCGCTGTACTTGCTTGCTCCCAAGTAATAGCCGTCGCCCATGCTGTACTTTTCCCTGTGTTCGTAGTCCTCGTTAAACTCGGCTAAATAGGCGGTTTCCTCAAAATTGGATGCGTGTTTACGCATTTCGGAAAACAAGTCCCTTTTGTGCTTTGAAAAACCTATGATAACCGTCCGTTGTGTGCTGTATGAGTAGTAGTCGGTATAGCTGTCGCTTTCGTTTTGTCTTAAACGTGCCACGATAACGCCTAAAGCATCTTCGGGAAATATTTCGGCAAAGCGTTTGCGTCCGATTTCCTTAACCTGTTCTACTCTGATTTTTTCCTGCTCGGCTTTCTCGTCTTCGGCTTTCTTCTTGTCCTTTGCTTGCTGAAGAAGTATCGCCACCTCGAAAGCGTCCATAAATTGCGGGTTCTCGCTATCATAGTAATAGCCGATACCGAATTTTTCTTTCAATGGGCGGATAATGTCGGTAGTATAAAATTCCTTTGTCCGCTGGTTAATCAACTTGTAAGCAATGCCCCAATCGTTTTTGCGGATTTCGTACACTACATACCTGTCGTAACTGTAACCCTCCATTTGGATAACCTGATTGACTTCTACCACCTGTTTGGTTTTGTCTATCTCCTTGTTTGCTCCTAATAAAAATACTTTGCTCATAATCGTTGGGATTAAAAAATGTAAGTGAATAAAAACCAGAAAAAGCCTATCAGCGCGATGAGAGAGAAAAGGCAGGATGCGATACCCTTTAGGATATTCCAACAGAAAACCACGCCCAAAACCACCCAAATAAAGTCGATACCCCACACATAGAAACCTACTGCGGTCGCTACTATCTTTACCACCAATTTTATGCTGGATGGAAGGTTGATAGATTCCTGTTTCCTTTGTATTTTTTCTATTGTTCTCATAACGTCTGACTTTTTTTTTATGCCGTGACGGAGCCGGTATGATGAGTTCTGTTTCAGGAGCTATAAAAAGGTAGGCGTTAGCCCATGTCAAGATTTTTGCGGGAAATACGCTCGCCCGTAGGGAAAGAGGAAGATTTTTTGCAAAACCGCCCGGCGGCTTGATCTTGCAGGGGCGTCAAACGCCGAAAATACCTTTGCTGCTGACAACTGAACCATCAATAAAACCGGCTCATACCAGGCATACAAAGAATGAGGAAGACGTTATATCGAGGGAACAGTAGAAAAAACTATATCAGTGATTGGTAATTATGAAAAACAATCACTACAACCGCCGAATTTATAGGCGCTTGACTTCTTTTGGCTGCCAGTCTGATTTAGTTGGTAGCCACTCTATGCCATAGAAAAACAGAGCGGTAAATAGATAAATAGGAATATCTATTTTTGTTTCTCCGGGAATACAAGACGTAGAAATATGGAAATAATTAGTATGAGTATAAAAGTCTTCGACACCTTAGCACAGCGTGTAGAAGACATTGAGGAAAAGGCGGAAAGATTGTACCGCCGACAGGAAGATTTAGGTCTGAAAAAATGGCTGGACAATCAGGACGTTTGCGAAATATTGGATATAACCAAACGTACCCTGCAAAGTTATCGAGAAAAGGGGCTGCTGCCTTATAGCCGCATAGAATATAAGATACGTTACAAGCCGGAAGATGTGCAAAAACTTCTACAATTTTCGGCTCATCAACCGAAAAAAATGTAGGCTATGAATAATTTGATAGAAAAAAGTGATCCGCGTGTGATAGACCTTTTCCGGCGGCTGGAAAAGGCAAGTAAACTGATTGATAAACTGGAAGTTCCTTCCCGCCGTTCCTTTAACGGACAACGATTCGTTACCGACCGGGAGCTTTCGGAACGATTGAGAGTAAGCCGCCGAACATTGCAGGAATATCGTTCGGCAGGAACTATTCCTTATTACCTAATCTGTGGTAAAATCCTTTATAAAGAATCCGAAATACAGCAATATTTAGAGGATTCCCGAAAGCAGAGCATCAGCCAGCAGGAATTGGTATAAACAAGAAACGGCCCACAAATAGGGTCGTTTCTTGTTTTTAGCGACAGAGCCTTTCTATCTGCTTATTCGGTTTTCAGTGGGGTAAAGAGTTCAATCAGATTTTCCTCCGGATCACGCAGGTGAACTACATCTTAACTCTATGATTCCAATTTTTTTTCCAGCATCACCATATCTTTGAGTTGGATTCCGTCTTCAAAGATAGGTTCATCCGGATATTTCTCTAAAAAGTAGTTCTTTTTGACATCATATTGGGAATAGCTGTTCTTTTCGTAAAACCGAATCTGTTTTTCCCCACAATCTGCCGTACCAAGGATTATCCTTTTATAGCTTTGCTCTCTGGCGATTCTTTCTGCTTCGCTAAGCATACGACTCCCGATTCCTTTATTTTGCATATCCTCTGAGACAGCGATGTTCATCAACTCAACAACTTCGTCATCTATCGGTAGTAGACAAAAGACTCCGACCGGATTCTCCTCTATCAAAGCGACATAAACCTGCGAGTCGAACAGATATGTATTGATTCCTTCGACCGTTTCATCCGCAATCAGAAGCAGATTGTAAGGGTATTCGCTTTCTATTTTTTTGATTTTTAGCTTCATGTTTTTAATTCTTTTGTTATGACAGGTCGTTCAAATGAATCAATTTGCTGCCTTTACTTTCATAATATTGCAGCATTTCGTCAATTTTCCTCTTGTCGTAACTCGTGATGCAATCTGACAAGACATTCACTTTATAATTTTCCTTATTCAGATTAAAAACGGTTGATTTGACGCACGCAATAGCATCTGCTCCCGTTATGTAGAATTCATCTATCCCGTTTTTATTGATAAACTCGGCGAACTCCTCACTGGTCAATGCGTTTCCTTTGGATTTCGTGAAAATATTATCTGACACCATTTTCAAATCCGAAACTAATTCAGCCCCGTGCGTACCGGGTTTTAAAGTCCTTGTGCCGGCTGACAAATTTTCATGCCTTATATAAACGACATGAATGCCATTACCGGCCGCCCAATCTATGGCTTTGTTTATATTATCAATTATATCCTTATAATTCTTCGTTATATCATTCTGAATATCAATTATTATCAATGCTTTACTCATCTTCCTTGCTTTTTAAGAATTTATCTGCAAAAATAGGCAATTTGATTGGAGTGGCTTGTATAAGCGACATTTTTATATCAGTTCAACATGGTGTCCATGCCAGGAATTTTCCAAAGTATGACAGGATTTAATGCTTGTTCGATAATCCACTCACGGAAATACTGTGCTTGTCGGGATTTCAGTCGGAAAGCCAAGGCCGTTATCATTTCCAGATTATAGAGTGTTAATATACTGCCGTTACCGTTATCTTTGCGGCGGCAAACAGCATTTTCCTGTAATATTTCATTTTTAAGTATGGAACGAATATTACTGCCTATTGCCGAGATAAAAACACCGAAAAGGTCTGCTATTTCGTGCTGGGTAAGCCAAACGCTACCCGCTACCGGACGGATAGTTACCCGTCCTTTTTCTATTTTTATTGATGTTGTATTCATTCTACTTGTTGTTTGAGGGTTGAACATTGTTTTTTGCTTTTTTTGCTTTCGGATAACGGATAGCAGCCCGAAGCGATTCGTCTTCATACAAAGTGACTTTATTCGACTTGGATGCCGTCCGTAATCTTAGCCGTTTCATATCCTCATCCACTTTTTTGTCGGTTACTTTAGCGTATATCTGCGTAGTGGTGATATTCTTATGCCCCATCATCCGGCTCACGGTTTCAATAGGAACACCCTGTGAGAGCGTAATATGCGTTCCGAAATTATGGCGTGCTTTATGGAAAGAAATATGTCCTGTGCCGCAAATCTTAGCGATTTCTTTCAGCAGTTTCCCCATATAACCACGTCCGTAAACATGAAATATATGTTTGTCGGTTTTCTCCGGACGGTATTTCTCCATGATTTTCAAGGGTATTTCCAATAAGCGGACATTAGAATCTGTCCCTGTTTTCTGCCTTTTTATATGAATCCAAAGGCTACCGTCTTCGGCTTGTTCTATATGCTCGTCGGACAGCCTTGTAAGATCGGCATGACATAATCCGGTGAACGTTGAAAATACAAACAGGTCGCGGGCACGGCGTAAATTAGCTTTATCGAGCTGGCACTGCATTAGTTTCTCTAAATCTTCAAGTTTCAGGTGGCGGCTCTTCAACGGCGGCAATTCGGGGAACAGTTTCATATAAGGGTCGCGCCGGAGCGTTCCCTGATTGAAAGCCCGCTTGGTTATTTTCTTGAAGTAATACAGATGTTGATGCACTGTTTTCTGTTGCAAACTGCGGTCAGTTCTTAAAAAGAGGTCGTAGTCTTCGTAAAAACGAAGATCAAGACTTCGAAGCGTTACATCATCGGCATCGTACTTTTTCCTGATAAATGCCAGCAAATGATTATAAGATACCACATAAAGGTCGTGAGCCTCTTTTTTACGATCCACACCAACACGTTTTTTAAACTCGTCGTTATGTTCTTCAAAGAGTTTCATCAGCGTGAGTGGTTTTTGCGCTACACCTTTCAGGGCGTTCTTCACGAGTTCGGCTGTAACAAACCCCAAACTCTCTTTAATTTCCTTATGATGTTTTTTTATGCGTTCCGTAAGCTGATCAATAGACTTGTTTACTTGGAGCGCATTTTGGCTACGCCCGGCGGCACGACCTTGTGTCGAATCCCAAAGGGTAGGATTGACAGATACTTTCGTCCCCACCTGCTGGGATTCAGCATCAATGCTTATATTACACAATAACTGGCACATGCCATCCTTGCGGATTTTAGTACGGTTGATATAGAATAATATCGCAAAGGTACTGCGCCGTTTCTCTTTCTTGTTTTCGTTATTTTTTGCTTCCATGATCGAAGTTTTTTAAAGTTATTAAATAGCAAATTTGAATTTCCCGGCGATACGTTTTTCCAACGCTTTCATGTCCTCATCAATCTTATCGTTGGTGATTTTCGCATAAATCTGTGTCGTTTTTATCTGGCTATGACCAAGCATACGACTTACGGTTTCGATAGGAACTCCCTGTGAGAGTGTAATTTCGGTAGCGTAGGTATGGCGGCCGCAATGCCAGGTCAGCCGTCGGGTAATGCCGCTAATACGAGCGATATTTTTTATTTCCCTGTTTAATTCCCCATTGGGATACATCGGTAATAGCCGCCCATCGGTCGCTGTTCCCTTATAGCGTTCAAGAATTTGCAGAGGAATTTCGAGCAGGGGAATTTCGTAGTCTATTCCGGTTTTATCACGGAATGTTTTTATCCAGATTACATTATCTTCTGCAACAAAAATATCCTCGTCCGATGATTTGCACATATCGCAATACGGGATTCCAGTGTAGCATGAAAAGAGGAATAAATCACGGATAAGGTAATGCTTCGGCTTGGTAAACTGTGCCCGCATCAACTTGTTCAATTCCTTGCGGGTAAGATATTTTTGCTGCCGTTCGGGGTATTCGGGTTCATAACCGGCAAAAGGATTTTTGGTTATGATGCCTTCGGTTATAGCATCTCCGATAATAGTAGCCAACCGGGTAGTAAGCAATACTATCGTGCCTGGTGAAAGTCGGCAATCAATCTTTAAATACAGGTCGTATTTATCAATAAACGACCTGTCCAGTGCCGTAAACGGAATATCCGAAAGTTTGTATTTTGCTTTCAGGAACTTTGTAAGGTGTCCCAAAGCATACCAATAGGACTTGGCAGACCCTTCTTTGCGGTTTACGCCGACGCGTTTATCGAAATTTTCATTATGGGCACGGAAATAGGATAGTAAAGTTTCCTGCCCGGATGCCATACCCAGCAAAAGGTTCTTTACATCTTCGGCTGTTACATTTTCTCTTACTGCCGACAATTCTCGGTAATATGACAGGGCAGATGCCCTGATCTCGTCTAACTGCCGGTTAATCTCGTTTGCCGTATGGCTTTTACCTGTAGCACGACCGGATGCCCACAGGTCTGCCTGAACAGTCATTTTTGCACTAAAGATGGTTTCGGAGAATTTTCCGATTGAAAGCCTTGCCATCACAGGACTTTTTCCATCCTTTTTCGTCTCATTTCTTTTCAGGTAGAAAGACACCTTTACTTCTTGTTTCATGACTCTGTTATTTAAGTGTAAAATTACTTGTAACAGAGTTATTTTCAGTGATATAAAATATGGAGCCAACAGGAAGCAAACTCCAATTTTGTATTCAAAACCCATATTTTCACCGTTAGTGCGAAAAAAGGGTTATTTTTGAAAGACGTTTTAAGAAAAACAAGCGTTCTTTGAGGTGATTATCTTTATTCAGGTTGTTTTGTTTCCTAATCCGACTAAATAAAAAAGGCAGTATTTAGGTAGCAAATCTTTCGCTTAACTGCTCTATATTCTTCCATTTCACCTATGAGAAGAATATAGCGAAACAACGCTGAACAATTCTAATTACCAAACACTTACTCAATTCTGCCGGATTATGCTTATCTTTGCGAGATTCTTCATATCTTTGTATATGTCTATTTTATAAAAAATACAACTATGCCAGACTATGAATTAATTACCATTCTTGGTCCTACCGCTTCGGGAAAGACTCCATTTGCTACCGCACTGGCTGCAGAACTAAACACCGAAATCATTAGTGCAGACTCACGGCAAATATACCGGGGCATGGACCTGGGTACAGGTAAAGATCTTGCCGACTATACTATTAATGATAGAGAAATACCTTATCACTTGATTGATATAGTGGAGCCAGGTTATAAATACAATGTTTTTGAGTATCAGCGTGATTTTCTAAAAGCTTATGAGACTATTAAACAAAAAGGATGCCTGCCCGTTTTATGTGGAGGGACGGGCATGTACCTGGAGTCCGTATTGAAAGGATACCGGTTAATGCCGGTACCCGAGAACCCGGAATTGAGAACACGATTGGCAGATAAATCGTTGGAAACACTGACCGGGATTCTTCAACAATACAAGACATTGCACAATTCGACTGATGTAGATACAGTGAAACGTGCGATACGGGCCATAGAAATAGAAGAGTATTATGCCAAGCATCCAATAGCAGAACGAGAATTTCCACAACTCAATAGTCTGATCATCGGAGTAGATATTGACCGGGAATTACGTCGGGAAAAAATCAGCCGGCGATTGAGACAACGTTTGGACGAAGGTATGGTAGATGAAGTAAAACAGTTACTTGCACAAGGGATCAAAGCAGAAGATTTGATTTATTACGGACTGGAATATAAATTTCTGACACTATACGCCATTGGGGAACTTACTTACGAAGAAATGTTCACCCAACTGGAAACCGCCATCCATCAATTTGCCAAACGGCAAATGACTTGGTTTAGGGGAATGGAAAGAAGAGGATTCACCATTCACTGGGTGGATGCAACGTTGCCTACAGAAGAAAAGATAGCTTTTGTAAAGCAAAAGCTCAAAGGTATTTAGTATCTTTGGCAACAGAAAAAAACAGATACTTTAACCACATACTATCTTTGCAAGAAAGTATATAAATCAAGTCAAAGAAAAGGATAAAGTACGAGAACTATTCCATTAAAAGACCTCTAAGCAGGAAGTTTTTTAATCAGAAGAGATGATTTTTAAATAATAGATCAGAGAGATGAGCGTAGAACCAGGAAAATGGGGCGTAATATACAATCCCAAAGCCGGAACACGGAAGGTGCAAAAACGATGGAAAGAAATCAAAGAGTACATGGACCAGAAAGGTGTGTCATACGACTATGTACAGTCCGAAGGTTTCGGTTCAGTAGAACGACTTGCCGGAATTCTGGCAAATAATGGCTATACTACCATTGTAGTAGTAGGCGGTGATGGTGCTCTGAACGACGCAATCAATGGTATAATGCTTTCCAACGCTATTCATAAAGAAAGTATCGCTATCGGCATCATACCCAATGGTATAGGAAATGACTTTGCCCGATACTGGGATATCGGCATGGACTACAAACAGGCAGTAGACTGGATTATCAATAACCGCCGGAGAAAAATTGATGTAGGATATTGTAATTTCTACGATGGCGAACAACACCAACGCCGTTACTTTCTCAATGCCATAAACATCGGCTTTGGTGCACGTATCGTGAAAGTGACCGACGGAACCAAACGTTTTTGGGGAGGAGTCAAATTTCTCTCATACCTGGCGGCCTTCTTCCTGTTATTTTTTGAACGAAACCTGTACAGAATGCATCTCCGCATCAATGACGAACACATCCGGGGGCGTATTATGACCGTATGTGTGGGTAGTGCCTATGGTTACGGGCAAACTCCAAGCGCTGTGCCTTACAATGGATGGCTGGATGTTTCGGTTATCTACCGTCCGGAGCTCTTGCAGACCATGTCCGGGCTATGGATGCTGATTCAGGGACGAATACTAAATCATAAAGTAGTAAAAAGTTACCGAACAAAGAAGGTAAAAGTACTCCGTGCAAAGAATGCCGCCGTTGATCTGGATGGACGGATCTTACCCAAACACTTTCCGTTGGAAATAGGTATCCTGCCGGAAAAGATAACTCTGATTATACCCAATTAATAATGATTCAATGTGCCGATATGCCAATGTGCCAATTGGCTGCGCTATCGGAGAAACAGGACGCATAACAATTGGCATATGACCGTATTGGCAAATTAACTAATTATTTATTATGATAGAACAATTAAAGAACAATCCCTCCGGCAACTTTTTCCTGCTTGCCGGTCCTTGTGTAATAGAGGGTGAAGATATGGCAATGCGTATTGCAGAAAAAGTAGTCAATATCACTGAAACTCTAAAAATCCCATATGTATTTAAAGGCTCGTATCGTAAAGCCAACCGTTCACGTCTGGATTCATTTATGGGAATAGGCGACGAAAAAGCATTGAAGATATTAAAGAAAGTACATGATACATTCGGAGTACCCACCGTTACAGATATTCACTCGGCTGAGGAAGCAGCAATGGCTGCTGAATATGCGGATGTACTCCAAATCCCTGCATTTCTTTGTAGACAAACAGATATTCTGGTTGCGGCTGCTAAAACAGGAAAAGTGGTAAACATAAAGAAAGGGCAGTTTCTTTCTCCGATGGCAATGCAATTTGCAGCAGCTAAAGTTATAGAAGCCGGTAACAAAGAGGTAATGCTGACTGAACGTGGAACAACTTTCGGTTATCAGGATCTCGTAGTTGACTATCGTGGCATTCCGGAAATGCAAACGTTCGGTTTCCCCGTAATCCTGGATGTGACCCATTCTTTACAACAACCCAACCAAACCAGTGGAGTCACAGGTGGAATGCCCCAATTGATAGAAACCGTCGCTAAAGCCGGAATTGCAGTTGGTGCAGATGGACTCTTCATAGAAACCCATGAGAATCCGGCAATAGCCAAAAGTGACGGTGCCAATATGCTGAAACTGGACTTACTTGAAGGTTTACTAACGAAACTGGTAAGAATCAGAGAAGCGATAAAATAGTGATAAGTGGATTAGTGATAAGTGATAAGTAAGTTAGTGAATTAGTGATTAATGATTAGTGATAAGTACTTTGCAGAGTGATAGCGCAAGCCAACTAATCACTTATCACTTATCATTAATCACTAATTCACTACTTTTTGTGATTTATCTTTCCCTCCTCCGACAAATAGTACAAAACATTTATTAAAACTCATTAGATATGAAACATTTATTTCGTGGTTTATTTGTTGCAGCAGTTATTATATGCTGCAGCTTTCAGCAGGCATTTGCTCAATTGCCTCCTATCCCTGTCGACCCGAACGTACGCATCGGCCAACTCGATAACGGACTTACGTATTACATCCGTAAAAATGTACTTCCGGAAAATCGTGCCGATTTCTATATCGCTCAGAAAGTCGGTTCTATCCAGGAAGAAGAAAATCAACGCGGTTTGGCGCACTTCCTTGAACACATGTGCTTCAATGGAACCACTCACTTTCCCGGTGATGCATTGAAACAATATCTGGAACGTATCGGTGTGAAGTTTGGTGAAAATCTAAATGCTTACACTTCTGTAGACGAAACGGTTTATAATATTTCAAATGTCCCGGTTACTGTTCCGGGCGCCATTGATTCCTGTCTATTGATTCTACATGACTGGTCTAATGATTTAACCCTGGATCCAAAAGAAATTGACAAGGAACGTGGCGTAATCAATGAAGAGTGGCGTACGCGTATGAGTGCCATGCAGCGTATGCAGGAAAAAATGCTTCCACAAATGTTTGCCGGAACTAAATATGCAACTTGTTTCCCAATTGGTACAATGGACGTAGTTATGAACTTCAAGTATCAGACTTTAAGAGATTACTACGAAAAATGGTATCGCCCCGACTTGCAAGGTATCGTTGTAGTTGGTGATATCGATGTAGATGCAATTGAAGCTAAAATCAAAACAATGTTTGCCGATGTTCCTGCACAACCTGAAGCAGCCGAACGTGTTTACTATCCGGTAAATGATAACAAAGAACCTATTATAATCATCGAGCAGGATAAAGAACAGCCCCATATCCAGGCACTTATCTTCAACAAACACGATGCAACCCCGGATGATCAGAAGAACAACATGGGATACATGGTACAAAACTATGCCACCAATCTCATCAGCAGCATGTTGAACGCCCGTTTGAACGAACTTACGCAAACTGCTAACCCTCCTTTTATTTATGCCGGAACTTTTGAAGGTGAATTCTTTGTTGCCAAAACCAAAAGCGCTTTCACTGGTGTAGTTGTCTGTAAAGAAGGATCGGTAGAAGACGGAATTGCTAATTTGTTACGCGAAATGGAACGTGCACGCCAATTTGGTTTCACAGAGACAGAGTATGGCCGTGCCCGCGCAGAATACCTGCGCCAATTGGAATCTGCATACAACGAACGTGATAAACGTAAAAACGAAACATATGTGAACGAATATGTTCGTAACTTCCTCGACAAAGAACCGATTCCAGGTATTGAAAATGAATATGCTATCATCAACCAGATAGCTCCGAACATTCCTGTAGCAGCATTGAACCAAATGATGCAAGCTTTGGTTACAGACAGTAACCAGGTAGTAGCTATTTTCGGTCCCGAAAAAGAAGGACTCAAATTACCGACAAAAGATGCCGTTCTCAAAATGCTTAACGACGCTAAAACAGAGAAATTAACGGCTTATGTTGACAAAGTATCCGATGAACCATTAATGGCTGAAAAACCTCAGGGTGGTAAGATTGTTTCTGAAAAGGAAAATCCTCTTTTCGGTACTACTGAACTTACTTTATCCAATGGTGTAAAAGTTATCTTAAAAAAGACAGACTTTAAAGCTGACGAAATACGTATGAAAGGTGTCAGTCTGGGTGGTAGTTCATTATTCCCCGACTCTGAGATTATTAATATCAAATCATTGGACGCTATCAGTGCCGGTGGTTTAGGTAATTTCAGTGCTGTAGACCTTGAAAAAGTATTGGCAGGTAAGAAGGCATCGGTAAGTTACAGCATTGGTGACAAAACAGAAGGTGTAAATGGTAGCTGTTCTCCGAAAGACCTTGAAACGATGTTGCAGCTTACTTATCTGACATTCACTGCTCCACGCAGAGACGACGATGCATTTGCGTCTTACAAGAATCGCAGCAAAGCGTCCTTGCAGAACCAGGAATTAAATCCGTCTGTTGCATTCGGTGATTCTATCCAGGCTACTGTATATAACCACCATCCGAGAGCTATCCGTATGAAAGCTGACATGATAGATCAAATTGATTACGACAAACTCATGGAGATGTACAAAGACCGCTATAAAGATGCAAGTGATTTCACTTTTATCCTTGTTGGTAATATAGACATCGAAAAAGATAAAGAACTGATCGCCGAGTATTTAGGAGCTCTTCCTGCTATTAACCGCAAAGAGACGTTCAAAGATACCAAAATGGAAATGCGTAAGGGAACTTACAAAAATGAATTCATCAGACAACAGGAAACTCCCAAAGCTTCTGTCCTTGTACTGTATAATGGCAAATGTAAATATGATCAGAAGAATAACCTGCTTATGAGTATGACCAGTCAGATTCTTGATCTGATATATACAGAGAAAGTTCGTGAAGACGAAGGTGGTACTTACGGTGTATATGTAGGTGGTAACCTTGCCAAATATCCCAAAGAAAATGCTTTCTTGCAAATTATTTTCGAGACAGCGCCCGAAAAGAAAGACAAATTGATGGAGATCATTTTCGCCGAAGCTGCAAATCTAGCTAAAAACGGACCGTCGGAAGCTAACCTCAATAAAGTAAAAGAGTATATGCTGAAAAAGCATAAAGAAGATTTGAAAGAAAACAGCTATTGGTTGGGAAATATTGACGAATATCTCTTCACTGGAGTAGATATGATGAAAGACTATGAGAACATGGTTAACAGTATCACAACAAAAGATATTCAGAAGTTTGCCGACGAACTGTTGAAGCAGAAAAATGAAGTAGAAGTCACCATGGTTAGCCCAGAGAAGAAATGATGCTTTTTAACGAATTGCGCAAACACGGTAAGTTGGCTGCCAAACGCCATCCGATGTATGATAAAAACCGGTTTGGGAAATACGCCATGTATGCCATGGCGGTTTTCTGGGCAGGATATCTTATGTTTTTCGGAACAACGTTTGCTTTCGCTTTCGACACGAATAGCATGGAACCTTACCATATACTAAACAGTGGTCTGGTATTTATCCTTGCACTTGACTTCATATTGCGCTTTCCGCTGCAAAAAACACCGACACAGGAGGTAAAACCTTACCTCCTGATGCCGGTACAGCGAAATAGAGTAATAGACTTCCTGCTCATCCGTTCAGGGCTGAGCAGTTATAACCTCATCTGGCTCTTTATGTTTGTGCCGTTTGCCATCATTACAATTCCGAAATTCTTCGGAATTTGGGGAGTCTTTACTTATTGCACAGGTATTTGGTTACTAATGATTTTCAATAATTATTGGTTTCTGCTATGTCGTACACTAATTAGTGAACGTATCTGGTGGATCATGCTTCCCCTGTTAGTATATGGTGGTATTGCGGCTGCAATCCTTATTCCTGAAGACAAAAGTATAGTTGCCAAATTCTTTATCAATTGGGGTGAAGGCTATATTGAGGGTAACTGGTTAGTTTTCATCGCCACTCTGGCAGCCATTGCCGCGATGTGGTTTATCAACCGAAAACTAATGGCAGGATTGATATACGCTGAACTCAATAAAGTGGAAGACACAAAAATAAATGCTTCGGAATATAAGTTTTTCGAAAAATACGGAGAGGTAGGTGAATATATGCGCTTAGAATTGAAAATGTTATTACGCAATAAGGCCTGTAAAAACTCACTCCGCATGGTAATTCTGGTCGTAATTGCTTTCAGTTTATTACTCAGCTTTACGGAGGTATATGACGGAACTGGTATGAAGAACTTCATTACCGTTTACAACTTTGCAATCTTCGGTATCCTCTTTCTTCTGCAAATAATGAGTTATGAAGGCAATTATATTGACGGACTTATGAGTCGCAAAGAGTCTATCTATACCCTGCTTCGTGCAAAATATATGTTGTATAGTATCGGAATCCTTATCCCACTTATTCTGACTATACCAGCAATGGTAATGGGTAAAATCAGTGTACTGACTTCTATCTCATGGGCAGTATTCACAATAGGTTTCATCTATTTCTGCCTGTTCCAGATGGCTGTTTACAATGTCAAAACAATGCCATTGAATGCCAAAATCACCGGCCGCCAGAATGCGGGTACAGGACTGCAAAGTTTAATTAGCGCTGCCACTTTCGGTATACCCCTGTTACTCTATGCATTGTTGAAAATAGGTCTGGGAGAAACAGCTACTTCATGGGTATTGCTTGTCATCGGATTAGGATTTGTACTCACTTCACGCATTTGGCTAAAAAATGTGTACAACCGATTCATGAAACGCCGCTACAAAAACATGGAAGGATTCAGAGACAGTAGAGAATAAAAATAGTGATTAGCGTTTTAGCGATAAATGATTAGCAGACTGCACTATCATACCGCATGGTACTAATCACTTATCACTAATCACTAAACACCAGAAACTTATTACTTATCACTAAAAACTAATCACTAAAAGGCATGATTACCATAAATAAACTGCAAAAGAATTTCGGTGAAAAGAAAGCCGTAGATATTGAGAATTATATCATCAACCAAGGTGAAATGCTTGGTCTGGTGGGAAATAACGGAGCTGGAAAAACAACTCTATTCCGGTTAATACTGGATTTGCTCAAAACAGATGCAGGTAATGTTACTATTAACGATATAGACGTAAGTAAAAGTGAAGAATGGAAAAAATTCACGGGGGCTTTTATTGATGATGGCTTTTTGATAGATTATCTTACCCCAGAAGAGTATTTCTACTTCATTGGTAAAATGTACGGTCTAAAGAAAGAAGAAGTAGACGAACGCCTGACACAGTTTGAACGTTTTATGAACGGCGAAGTAGTAGGACAAAAGAAGTTTATTCGTAACTTCTCTGCCGGAAATAAACAAAAGATCGGTATTATTTCAGCAATGTTACACTACCCGCAGCTGCTGATACTGGACGAACCATTCAACTTCCTTGATCCGAGTTCACAATCTGTTATTAAACATTTGCTGAAGAAATACAACGAAGAGCATAATGCCACAGTCATCATTTCCAGTCACAATCTGAATCATACGGTGGATGTGTGTCCACGTACTGCACTACTTGAGCATGGAGTTATCATTCGTGATATTCAAAATGAAAACAATTCAGCAGAAAAAGAACTGGAAGATTACTTCAATGTTAATGTAGACGATTTTATTCAAGAGAAAGAAGTAGCCAATCCTGAAACGGAAGAAACAACTACCCGAACAGAAGAATAAAAGCAGATGAAGAAACACTTTATATATACATGTGCAGTGTTAGGATTGATATTAAGTCTTAGTTCCTGCCGTTCGGTTGCTCCACGACTGGACTATAAGGCACTCGCCAGAGCTTCCGTTCGTCTGGGAATGGACATCAATCTGGAAGATAATCACAAACTTTACCTTGAAGCCTCCGAATGGATAGGTACTCCCTATCGTGCCGGTGGAGACAATAAACGAGGAACTGATTGCTCCGGATTGACATGCCAGCTATATAAAAAAGTGTATCACACAAAATTACCTCGTAGTACAGATACTCAAAAGAAAGAAAGTAACAAGATAACCAAACGTAATCTACGTGAAGGTGATTTAGTATTCTTCACCAGTAGCCGTTCTGGAAAACGGGTAGCGCACGTAGGTATTTATCTAAAGAATGGCAAGTTCATTCATGCCAGTACCAGCCAAGGGGTTATCATCAGTCATCTGAATGAACCGTATTATACAAAACACTGGATATCCGGTGGCAGAGTTCGCTAATCAAAAATAATAAATATGAAGAAGATTTTAGGAAGCCTTTTCATTTTATGTTTCGCATTCAGTGCGAACGCACAATTATTGTGGAAAATATCTGGTAACGGACTAACGCAACCCTCCTATGTTATGGGAACACATCACCTTGCTGCACTCAGCATAAAAGATAGTATCCAGGGATTGCAGGCAGCACTTGATAATACAAAACAAGTATATGGTGAATTGAAAATGAGTGAAATGCAAAGTCCCACCAAGGTAGCCGAAATGATGAAGAAGTATATGACCACCGAAACAGATACTACTTTCAAATCACTATTTACAGAGGAAGAATACGAACAAATCAATAAATTTGCAAAAGAGAATCTGATGTTTGACATAGCCATGATGCCTAAAGTTAAACCAGCCTTTCTCAGTAATAATCTGGTAGTGATTCTCTATATGAAGCACGTAGGTGGCTATAATCCACAGGAACAACTGGACACTTACTTTCAGACACAAGCCACCGAAAAAGGGAAAAAAACAGACGGACTTGAAACTATTGAATTCCAAATGAATTTGCTATATAACCAAACATCCCTGAAACGTCAAGCCGAACAATTACTCTGCATGTTGAATAATGTGGAACCAACCATTGATCAAACCCAAAGACTAACTGCCACCTATATGACACAGGATTTAGACGCAATGAGTAAAATTGCAGATGAATCGTTAGGAGGTCCACAATGTGAAATGACTCCACAAGAAAAAGCAACGCTGATTGATGACCGTAATAAAAAATGGGCGAAACAATTACCTGCCATTATGAAAGAAGCTCCGACATTTATTGCCGTCGGTGCTTTACACTTACCGGGAGAAAATGGAATATTGAACCTGTTAAAGCAACAGGGATATACTGTAGATCCAGTTAAATAGAAACCTGATAATCAATAGAAAGTGTACACTTTCACCTTACCGAGTGTACACTTTTAAACTAATCTTTCTACCTTTACCCCAAAATGGGACAAATGAGCTACACTACCTACTTATTCGACTTTGATTATACATTGGCAGATTCATCCTGCGGCATTATTCTTTGCTTCAGAAATGTACTTCAGCGACATAACTATACAAACGTTACGGATGATGCTATCAAACGTACGATTGGTAAAACTCTTGAAGAGTCATTTAGCATACTCACCGGAATTATGGATACCGAACAATTGGCTGCGCTTAGAAAAGAGTATTCCAAAGAGTCAGACCAATATATGAATATCAATACTCATCTCTTTGACGACACCCTTCCTACCCTACTCAAACTAAAAGAAGAAGGGAATCGCCTCGGAATTATTTCCACCAAATATCGTTTCCGCATTCAAGACTTTATGAGAAAGCAGCTCCCTGAAGAATGGTTCAATATCATTGTCGGAGGCGAAGACGTAAGTCATCCCAAACCTAACCCCGAAGGATTATTGTTTGCCATGAAAAAGCTGAATGTCACACCGGAAAAAACAATGTACATAGGAGACAGTACCGTTGACGCTGAAACAGCCCAGGCAGCAGGCGTCAGTTTCACAGGGATAACAAGTGGAGTAACCCGGTCTGAAGAGCTGGCTCAATATCCACATGTGAAAATAATCAGTAATCTCCGTGAACTAACAGATTTGCCGAAAACACTTTTTCTCCTCCGGAATACATGACAGATAGCTTCATGACCTGAAACATGCGTTGTGTGTTTACCATCATCTTATTAGCTATACTTGTACTGTAATTAACATAAAGTTTTCTCATTGACAGTAATAGACGGTGAGCTAATAGAGATTGCATAGAAATTAAAGAAAGAAAAATTTGCCCGATAAGAATTATTTCTGTACTTTTGTGCCCGATTATTCCGCACCGGGTTCGACAAAGTGTTCCTTAAGTGATTAAAGACCACCCGACGGAGCTAACTTATACATTTAATATAAGATGTACGCAATTGTAGAAATTAACGGTCAGCAGTTCAAAGCAGAAGCTGGCAAAAAACTGTTTGTACACCACATCCAAAATGCAGAAAACGGTGCAACAGTAGAATTCGACAAGGTTCTTTTGGTAGACAAAGACGGAAACATTACTGTAGGTGTTCCTACTGTAGAAGGTGCAAAAGTTGTTTGCCAGGTTGTTTCAAATTTGGTAAAAGGTGATAAAGTACTTGTTTTCCACAAGAAAAGAAGAAAAGGTCACAGAAAACTGAATGGTCATCGCCAACAGTTCACAGAGTTAACAATCACAGAAGTAGTAGCTTAATCAATTTAAAAGTAAGAAGAAATGGCACATAAAAAAGGTGTCGGTAGTTCTAAGAACGGCCGCGAATCACAGAGCAAGAGATTAGGCGTTAAGATATTTGGTGGCGAAGCTTGCAAAGCAGGTAACATCATCGTTCGTCAAAGAGGTACTGAATTCCACCCGGGTGAAAACATCGGTATGGGTAAGGACCACACTCTTTTCGCTTTAGTAGACGGAACTGTTAGCTTCAAAGTAACCAGAGAAGATAGAAGATATGTATCTATCATCCCTGCCGAAAAGACAGAAGCATAAAGTTTACAATTAAGAAATAAAGAAGGAGATGCAATTCAGGTAATTGTATCTCCTTTCTTTTTTATGCACTCAAAGGGATAGCATCTCTGTATTTTTATTAATCTTTGCAGAAAAGCAAAAATAAGCTGCACCTTGGCATAAAAAATGAACGAGTTCATTTTATTTTGCTCTCGGTTTGCATTATCTTTGTGCACTCAAAGATAAATGTTCATAAAAAAGTATCGATATGCTTACTATTAAACAAATTACAGAAAATACCGACGCGGTAATTCGCGGTTTGGAAAAGAAGCACTTTAAAGATGCCACTGCAACTATTGCCAAGGTGATTGAAGTGAACGACAAGAGACGTAATACACAGAATGAATTAGATAAGAATCTGGCAGAAGTTAACTCATTGTCGAGAACTATCGGTCAGTTAATGAAAGAAGGAAAAAAAGAAGAAGCAGAGACTGCCCGTATCCGTGTTGCCGAACTGAAAGAAGGCAATAAAGCATTAGATACTGCTATGACAGATGCTGCAACAGAACTTCAGAATCTGTTGTATACGATTCCAAATGTGCCCTATGATGAAGTTCCCGAAGGTGTAGGAGCCGAAGATAATGTAGTGGAAAAAATAGGCGGTATGGAGACTGAGCTTCCCAAAGATGCTCTTCCTCATTGGGAACTGGCAAAAAAATATGACCTCATCGATTTCGATCTCGGTGTAAAAATCACCGGAGCTGGCTTCCCTGTTTATAAAGGTAAAGGTGCACAACTGCAACGTGCTCTCATCAATTTCTTCCTGGACGAAGCACGTAAGTCTGGCTATATGGAAATCATGCCTCCGACAGTAGTAAATGCAGCTTCCGGATATGGAACAGGACAGCTTCCGGATAAAGAAGGTCAGATGTATCATTGCGAAGTAGACGATCTTTATCTTATACCAACAGCAGAAGTGCCGGTAACCAACATTTATCGTGATGTCATTTTGGATGAGAAACAGCTCCCTATTATGAACTGTGCTTATACACAATGCTTCCGTCGTGAAGCCGGTTCTTACGGTAAAGATGTTCGCGGGCTGAATCGTTTACATGAATTTTCTAAAGTAGAACTGGTACGCATCGACAAGCCGGAACATTCCAGACAATCGCATCAGGAAATGCTGAATCACGTAGAAGGTCTGTTACAGAAATTAGAACTTCCTTATCGTATTCTCCGCCTTTGTGGTGGTGACATGAGTTTCACAGCCGCTCTTTGCTTTGACTTCGAAGTATATTCAGAAGCACAAAAGCGCTGGTTGGAGGTTAGCTCCGTTTCCAACTTCGATACTTACCAGGCAAATCGTTTGAAATGTCGTTATCGCAGTGGAGAAAAGAAAACAGAGCTTTGCCACACCTTGAATGGTTCGGCTCTGGCATTACCTCGTATCGTCGCTGCATTGCTCGAAAACAACCAGACACCGGAAGGAATCAAAATACCAAAAGCATTGGTTCCATACTGCGGATTTGAAATGATCGATTAAAAAGAATTAGTATAGATAAAAAGGAAGCTGCCCCAAAAAGGCGGCTTTTCTTTTATTATTTCCCAAATAAGCTGTATCTTTGCCAAAATATCATTCTGATAGCAGTTACGTAGTAATTCCAACAAATTAATTAGATAATGAACAAAATCATTAGCAAAGAACATTTTTCTGAGAAAGTGTTTAAACTGGAGATAGAAGCTCCTCTGATAGCAAAATCACGTAAAGCAGGACATTTTGTCATTGTTCGTGTAGGCGAAAAAGGAGAACGTATGCCGTTAACCATCGCAGGCGCTGACGTAAAGAAAGGTACCATCACGCTGGTTGTACAGGAAGTAGGTCTCTCTTCTACCCGCCTTTGCGAACTGAAAGAAGGTGATTACATTACCGATGTTGTAGGTCCGCTGGGACAAGCTACACACATCGAGAACTTCGGAACTGTAGTTTGTGCCGGTGGTGGTGTAGGTGTCGCTCCTATGCTTCCTATCGTACAGGCTTTAAAAGCAGCTGGGAACCGTGTGATTACTGTCCTTGCAGGACGTAGCAAAGAACTCATTATCCTTGAAAAGGAGATGCGCGAAAGCTCAGATGAAGTTATCATTATGACAGATGACGGTTCTTACGGACGCAAAGGACTCGTGACAGAGGGTGTAGAGGAAGTAATCAAGCGCGAAAAAGTAAACAAATGTTTCGCTATCGGTCCTGCCATTATGATGAAATTCGTTTGTCTGCTGACCAAAAAATATGAAATCCCGACAGATGTATCATTAAATACCATTATGGTAGATGGTACCGGTATGTGTGGTGCCTGCCGTATCACCATCGGCGGAAAGACTAAATTCGTATGCGTAGATGGTCCGGAATTTGATGGACACCAGGTAGACTTCGACGAAATGCTAAAACGCATGGGCGCTTTCAAAAGCGTAGAACGAGAAGAGATGCACAAACTTGAAACACATTGTGAAGCTACCAAAACAGTAGATGAAAACAGCCGTAACGCTGTTTGGCGTGAAGAACTACGCAAAAGTATAAAAGCCAAAGAACGCTCTAACATTGAACGTTGCAAAATGAACGAGCTTGATGCCGAATATCGTTCGCACAGTCGTAAAGAGGAAGTAAATCAGGGACTGACCAAAGAACAAGCTGTCATGGAAGCCAAACGCTGTTTGGATTGTGCTAATCCAGGCTGCATGGGTGGCTGTCCGGTTGGAATCGATATTCCCCGTTTCATTAAAAACATTGAACGTGGTGAATTCCTGGAAGCAGCCAAAACGCTGAAAGAAACCAGTGCATTGCCTGCTGTATGTGGTCGTGTGTGTCCTCAGGAGAAACAGTGTGAATCAAAATGTATTCATCTGAAAATGGGTAAAGAAGCAGTTGCCATCGGCCACCTCGAACGTTTTGCTGCTGACTACGAACGGGAAAGCGGACAAATCTCTGTCCCTGAAATAGCAGAAAAGAATGGCGTCAAAGTAGCTGTAATCGGTTCCGGCCCTGCGGGCCTTTCTTTTGCAGGTGATATGGCAAAGTACGGATACGACGTTACTGTATTTGAAGCATTGCACGAGATAGGAGGCGTATTGAAATATGGTATCCCCGAATTTCGTCTGCCTAATAAAATTGTGGATGTTGAAATTGATAATCTATCCCAAATGGGGGTGACATTTATCAAAGACTGTATTGTTGGTAAAACGATCAGTGTAGAACAATTGGAAGAAGAAGGCTTCAAAGGTATCTTCGTGGCTTCCGGTGCAGGATTACCAAACTTCATGAATATCCCCGGAGAGAACTCGATCAACATTATGTCATCCAATGAATACCTGACTCGTGTTAATCTAATGGACGCTGCCAGTCCTGATTCTGACACCCCGGTTGCTTTTGGTAAAAATGTGGCTGTCATTGGTGGTGGCAACACTGCTATGGATTCTGTTCGTACAGCAAAGCGCCTCGGTGCTGAACGCGCCATGATTATCTATCGCCGTTCAGAAGAAGAAATGCCTGCCCGTCTGGAAGAAGTTAAGCATGCCAAAGAAGAAGGAGTAGAATTCCTTACCCTGCACAATCCGATTGAATATATAGCCGACGAACAGGGACGCGTAAAACAGGTAATCCTACAAAAAATGGAACTCGGAGAACCGGATGCCTCTGGTCGCCGTAGTCCGATAGCCATTCCCGGTGCAACAGAAACAATTGATATCGACTTAGCTATTGTCAGTGTTGGGGTATCACCTAATCCGATTGTACCCAGTTCTATCAAAGGGCTGGAAGTAGGTCGCAGAGGTACAATTACTGTAAATGATAATATGCAATCGTCTATCCCTACGATCTATGCCGGTGGTGATATCGTACGTGGTGGCGCTACAGTGATCCTCGCCATGGGTGATGGGCGCAAAGCAGCAGCAGCTATGAATGAACAACTGAAAAAATAAAATCAGATCGAATAAGAACAAAGAAACGCCGCTTACACAATAGCAAGCGGCGTTTCTTTATATATATCAAGAGTTATACTCTCTTTTATTTCACTACACTATTCGTTACCGGATCCGGAAAAATCACTGTCGGTTTAAACGATTTAGCTTCTTCAAAATCCATTAATGCATACGACATGATAATCACAATATCATCCGGTTGCACTTTCCGCGCTGCAGCACCGTTCAGGCAAATTTTACCCGAACCACGTTCACCTTTGATAATGTAGGTTTCAAAACGCTCACCGTTATTATTGTCAGCGATATACACCTTCTCACCAGCAATCATGTTAGCCGCATCCAACAAGTCTTCATCAATCGTAATGCTACCCATGTAATTCAGATTTGCTTCTGTGACACGTGCACAATGAATCTTCGACTTTAGCACTTCAATCATCATAGGGATTTGGTCTTTTTTAGGTTTAAACTTCTTTGTATTTAATATTATCGATCAGCCTCACTTCTCCGCAAAAAACAGTTATACAACCTACTACATACGAAGTATCATTCCAATCTCCAACTTTCTGCAAAGTGTTTCCATCTACTATTTCAAAATACTCCAGGCGAAGTCCCGGTGCAGCAGCAATAGCATCTTCCACCATCTTTTGCGTCTCACTCACCGAATGAGTGGTTGCAAAGGTACGACTTTTAAATAAAGTCCGAGAAATATTTAAAGCATTTTCACGTTCCTCTGCCGATAAACGGGCATTACGGCTACTTAATGCCAGCCCATCTTCTTCACGAACGATGGGGCAACCTACTATTTCAAGATCGAACTTCATTTGACGTACCATTTCACGAATGATAGCCAATTGCTGAAAATCCTTTTCACCAAAATAAGCACAATGCGGCTTCACAATATCAAACAGCTTACTCACAATCTGACACACACCATTGAAGTGTCCCGGACGAAAAGCCCCTTCCATCACTGTATCCAATGGCGCATAACTAAACCGGCGTGTATCCGGTTCCGGATATATTTCTTCTACCGAAGGAGCAAATACGAAAGTTACTCCACAAGACTCTAATAATTTACAATCAGCATCCAGTGTACGTGGATATTTCACTAAATCATTCTTATCATTAAACTGAGTTGGGTTTACAAAAACACTCACTACCGTTACATCATTCTCATTTACACTACGCTTCACAAGTGATGCGTGCCCTGCATGCAAAGCACCCATAGTAGGTACCAGACCCACTTTTTTCCCTTGGGCTTTCAGTTCCGACAATTCAGTCTGTAAGTCCTTGATCGTATGTATTATTTTCATTTTAATTGGTTTATTATTCTATCTTGTTTAAAAAACTGTGCAAAATAAACCATTATTTACCATATAAAGAAGAAATATCGCAAATTAATGCAAAAGGAAGAGAAGCAACCGGAACGGGCAAGCGACAAACAACAACTGATAATCAACAACTTAACAATTCATAAGGAATTATACCGCGCAATAGCTTGCTTTAATGCCCTTTTTTTTTTATATCTTTGCAGAATATTTACGAGAAGGATTGTTATTATGACAAAGGCGAATAAGGTTTTATTTATTACACAAGAGATTACTCCTTACGTTTCAGAATCTGAAATGGCTAATATAGGTAGAAACCTGCCTCAGGCTATTCAGGAAAAAGGCAGAGAGATCAGAACATTCATGCCCAAATGGGGAAATATCAACGAACGTAGAAATCAACTGCATGAAGTGATACGTCTTTCCGGTATGAATCTGATCATTGATGATACCGACCATCCATTGATTATTAAAGTTGCTTCCATACAATCGGCACGTATGCAGGTGTACTTCATTGATAATGATGATTATTTCCAGAATAGAATGCAAACGGCTGATGAGAATGGAGTAGAATACGATGATAACGACAGTCGAGCCATCTTTTATGCCAGAGGCGTATTGGAAACTGTAAAAAAACTACGCTGGACTCCAGATGTTATTCATTGTCATGGTTGGATGACTGCATTGGCTCCATTGTATATCAAGAAAGCATATAAAGACGAACCGTCCTTCCGGGATGCCAAAGTAATATTCTCTGTATACGAGGATGATTTCAAAAACACTCTTAGCAATGACTTTGCAACCAAACTCATGTTGAAGGGCATTAATAAGAAAGATGTAGCTACACTAAAAGAACCTGCAGACTACGCTGCATTGTGTAAACTCGCAGTTGATTATTCCGACGGAGTGATACAAAACAGTGAACATATCAACGAAGACATCATGGATTATGCCCGTCAATCCGGAAAATTGGTACTCGATTATCAGACTCCAGACGTTTACGCAAGTGCTTGCAACGAGTTTTACGACAAGGTGTGGGAAGCTGAACAAAAATAAAATTAGAATCAAGATACGACGATCATGAAAGTAAAATATCTATGGGTAGCCCTATTATCTCTCACCTTTTGGGGATGTGACGATAATACCGGTACATTGGGATTAGGAATGTTTCCGGGTGGTGACCAGACTATTAACGGAAAACTGGCAACATTTGAAGTAGCAACCGAGTCTAAGCTTGCCGAACAGGTTTTCGCTAAAACAAGTACTGGTTATTTAGGGAAATTTACAGATCAGGAATTTGGTTATTACGAAGCCGGATTTCTAACACAGCTACATTGTACTGACAACTTTAGTTTCCCGACAGTATACAACCCGGAAAACCCGGATGATCCGGATGCAATCATGGTCGAAGACAAAACTTATCGTACGGAATTAACGTTAGCTTACAGGACTTATTTTGGTGATTCGCTGACAGCTTCCCGCTTGAGCGTTTATAGATTAGACAAGAACTTAGCTGCAGACAAAGAGGCTGCATACTATACCGACATTAACCCGGAAGATTTTTATCCTAAAAATGATGCTAATTTTTTATTGGGACGAAAGGCGTATACAGCTGTAGATAGATCTGTAAAAGATTCTATTAGAAATCTAAGTGGATATATTCCTTCTGTAACCGTTACTTTACCTTATGAATTAGGACAAGAAATTTATAAAGCAAGTAGAGAAGCAGAAAAAGGGGGCAAAAATTTCGCAAATATATTCAGAGACCTGTTCAAAGGTATCTATGTTAAAAACGATTACGGAGACGGTACTATTCTTTATATTGACCAGATAGAAATGCATGTCATATTCCAATGTTATATGAAAGAAGAAGATAGTGGTAAAAACATGAAGAAGTACAATAGTGAAGAAGACTCCACCTATTATAGTTACCGAACATTTGCTGCAACTAAAGAAATCATTCAAGCCAATTCTTTCAGAAGTGATGAAGATAAGATCAAGGATAAAGTAAAAGAGACAGGTTGTACATATCTTAAAACTCCAGCGGGTATTTACACCCAGGCTACATTACCGTTACTAAACAACAATAACGATAGCCAAAAGGGTATTCTGGATTCATTGCGTAATGATACACTAAATGTAGTTAGATTAACTTTTACTAATTACAATCAAACCAATGATAAGAATAAGTTCAGCATGGGTGCTCCCAGTTATGTTTTATTGGTGCGTGAAAAAGAAAAGGATGATTTCTTTAAAAAGAATAAAGTCAATGATGACATTACAACCTATATTGCTCAACATAATGCCATTAATACGAATCAATATGTTTTCCCCAATATAGCAAGATTGATTAATACATGTCGTGCAGAAAGAGATGCAGCAGTCATAGCACTTGCAAACGATGGAAAGATAGAGGGTATTTTGGACGTTGATACAGGAACACCTGTTACCACTATCGAAGCATGGGAGAAAGCTACACAATGGAATAAAGTAGCTCTCGTTCCGGTAACTATCACAAGAGATCAAAATACCAGTACCGCGTTGGGTAGCATTATCAGTGTACTCAATGATTTACAACCTGGATACACCAAACTGAAAGGTGGATCAGAAGGAGATCGCTTATCAATGGAAGTTATTTATACTTCCTTCGACGATAAAGATAAAAAATAACAGAGATAACATACCATTAATGTAAGAGGTGTCCGGATAAATTCCGAGACACCTTTTTTATTTTGTATTTTGGTTCATCTGCCAAATACATAACTCGTTAATATTGTTAATGCGTTTTTTAATATTTCAGATTTACTTTGCAAGAAGGTACACTCTTGACCAAGTTTAAACAGAAAGTTTATACTTACTATAAATCAGTCTATTACATAAAAACAAGCCATTCATATTCTACCTTACCTACCTTCTTGAATAAATGGTATAATTACTTTTTCGACAACTACACATTTGTCGGATAAACCTTTATTTTTATGCAGTTCAAGAGTTCACAACTACTAAAAAGCATATTCTTCCCTCCACAAAGCTCTATAAAAAAATTGCCTCTCAGAGCTGTTTACAACTTTGAGAGGCAAATAAGAAAATATTCCAATTCTAAATGATTATTCTTTCTTCTTTGCAGCTACTTTCTTTACTGCTGTCTTTTTAGGAGTAGCCTTCACCACTTTTTCTTCGGCCACTTTGGACTTAGCTGCCACTTTAGGTGCTTTGGCTTTTTCAGCTTTTGCGTGCAACTTATCCAATTCTTTATGCAGTTCTGCAATTTCCTCACCTTGATTATGAATGGTAGTGAGCAGAGAATTCAACTCCTCGTCGTCAATATCTTCCGGGTACAATGAATTTACTCTCTTAATAAAGTCGCCCAAAATATTCATATAGTTAGTGAATGCATCATACGGAGAATCATATATACCACGATTCAAATAAATACCCGTATTCTTTGTAGTCATGAAACGGAAGTTATTACTTGCTTGCAAATAATCCCAGTCCTGTTTTATACGACGATCATCGCACATGTGTACACGCTCGGCTACACTATATAACTTATTAAAAGCTTCACGCTGCATGACGTTACCCAGCCAGCTACTCGTATCTCTTTCCTCATCCACCCATGAGATAGGATACGGAACATCCAATTGAGAAACAGATTTTAGTTTAGTAACAATTTCCGTTGGAGTAGAAAATGTGATCCCTTTCTCTTTTGCACAAGCCGGAAGCGCTTTAAGGAATTCCAATACATTAGAAGAAAGCGGCTGAGCCATACCTAAAGCGCTCAACTCCATAAAAATATTAATTACCTGTTCTTCCTGCGGTAAAGCATCAATCCAACTAATATACTTATCGGCAAACAACGGATATTCGCTCCAGTCAGAGTTGGAAAAGCGCAAACTAATATCATCTGACAACTTATAATCTCTCAACAATAACTTCAGGCTGGGAGCTTGATTACAATGATATACGTAATGGGGACTCTTCCAACCCAAAATATATTTAGCTCCTTCCGTCAGCATGCCTTTAAATCCCATTGCTGCCACCTGTGCGCCAATTTCATCAGAGTATATCAAACTGGAGTTACGAAATACTTTCGGTGCCTTACCAAACATTTGTTTGATTTTTCCGCTCATACGCATCACCTCTTCTTTAAAGCAATCCTCATTGGCCAACGATGACAAACCGTGTGAATAAGGCTCTGCCAAAAACTCGCAACAACCAGTATCATTGAGCTGATGCAATAAATCAACTACAGCTGG
>ERZ894240.560-NODE-560-length-34946-cov-42.579548_pt1 | contig 34946 bp, 29 predicted proteins | sample MGYA00380298_ERZ894240 | MGnify/ENA primary metagenome ERZ894240 (study PRJEB32331, sample SAMN06328419) | human gut metagenome | biome: human gut microbiome; feature: stool | host: Homo sapiens | collected 2014-06-27 ... | reverse complement strand
AAAATTGTTCATACATCTTATATATACCTCTTTTACTATCGTTGTATTTATAGATATGCATGGAAAGTCAAGGGTAGCTGCGCTACCCCGCATTTATCATCCCCTAAACTGAAGATTTAGGGGTTTTCAAATGCGAGTCTCTATAAAAAATTATACCCGGATTTTGGCTGGCTGATATATTATGCACTGAAGCAGACGAACCTTGGAGAAACCCAGAACCGAAAAATACTCCTGAACCAATACCTTAAATTAAATTTGCCCCGCCCCTCTATCCTTCACTCTCTGATTCTTGGTGAGGCCATAAAAATTGAACAGACCACGCCTTTGCAATTTCGTATCAGAGATTTCATCCGGATTTGGGGACTTGAAAACCTTAGGATGGAGGATTGGGAACAATACAAAACCAATGAAGGACATACCTTGCCGTCGTTGGTTGAAAAACTAATTGGCGTATATGCCAAAGAACTTAAAACTGATGGTATAAAATCTCCTGATGACTTCAGCAATTTGGTTGACAACGCGCTGACAAAATATCCTAAGAGTCAGAACATGCCTTATTTCAAAGCTACGGTGCTCATCTCTCAGGGTAAAAAGGAAGAGGCCTTGGATTATTACAAGAATCTGATTTTGCAGTATCCTTCGAAATTCTATTTGTGGAATCAAACGGCAGAATTGATTGAAGATTATGATACAAAAATTGGATTGTTATGCAAAGCGCTTACCTGCGGTACGGAGGATGAGTTTTTAGGGGGTGTACGGCTCAGATTGGCTTCGTTACTAAATCAAAAAGGCCTTAAAGAAAACGCTAAATATGAACTGGAGAAATACAGGGAGACTTATCAGAAGCAAGGATGGAATCTTAAACCGAACTTTAGGGAAATGTATAATCCACTATTGACTGTTTCTGCTGTTGCGGACAACAAGGCACTTTATGCAGAGTTTGCAGCCAAAGCGGAAGAGTTTATATATAGTTCATTACCAACAACCATGGCAGTAAAGGTTGCAGAAACCCAAAACGCAGATAAAAATCATCCTGGCCGAAAAATTACAACTTGGATTTTCCGCTCGAAGAATGACACAATCAGATTGAAGAAACCTACGAAATTTGGCCTTCATAAACATAGCGCAAACGGAACATTCTTCGACATCAAGTTACAGGATAATAAGATTGTTTGGATTAAGCCGCATGTTGGCTCTATCAATGAATCGTGGATTAAAGAAGGAAGCGGAATAGCGTCTATCCGCACAGATAGAAACGGCAAAAAGTATACGATAATATCCGATTCGTATGTCGGAGAAAACTTACTAAAAGGAATCAACGACGGGCAGCAAATCAAAATACTTGCTTTGCAACAAAACGATGGACGCTGGGCTGCTATTAAAATATTACAATCGTAGCCTTTTCTAAAAAAATCGTACGCTGTATGTTTCTTTAATTTGGCAAGAAATGAAGTCGTCTGAACTTTTATGAAATTCAATCTTCATCAGAAAAGTTTAGACGACTTCAATAGCTGCGTTCTTTGACATTGTGTTACCCCAGAAAAAGTTTGACAGGTAGGCCTTTCCGAAACGCGCCTGCATAGATAAGTACTACTGCCCGCTTCTTCGGCTTTTCCACGACCTGGGCCCGATGGATAAAGCGCATGCCGAGTTTTCTTGACCTACGAAAGTAGCCGCGAAGCAATCAGAAGAAATAGCATATTTGCATAAAATACGATTCAAGAGCGCATTAAATGCATAAACAAAGGGTATAATTACGGATTTAGTGTATATTTGCACTCAAAAAAAATAGAATAACACACTACAAAAACTAACAGACAGCAATGCATACACCCGTTAAACTCCCTTCACCCTTCGTAGCGCTTATCCCCGTAGTGGTATTGGTTACGATGTTGTTTTTCACCATCCGTACCTTTGGAAGCGATGCCCTAAGCGGAGGCAGTCAAATATCGCTGCTGGTCACCACGGCCGTTTGCGTACTCGTGGGCATGGTCTATTGCCGCATACCCTGGCAGGATTACGAGCAGGCCATTACGCGCAACATTACCGGTGTGGCCACTTCCATCATTATTTTGCTTATTATCGGAGCGCTGAGTGGTGCCTGGATGGTGAGTGGTGTGGTACCTACGCTTATTTATTACGGCATGCACATTATTCATCCCGACTTTTTCCTTACTTCGGCCTGCATTATCTGCACGCTGGTGTCGCTCATGACGGGTAGTTCGTGGACCACCATTGCTACCATTGGCATTGCGCTCATGGGCATCGGCAAGGCTCAGGGCTTTCACGAAGGATGGATAGCCGGAGCCATTATTTCGGGAGCCTATTTTGGCGACAAAGTTTCGCCTTTGTCCGAAACTACGATTCTGGCCGCCTCTGTAACTGATACCCCTTTATTTAAGCACATTCGTTACATGATGCTGACCACCGTACCGGCCATGGTGTTGGCCTTGATACTCTTCACGCTGTTGGGCTTGAGCAATGACTCGGCGCCGACCACGCATATCCAGGAATTTACCGCCCAACTTAACGAACGTTTCACCATCACACCCTGGCTGCTGGTTGTACCCATTGTCACCGGCATCCTCATTGCCCGAAAGGTACCCTCCATCATTACCCTCACCCTGTCAACCGCTTTAGCCTGCATCGGTGCCTTGCTGTTTCAGCCCGATGTGTTGCGCGAAATCGGCGGTGAAGACAACCTGTTCAAAGGGGTGATGATGAGTTGCTACGGATCGACTAATCTGCAAACTTCACATCCGGCTCTTACCGAACTGGTGGCTACGCGTGGTATGGAGGGTATGCTTCACACGGTGTGGCTCATTCTTTGCGCCATGTGTTTTGGCGGAGCCATGACGGCAAGCCGTATGCTCGAAAGTTTGATGGCGGTGTTTGTCAAATTTATGCGCACTCGGTTACGTTTGGTTAGTTCAACGGTCTGCTCGGGGCTGTTCATGAATTTGGTAACAGCCGACCAATACATCAGCATCATCCTTACTGGCAGCATGTTTGGCGATGCTTACCGTCGGGGAGGTTATGAGAGCCGACTGTTGAGCCGCACTACCGAGGATGCCGTAACCGTTACCTCGCCCCTTATCCCATGGAACAGTTGCGGAATGACACAGGCCACTATCCTCAACGTGGCAACACTTACCTACCTTCCTTTCTGTTTCTTCAACCTGCTCAGTCCTATTATGAGTATAGTGGCAGCAGCTATCGGCTATAAAATAGTCCATCGCCCTGCTCAGACAAATCCGGTGTGTGCCAATTAGGACGCTTACCTATAAGTAGTCGTCCCTTAAAAAGCCCATTTTTGCAAGATATTGTTTAAACACAGTATCTCGCAAAAATGGGCTTTTAAGGGACGACTAAGTATTTGAATCAAGGGGTATACGCTTAGGTTTCTGTCGAGCATAACGATTTCTCCTTATATATTATAATATGTGGCATCCACATCGCAGAAACAGCAGATGATAACGTCGCCGTCGAAGTCGCTCTCACGGATAATCTTCAACGCAATCTGTGCAGCTTCAGCCTTTGGATAACCATACACACCTGTACTGATGCAAGGGAAAGCAATGCTCTTGATGCCCTTTTCCTTCGCGATGGCAAGCGCAGTTTCATAGCATGAAGCCAACAACTGGGCCTCGTTATCATTACCATAGTGAACAGGTCCGACAGTATGAATCACATACTTACATGGCAAGTTATAAGCACCAGTAATCTTACTCTGACCTGTCTCGCAACCGCCAAGTGTCATGCACTCCTTCAAAAGTTCACGACCGGCAGCACGATGGATAGCACCATCAACACCGCCACCGCCCAACAACGAGCGGTTAGCAGCATTGACTATAGCGTCAACCGACAGTTTAGTTATGTCACCAACGATGAGTTTTATCTGTTTCATACCGATTACTACTATAGGTTGTAATACTTGGTGTTAAAGTTTGCAAGAGTATCAAAGATAGTTCTGATGTCCATGCCCATATAAGGTGAATCAGGCAGCTCGATACCAGCAAACACTTTACGACCAGGGAACTTATCAGCATCAACCTTGTATGGTTCGGTTATCTTCACTACTTCCTTCACAATACCCTTGTAGCACCCAATGATGAGTGTAGCGTTCCGCGCCTTTTCGTCATCCACACGCCAATACTTCACCGTGCAGTCATACACGGATGAACGATAGAGGGGATGTTTAGTGTCATGATTCAAGTATGCCTCGTATGAGTTCTTGATGTTCACGAATATTATGCGGTCGGAAATATCCATTACTGATTTCATTCTATTAATTTGGCATTATATAACCTTTATCTTCTGCTTTAGCTATTATCTTAAGCAGTCGCTTACATTGTGCTGTCGAAGGAAGATTACCCTTACCCATGTACGATGCAATACCTTTGATGATTTCAAGCTCACCATACGATAGAACACTTTCTTTTGACAGGTCACTATAGACCTTCATCCAATATGGAACACCAAGTTTGAAAACCTCCAGTTCTGCGTCAATCTGAGAATTGAACTTGTGAGCTCTCTTTGCTGATTGAGCAGCAGCTTGATTGTCTTTCAAAGATGCAAGGGTCGCTACAAACTTGTCGCTGAGTTTGCCGCTATTCATAAACGAGCACTCATTCAGAACTGCAATAACTAAGTATTCAACCTCATACATGCCTAAATATATCTTTCAGGAATTGATTATTGCGTACAGCTCTTCCTGCTTCAACTTCAATGACAATTTGATGGTCATCACTTAAGTTTTGAAACTCTCGATGATTTCTCTTATCCCCGGTGTAACACCATGTGAACGAGGAAAAAATTGAAAGTTAATCATTTTATATTTCCTTTATTCCTATCTGTTTGAAGTAATTATAGGTGCTATTGTAAAACTCGCATTTACGGGTATGATCCTCATTGTCACCTTCTGGAACATAGATTACCATGCCACGTCGAGCGCGTGTGAGTATTACTCTATATGCATTTATCTGGTAGCGTCGGATTTCATCCTTGTTGATGTTCATCCATTTGCTACCACGGAACTGGAATTGCTTCCATCCATTGGCTGAATAACGTAAGTCTGCATCCCATGCAACTACAGCCCAATCAATCTCAAGACCTTGTACTTGGAATTCTGTTGCAACATCCTCCATATAGTATGAAGAGTTGACATTTGTTTTGTCTCCCAAGAACCAAGGGATAACTTCCGTCTCTGACGAGTTGGCTGGTAGAAGAACAAGTGCATCAGGCTTTAGACGTTGACCTTTGGATGAAGCAAGGGCACCATATCGTTCATTAGGACGAGCATTTTGCTTTACCCATTGCTTTGCCTTCTTCAAGTCTCTGGTCAAGCGGATTGGATAGCGGTCAAGTTTCTTCAGGATGGATTGTGCCATATCAACCTTCATGCTAAGTATTGAATTAACAAGTTCCGCAAGGTTCTCTGCTCGGATTGAACGAAGGTCTGTACTGAGGTGCAAATGGTCGAGGTAGTTTATCTTCAAACCTTTTGCTTCCTTTGCAACCTCTGCATCGTTGAGAATGTCCGAAGGGGCATAAGTCTGCCAGTTCGGGAAGTGCTTTATCGATCGAATCCATTCTGCAGTACCTGCTTCGCCATGGTTTATGTCTTGTCCATTACCGATAAGACAGATGTAAACTGCCCAATCTGGATGACGATCCATACATGAAATCAAGAAACGAGGTTCAGACCATTCTGGGAAATTTGACAGATGCTTCTCCTTCTTGCGGACATAGGACGCATTCTCTTTTGCTTCCCATGCTCGCTGAGCTTCGTCATAAATTGAAACATGATCGTATGGAATATAGAACTCACCTTCACCTTTATATTGGTAATTGACATCCTTGATGAACGAAACTTCTTCTCCTTTACCGGACACAAGAATACCTTTCAGATATTCCTTGCGCCAGTTTGGAACCGGCTGAATGAATTGCTTGATACGAGAGCGAATGTCGGTCATGCTGACCTTATTTGCTTTCTTATAGAGTTTCTTCTCATTCTTATCGTCAATTTTAGCAAGTTCTTGTTCAAGTTTTACTTTACTTCTGTCACGAGCATCACGAGCAAGCGCCTCCTGCAAGACCATTACTAACGGGCGGTTTCCGGAAAGATAAACAGAGCGATTGCTATGCTCTTCGTTTTGGTGAAGAGTTGCAACAGAAAGTCCGATGAGCGTTTTACCCGCACCAGGCACACCTGTCACCATACAAAGGTATTTTTCGTTTCGAGCCTTTGCTTGATTGATAAGGTTGATGAGGGTGTCTGTTGTACGTATCAGGTCTTCGCCCCTTGCATCACTTCGGTTTATATCCTCTACTTTGTGGTTGGCATACAACTTGCGAGCAGCTTCAACGATGTTAGAGGTTGGACAATATGGACTATGTAACCAATTATCAGCATCAACCTTAACCTTGTTTGCATACTCGGAAGTCAAAACTTTCTTGAACACTTCTGATATCGTTGTATCGCATACAGACATCAATCCAAAGATATTCTCGTTTGTGGTTGGTCGCATTACTCTCGCAATTGGCACATCTGCACTTGGTACTACCCACATTGGCGCAATTGGCAAGTCATAACTTTCAAAGTGGAAATTTTTGAGGTCTGTAACGTATTGCAACAGTTGCTCCTTATCGGCATTGATATCACGTGTGTCACCAGTCTTGAACTCAAGCACAAACAGAATTCCTCGGAGTCCAATTACACAATCTATTCTTCCGTCAACACGAGGTATTGTGTATTCGAATGCCACGAAACCATCCTCCACCTTGTATTCATTCAAGGCAGTTTTAAGAGTAGAGATTTCTTCCTTCCAAGATGCAATAGTAGTACGTTTTGAATCAAACGCATTTGTCTGAGTCAAAATACCGATGATGGCATTCTCATCTGTTGAGAAGAAATCCTTTATGGTTGTAGCGTATTGGTATGGATTCATAAGTGTTATGCAGTCTTAAACATTTACGATAGTATTGCCTCAAGTTCCAGAGATTGCGGACGTTCGATATCCATGCACTCCTTCTCGCCAGCAACTAGATTCTGATAGATATTGCTGCAACGCTCAACCTCGCTACATGTTGCAACAATGGCAAGCTGTATTTGAACTTGGTTTAGCGATATCTTATTCATGTCAATAGTCTGCTTGATTATATGTCAATAGTCTGCTTGATTATTATTCTTTAATCACAGGATCAGACACTACTTCGAAACGAACAAGATCGCTGAGGTCAACGTTTAGGAGTTTAGCTATTGTCATCATCTCAAGGGATGGTTAACATGCGTTAGTACACCATTTGCTCACAGTTGCAGGATCCTTTCCTAACTGCTCTGCGAGCCGCTTGTTAGTCTTTCCATTATCAACTAAAGCCGTCATAATCCGATTGAGTTTTCTGTCCATACGACAACTATTTGATAACATCTACGCTACAAAAATACTAAAATCCCTAGAGACAATTGACGAATACGCAATAAAAAAGATATTTATCTACTATTTTTTGTATTAACATACAAATCCATGTTTTTATCGATTTTTTCGACCCCGAATAGAGCCAAGAATAAAGCAAAATGCATACACACCTCTTCGTATCGAGTGCTTACGAAGTGGCATGTACTTCGGTCAAATAAATCAATGATCAAAAGTCCTGTATGTCTTGAAAAAGTCCTTTGCATGAATAAGCGTATTCATCCCATCTACCAATAAGACATGGTACAAATATACAATAAAAATCGCATAATACAAGATAGGTATTACCAAGTGTTAAAAACGAAAAAGGTGCGAAACTCATTGAGTTTCACACCTTTTCCTATAGATTTTTATCGTTGTTTATCGATAATTACTTAACTTCCTCGAATCTAAATACCATTGTGTATCAATATATTACGATGTTACGTGAACGATAAGAAGATATAATAGAGGCGGTTGTGATAAACAAGCATAGGAATCGATAAATACACTATTGGTGATTCTTGCCAAGTACTTTCTCTTCCAACTGAGGCAGATGGTCTATGATGTTCGCGTCAATTTCGATTGTATATGTGCCCGCTGTGTTGCGCAGTGTCTTTTGAATGCTTGAAGGTTCGGTGTTGCTAAACCAGGCATAAAACAGATTGAGAGCAAACAGAGCCGTGATCTTCGGATCAATTCCGTATTGGTTTGCTATATTCCAGCAGAAGTTCTTTAGATCGGCTTGCTTCAGTCCCTTCTTCTTGCTGATGGAAAGGACTTCCATTCGGGTAACACCATTGAGTTCAACAAGAAGTTTGACAGCTTCCTCTATCTGATACAGTTCCTCATCCGTGAAACCATGAGGCATGAGCGTATAGCGGGTATATTTGAGGATGGCTTCAAGTTTCCTTGCTTCGCGAGCGACTTTTGCTTCATTCATCTGCTTGCGGTCAATTTGCACTTGATTGATGAATATCTCCAACTCGTCATGTGCCTTTTGGATGTCACGCTTCAACTGCAACTTTTCCAATGCCTCAGGAGTAACAGTTATTTCTTCTAGACTATGTGATTCTACATTGCTTTCTCTTTGGGGAGTGTCATCAGCAATAGGTGCAGCATTCTTTGTATTGGTGATAGTTGCCGTCTTCTCTTGTGCCTTCTTCTGTATATGGCCAAGGTTCAGAGCGATGTACTCCTCCATCTCCTCGCGGTCTGCTATGCTGTTCCATTCTTTGCGGTGAGACTTGAAGTAAGCATAGAGTCCCGTCTTGATGCCATGACAGGCAAGCACAAACAGAGCGTAATAGCCAACGAATATCGGAATTGTGAGCAGAACACACACAAAGTCATTATTTCCACCCACTATCCACTGAGCTGTTTTGTAAGCCGCAATGACGTAAGTGATGATGAGAATGCCAAGGAACCCCTTGTCCAAGTTTCTGGCAATCCCTTCCTTCCGATGGGGTATAGGGAAAATATCAATCTCCATACTTTTACAGGTCTTTGATTTGTTCTTGGGCAACTTCAATGGCTTGCGAACTGAGTTCTTGCTCGCCATCAACCGCATCAAGCACTTTGTCAGCCAGCCAGAGGGTCAGCATTTCGTTTTCATCCTGATGGAAGTACTCTGCAAGTTTTATAACTTGTTCGCGCTTAGCACGCCTGTCACCGCGTTCTATCTTGCTGAACATCGGAGTGTCTATCTCCAATAGTGCAGCCAACTGGCGTTGCAGTACGCCATTCTCATCTCTTAGTTCTCTAATCTTTTTTCCGAATAACATATCTATGTCTATTTTTCTTCTTTAGCAAATTACCAGCAAGTTACCGGCAAGTTAAACTTATTCTCAATTACCACTGATTATCAACATGTTCGCGAAATACTATTCCGCTTTTGGCACGTCTCAGCAAGTTACTAGCAAGTTACAGGCAAGTTAGATTTATGCCCAGATGGGAATATACTTCATATATCGAGGGGCAGTATTGGGATCAAGTACTTTTATCAAGTTCTTTCCAATCGCTTCCTTGATTAATCTAGAAGAACTGCTGGATGATGTTTCAGGAATGCCAAACCTGTCTCTCAGCGACTTGTTTGTCAATGCATCACCTTGTATATACATAAGGCAAGCATGGAGATAACATGACCACAACTTATCTTCCATCGGGATATTGCTAAACTCCATCTCTGAGAAGAGAGCGACCTTTGTGCTGTCTTGGAACACTTCGATGCGAGGAGCAGGGAGGTATTGGGCTTCACAAGCCAATACCATTCTGTCCCAACCACGGCCAAGTTCCTCACACATCTTTAATCGTCGCATGAGTGATGCAAGCTTTTCGTTTCTTGACTTTGGAGGATTGTCGATAATGCGAAGAATATCAACCAATGGAGTACCAGGATTCGTCACCTCAATACGATTGTCAAATATCTCCACTACAGGAGCTGCCCCAGTAATATATAGGTCCTGGTGAATGAGGCTATTCGCAATGGCTTCTCTTACAGCTGGCAGAGGGAACTTGCTTTTTGTTGACAGTTGAACTGCATTAACATCCTCATTGCTTGGCAGCAAGGCATTCACGTAACGCACGATATTCTCAAAGCAAATAGCATAGCCTTGATTAAAAGGCTCCTCTTTTTGAATCAACAGACGGTTTATGCCCTTATACTGCACTACGCGCATAGCCTTACGGCCTAACCGAGCAAACTCATTCAAGTCCTTGGCAAACAATATGGCACCAAGGTTGGTAATAGAATATAGCCCATTATCCTGCTTCTGGATGATGCCATCCTCGTTCAGATAATGCGCTACAGCATCCTTTTCTGCTGGCTGGGGTATTTTCAGCAGGGTAAAATAGGCATCTACCTGAAGCAGTCTGATGATGTCCTCATATCTTTGGTCAGTCTTGACGCATACATCCTCAAACTGGGCATGACGCAATTTGTCCCATAGCTGAGCTCGGAACACGGGGAACTCATGCAACTTCTTCGTGTAGCTACCACTCCGTATGTAGTCAACCTTCTGGAAGCTTACTGGCTCATTTAGAGCCTTATGAATACGAATCAGTTCAACATGCTTGCCATCTATCTCAGCATCATAGTATTCAAAATCCGCATTCTTGGAGAGCATATAGCGAAGCCAATTCTCTAACTCCTGCTCGCCTTTCTTCTCCATCTGCAACCGCACCTTTGTACCAATTATCTCATGGGTAGTGTCATCCACACCCCATATCATATAGGCATAATCGCGGTCGTTCAATGTAGCGGTATTGGCAAGGGCACTAATGTCCTCGCCAATCATATTCGGCTCGCAGTTGTTATGTTTGAACTCAACCCAGCCTACTTCCTTGGGCAGTTTGCAGAGTTCCTTTACCAGTATGTCAATATTTCCTATCATATAATTAATGTTTCTTTTTAAACTCAATCCTGTTGGATTCTATCTTCTGCTTGTTCAACAGGTTTTCTATGTTTATTGCCAGTTCCATATGCTATTGTATTATTATGTTATATGGATTTCCAAATTATATCATTCTAAAACTCACACCGAGCATTCTCTTGAGGGTACTCGCGGAGCAGGTGTTGTTGGGCGAGTTCGGTCATTTGTAAAAATGTTATATGCTATGATTTACCACAACTTCCAAGAAGTTACATATATCATCAATATACCAGAAGTCTTATTTTTTAAATCAAAAAAATCTTTGGTTTATTCTAGCACAATCTTCTTTTTCTGATGATACATATACACATCTGTCCGACTTTAACTTTTCCAGATATTTCCGTACTAAAGGGTTGATAGTCGGGTATTCAAGACTATTCTTGTCTGCAATTATTATAGTGTGTTCCTTTGCTCTACTTGTTGCCACATTGAACAAATGAGGTTCAAGAGTCCTAATATAAGATGTGTTCGGCACAAAATAGATCGTTATATCGGTTGTCAATCCTTGAATCCGGGCTACTGTATCTATCAAGATATTACTATGTGATCCAACGTTTTGAATTATGGCTTTTTGCAAAGAACGTGTAGTCGTTCTCATACATGTCAATATAGCAAAATCTTTTTTCTTATTGTCGCATAAAAGCCTTCCTACAACGTATGTCGCAAGCATTATAGCAAAAGAAGGAGAAGCATCGCCTATTGGCATATCCGTAAGCAATAATGTTGGTCCACCTTCCTTGCATAGCAACGACTCCATAGATGCCAAATCAGAATAATAAGGCGATCTTTTAGAAAGAAGAGTTCCATTGTAAAATAAACCTGTGTAGTCAGCTGTTCTTTGTCCAAAACGATAAGCTGTTGTTAATTGAAAAATTGGAGAAGTTGAATTTTCCGTTAACAACTGAAGCCCGTTTATTAGACCATTATAACCGCATCTGTTGACACGATCTTCGTTCAATTCAACAATTGGTGATAATTGATGAACATCACCTACCCACAAGTTTTTTTTACCCATTTTGTTAGATGCAGCAAACATGACAAGAAGTGCTTGGCTTGCTTCATCCATAATAAGGTAGTCAAAAGGTGAATCACAGCTTAACTCCGCAGCAAAACCACTTGTGATAAAATAAGAAGAAAGAACTACATGACCAGGAGTTGGAAGAATTTGTTTAAGCGGCACTAAGTCTTTATTTTCCCTATGTTCATCTACAGACATATTAGTCTTCCCAACACGACCCTGTTTTAAGAGATCCAGAAGTGATGACTTTTCTGCAATTTCCATTAAAGCTCTATTTGTTAGCGCTGTAACTAGAACCGAATGACCTGCCTCACACAAATCTTTGCATAGTTCCGCAATCATAAAAGTTTTTCCAGTTCCCGGAGGACCCTGGAGGATCATTCTATCGACCAATCCCAATTGAGTTTTCACAAATCCTGAAACATTGTCTTGCTTGATAAGTTGTGGAGTCCAATCATTAGCTAGGTATTCATTATCAAGAATGGAAGAAACTTTTGGACTTAATTCATCTTCAACAACTTTCTGCAAATTGGCAATGTAGTCAATTGGAGGTCTTTGAGGTGCAAAAACGAGTATAATTCCAGTTCCATTGTTCTCTTCGATAAAAGTTTCGAACTCTAGTTCTACTTTTCTAAAGCCGACTAATGAAAATCTGGAATCTTCTGAATTTGATGTCCAGACGCATACACATTCCGTACCTTTATATCTTTCCTTGAATAGATCGCTATATGTCTTTGCCCCCCAATTGTGATAGTCACGCAAATCCTTAGGCAAAATCATAGAATATAGATATTCGCCTTTTCTAGGGAGATTTCGAGAGTTCGGGAATCTCATTATCATTTCCCCTTCATTGAACTTGATGAACTGACCAACATACATTTCTTCAGATTCTTCAAGTAGATACGATGCTTTTGCCGAAAACTTTTTATTGAATGCTTCTGTTTCTGCTCTGAGCTCGTCTTCGAGGAATTGCCAATGCTTTTTTCTTGAAATACGCATATTAAATTACAACATTAGGTAAGCATCATCTGCTGATAGAGTTTCATACATTTCCTTTTCTGGTTGATTGAATCTTTCAGCCGTTTTCGTACAAGCTGGTAAAAGAGAACCAAAATCGAAATGCAATCCTTTGAAGTGGCTTAATATAGATGCAAGTATAATCATACGATCTTTGCATTCTGCATTTTCTGTGCTAAAGCTAATATTGATTTTACCTCGATCTGACATTAACTTGTAGAATGGCACACACATAGCTCCTTGATGAGTATATACATACAACATTGAATTTGGTTGAGCAAGTTGCAGCCAATCAAACGCAGTAAGTTCAAAATCTCTATTTTGATTTCTGTAACTGTGTACAACAAGAGGACATTCTTTATTGTTTGGATCCTTTACGCCATAAATATTACCATATGTAGATGCATCTAATCCTGTAGCATTTTCAAAAGAGAAACCTTGTTGTTCAAGTTCTCTTCTTACTACTTTTTTGGCTTCAATCAATGCCTCTGACATAGCGTCTTTTGACAATCCTGCATATGGAGTATCAGAAATAGATATTAAGGCAATGCCATCAGTCTCATCGCTGTTATCCACTAATATAATGTTAGAGTCAACTTTTTCGCGATTGAGGATTTCTTGTTCTATAGACTCCAATACTTCAATATTGTATTCTTTAAGATACTCGATACATTCTTCCAACTCTGAGGTCAAAAGAACTTTTAGCATATGTGAATAAGAGGAAAGGTGGAGAAGCTTTCCTAACTGTTTCTCTATGCTATCTAGTACACGAATAGAATCCCAGTTACCTACAATATAGAAACATTTGCTTTTTGGGTCATAGTGTGCTTTCTTCGAAATTTTGTCTTCGTCATTACCATATGACAAGTCTATAGAATCAACAGACAAGAAATCTATTTTCTTTAAGATTCCATCAACCTTTTCCAATGATTCGCTATAAATTCCATTATTCAGTAAAGCGAAAATTGGAGCAAGAGAATATAATTTATCTTTCAAGGCATTTATTGAGACCTTGTCACCTATAGTCGTTAACTCCACTTTGTCAATAACCTGAACTCCAAGGAGTTTCATCAGTTTAAGTAATGAATCAGAAGGTGTTCCTTGTCCAGTATAAGCAAAATGGTTGCCAACAAAACCTTCAACTGTGATGATCGACAACTCTTCAGGCGAATAAAATTGGTTGTCTCTAGCTAAAATTTTATTCGATGAAGCCCACCTTATAAGTTCCTCTTTCTGAGACTCAGGCAAGGTATCAACCATAGCTGCCAATATGCCATATATTAGCACAATTCTCTCCTTATCTTCTGGTAAGAGTTCTCCTTTATTTGATACACATCGAAGAACATGAAGATAATCGAGCAATTTGAATTCCGTCTTAAGCCCAAGCGATTTTGCCCAAGACTCATCAACTAATACATCAACGTCGATAACAGGAAGATAATCTCCTGCAATTAGATTAGCATTTGGAATCGTATTAGAATATACATCTTTGGCATAATGGCAAGAATGGTCTGTTCCAGGAATGACTTGTTGGGAATTAAGAACCCACTTTATGTAGTTGGTTTCAAGACCTTTTTTGCTTATATTACCTTCGCCCAAAGTGCGGTCGATAAAACCTGTCGCACCATTTACCCACATTGAAGATTCAAAAAGTTTGTCTGCTGATGTGCTAGAAAAAATATTGTCCCAAAGTATCTTTGAGAATCCGTGCTTTTTAGCAAATGTCAAATATGGAATTCCATAAAAGCATACAGAACTTACGCCGAATCCCCAACCTGCATTTGTGTCAGTCCATCCGTCATAAGAAATCCATGAATACATTCTTGCTATTCGAATAGCTTCTTTTACATATGAAGGAAAAACAAGATTGGTTGTTTCTGCTTCATTTGTTTTAATAGAGAAAAAAGTTCTTCCTAAATCAGAACTTACTCCAATTTTTGATAAGAATACATTCCATTCAGAAGCTGTTGCCTTTTTATCTAAGTACTTAGTGCTTACAAAAAAGTCAACATCTACATACTTCTCAATGGTCAAGTTTGGTTTATATCTGTCGGCAAGATAGCAGTTAGATGCTGTCTCAAAAGAATTGTTCTGAGTTAGAAGTTTAATCTTGTGCAAGGAACTGTAATGTGAATCCTCTAACAGTCCTTTTGAATGCAGATCAAAAAGGAATAGAAGGATGTCGATAGCATTGTTGTCGTTGACAAAACCGTCTTCAAATACTTTACCTGTTTCTATAATGCTTACATCTGATGGCTCCTTGGTTCCCAGATGACTCAACCAATCAATAGATTCTTCTGAAAGGGAACTGAAAACATTCTCATGTATGTAATCTATATCATCCGAGTATTCTGATGAATACTGAGAATTTGGGAAACACAGAGATTCAGGTGTAGAAAGAATTTCACGATTATTATATACAAACGTAAGGTCTTTCAACCAAGAGAAGTCTCTGTTTTCCGACTGTTTATTGATAGGGTATCGTTTTGTCAAGAAATCAATTAAGCCAGAGTTTTCAGAAACTGAATGATTATTAACAAATTCATCACTCTTCATAAACTCTACCAAAGATTCTTCTGTAAACGTGAAGACCCCTAAAGTTCTCAAACTCTTTTCAACAAATTGATACTTGCGAGGAAGTATATTTGCTTCTACAAAAGATTCGGAATCTTTATTTATATATTTTACAAATAGTTGTTTAGATACAAAAGAACAGATGTTGGTCTGATCCCAAATAACATCCTTGACGAGGACTAATTGGTCATCTTCTCTAGGAAGAATTGGTGTTGAGAGAAGAGCAGACTCAATTCCCATTTTATAACTGCCAGATAATTCGTCATTGGCACCAGCTTCTTTTACAATTAATTTCAAATAGTCTAATCCATATTGTTTGCTTTTTGCCAATTCCGCCATCCATTCAACAAAGCGTTTTGGCATTTCTTCAAACAACCATTGATTCCAGACATAATCTTGATGAAGATTTTGTCTGCCTGCATCTGTTATAAAATTGGCATTAACTATAAACGGGAGTGTGTACACAGAAACACTTGTCGGAAGAAAAGCAAATATATTATTAAACTTTTCATCAATTGACTTTAATTTGTTGTCAACCAAGTTTATAGCAAAAGACATCGTGGTTTTCTTCGCCTCGCGCAATTTCTCGGGATAATGATCTTTGTCCTCTTCCATGGCATCGCGGATTTTCGATGGCACTTCAAAAGGATCTGTTACTTTCATCAGCCACTGGCTGATGATTTCATCATTTCTATATACAGATGTTATACCATTTAATGTCTTCTTTTCAATGCACAATTTATTTGTACTATTTATGACAATTCTCACATTTGCACATCTCAAAAAAAGGATGAGTTGTGCTTCTGAGAATAAGGATTCTATAGCCAGCTGTAGAGATTGGACTTTTTTACATTTCAAAATTGTTGAAACATGAAAGCTCGAATCACTAAAAACCGACAGGGAGGCTATTTCGCTAGGCAGAGATGCATTCATGGGAATTACCTGCCAAGGCATACGGAAATCAACATCCTTGCCTTTTGCTCTTCTAGTTTCTTCCCATTCATTTTGATTACCCCATTTAGGATCCCAAACATTACATGCCTCTCGATCAAACTTAAAGCAAAAATCTCCACTTTTTATTATGACCAAATTTGCATGAGCAAATACTGACTTAAAACCGATTCCTTTGAAACCAGTTTGTCCATCATCATTTGATTTCATTCCATCTCCAATACTGCATATCGACTCAACATCATTGTCAGAGAAAGGTTTTCCTTTATGAGATACAATCAAATAGTCTCCGCAGAAATCAATCTGGAATTCCAAGTTATTATTTAAACAACTTGCATCATCTGCGTTTTGAAGCAATTCATACGCAAAACGTGTACTGTCGTTGTAAATATCTTTAGACAAAAGATCACAAGCCTTGGCTTTGTCTCTTGCCTCTTCTGGAGCAGGGAAAGTTGTTTTCCTGTTGTATAAGAATTCGATAAATTGACTGTTCATAATGCTCTTTCGTTTATACGTTTTTAGTTAGCAATTCTTTGTTCTTTCGTCATATTGCATACAGATTTAAAGTTCAGTATATCTCCTTGTCTCCCTAAACGTAATTACAAAAGTTACTTTCTTCAACGTATCTCCATCAATTATGCTATCATATGGGATGTTGGTAGTGAACTCGGCTTTCAGCCAATCGTTATTCCACAATGGGTCAACGGCTTTGCCTGCTACCAACTGACAGAGGCGCAATGTGTATGGTGATGTGCCTTGCTTCTTGTCCTGAGTGTAGGTCATGTTCTGGAGCCAGAGCTGGTTGTAAGATGAGTTTGACTGGTTGCAGAGCTTTTGATATACCAAGTCAATAATAGATCGCTTTTCGTCCATGTCCTTCAAGGAATCAATCATGCGACTGATGACGCGAAGGGCATAGTGGGCACAACCGACATTCTCAAGGGCTATCTGGGTGCAGACAGCAGAAAGGGCTCGGATGCTGCCACCAGGAATGTATTTTTGGGGGAGGTATGTCTTCTGTTCAGAGAAAATGCCCTTTGCTTTGATTGGTTCCGCTTCTTCGCCAAGGTCAACAGTCTCCCAATTTTCTGCCTTTGATTTGATTTTTCCTTCAAGCAATTTCAAGTGGTCGGCAATTCGTTTGTCAATGTCGGAAAGCATTGTCCTGACAGAACCGCTATCTGGATATTGGCGCGAGAACATAAGGATGTAGAGCAGATGCTTCTCGAAACTATCGAAATCAACGCCTTTCTTGTTGAAGATGGGAGTGTTGTAGATATAAGCCAGTTTATCCGACTTGACGGCATCGGTCACAATGCTGTCGCTTATCTTTGTCTTCTGGCTATTCATTCGGAAATTCAATCGCTCCAGAACCTTCTGCAAGATGTACGAGATGTCTTCAAGTGCCTCACGATTGCTACAGAAAATACGGTAATCATCACGATAGCGGATAATCTCGTATGGAGGAAAGGTTTTGCCTTGTTCCTCGTACTCCTTTGCTTTTGCTTGCAATGCCTCATATAGCAGAAGGTCGGAATATCCAAGTACGATCTCGCCTACAAAATCGAAAATGGAACTACCTTGAGGAATACCTATGTTGCGTCCCTGTTGGAATGCACACAAATATTTCTGTATATTTTTGGCAATTGTGCTTTCACCTTCGGTTTCGAGAGATGTTCCTTTCAGAGTGAATGCCCAATCGAAAGTCTGTGGATTGACAGAACCATAGCAGTTGGTGATATCCGTCACAAACATATAGCGATATTCCAGCGATAATTCAATAGAACGTTGTTCCATACTGTTCCACCAATTGTTGATAGTCGTTGCCTTATGGAATGGTTCTTTCTTGTTAGGGATGATAGGAATAGCACAAGAAGTTATATGAGGGACATTGAACTAAACAAATCTTTTATTACTTGCCAGTTGCTTTCGCAACAAACCTCTCGCACAAGGAAGTAATAGAGGAAAGGATTGGCTAGGATGATAGGACGAACGGCATAGCGTCCATCCTTGTTGAGCAAGATATCAAGATTAACATCTGAGAGAGAGTCTGGAGAAACACCTTTTTTTAGGCATTCTTCATAAGGAATGGTCCTAACCTTCTCACGGACATACTTCAGAACTTCATCAAACGAAAAGTACTCCGGTAGTTCAAATCCATGATATTGCTCAGATTTCATGAAGAAGTCCATCGCTTCATCATGATTCAAGGTTAATATATTTCTAGCGGCTTTGCTCATATAGTTGTCATTAGTGATTATTCATCTGTGGAATTGTCAGATTTTGACTATAAAGATAGTCATAAAATTCGGAACACAAACAAAAATTCCTAAGAATCTTCGTTTTTTAGCTACATTTTAACAGCTGAGAGCGACTTGCAGGTACAATTTGCTGCAAATCGCTCTAGATTATATGCCTTGTGTGCCTCAATAGGACTGACCTTTCTTTTTGGATGGTGAGCCGAGACCAAGTTTCTTCGTACCATCCCAATTTGTAAGTTGGTCAGCACAGCCATTGGAGCCACCAAGTGAAGTGTAGGTTTCTGCACTACATGACATATAATCAACGAAAGAGATAAAGTTGTTTATGACAGATGGTTTGTAGGTCACATCCCGTTCTGCAAATAGATGTGTCCAGCTAGTGACGCACTCTACATTGAATTTTGAGCAATCACGCCATGACACACCACTAAGGAAGTTGTTGACAGCCGAGGTAATACCTTCCTTTGCACCAAGGTTCAATTCCATCTTATGGGCAACAGCCATGATACCGTAGTAGATGGATGGAGCCTCTTTGTCGTTGAAGTTCGTTCTATTTGAAAGGGCGAATGCTCTGAGGGCAGCACGTCCTTCTGTGATGAAACGATTGAGAATGTTCTGGTATCGATCTTGTTTCTCTGCAGCAAGTCGAGCCTCGCGCTCTTTGCGCTCCTTTACCTTTCTTGCAGCCTCGTTGTACTCTGGTTCATTCCAAAGGACATTCCATTTTCCAAGAAGGTTCTGGTAAGTTGAACGAAGCGAGTGCAGTTCACTCTCAGCCTTGTCTGCACGAGCGGTTTCAGCATTCTTGGCGTTGCGCAATCTCTCTACGGCGCTCTCATCGATGAGTGTCAAGCGGTATTTGAGTCCATTCACTTCTTCTGTGAGGGTGGTTACTTTAGCGCGAAGTCCTCGGATTTCAACATCCTTTGATGAGATGGTTCCTTCCTTGTTCTTCAACTCATTGGAAAGGTTCTTGTTCGTGTCCCATGACATACGGAATTGTTGTCCCAAGATTTCCGCAGTTGGTTCACTCTTCCATTTCAATCCCGCTGCTTTGATAAAGGCACCTATGGTTCCCGTGACACCAGCATCATAAGACTCTTTGAGTTTGGCAGTTTCCTCTTTCTTGAACTTGCTTGGCTGGAAGATCTTGGCGAGGAAGCCTGATTGGGCTGACTTCAATTCCTTTTGGGCTTTCTCTTTCTGCAAGGTAGCAATAGACGCTTCTGCTTCAATCTCTACTTTCAGCTTCTCTGCCTCTGCTATAGCCTGTCTCGCCTGACGCTCAGCTTCCAACACAACCTTGCTCTTGTGTCTGCGTTCCCGTTTCTCTTCCTCAGAAAGTTCTTGGAATGGGATGCCTCGCTCCAAACCATACTTCTTGCCCACCTCGTTATAGTACTTTGTGTGGAGGTCAGAGAAATATTGGGACTTGTCTTTGGCTGTTTCACCCCATACCTTAGCATACGACACACGCTCTACCGCACCTTTTGTTGACTCAGTCTTGATGTAGTTGCTGCGTTCCTCCTTGGGCAAGACCTTCCACTCTTTCGTTGACAGGACCTTGTCGGGATTGTCCTTGTTGACATACTGACTGCCGATGCGTCCACGCTTCTTGACCAGCTCTACAGGAACGGTCAAGGCATGAGCATGAACACCAGTCTCATCACAATGCACGTCGAAGCCGATGATGTTGTCCTCGCCCCACATATGGCAGCAGAACTGATACGTATCCTTTGCCCATTCGTAGATAGCTGGCATCAGTTTGATACTGCTATTGTCAGCGTATGGGTCAGAGGTGTCTATCTGTTGTTCGCCAAAGGCCAGCCGTTTCATCACTTCGTGGTCGCCACCGAAGATGATGTTCACCAATCCGTTCGGACTGTTCTGAGCAACTTGGTTGGGATGCTTTGCATCCATGTAAGGTTTGAAACCCAGTTCATCGTGGCGCTGCTGGAGGCGTTGATGAAGTGGAATAGGATTGGAACCAAGAGGCACAACATTGCATCCTTTGGTGACTTCAAAGTTGAGGTGCTTGCGTGAGAAGTTGTAGTGATTATTCTTCTCCGTCTCAACATTCTTTGACTGGTAGCGTTTCTCGTCCCAGCCTCTGCGCTCTGCCTCGTTGCCCATTTGGGCAGAGAAAGATTTCTTGTCTGCACCAACATGGATAGAGGCGCGTGGTTTATTCGTTTTCATTGATAACCGATATATCCCCGTAAGGGTGACACGCAAACCGTTTATTTGAACGCTGTCGTAAAAGACCCGTCTATCAAAATAGGCGACTATACCATTTACAATGATTTTGTTTCAGGCCCGTGTCTGTTTGAGCAAAACAATGTGTTGTATCACTATCCGATTAACCACGAACGGCTGATAATTGGAAAGTTCTGTTCTATTGCTTGTGGAGCAAAATTTCTGTTCAACTGTGCCAATCATACCCTAAAATCACTATCGACATACACATTTCCGCTGTTCTATGAAGATTGGGAATTGGATAAGGTAAATGTGGCATCTGCTTGGGACAACAAAGGCGACATCGTGATAGGCAATGACGTGTGGATAGGATATGAAGCCGTAATTATGGCTGGTGTCCATATCGGTGACGGGGCTATTATTGGAACAAGGGCGGTTATGACGAAAGATGTGCCACCCTATACCATTGTGGGTGGTGTCCCTGCCAAAGAGATACGAAAGCGGTTCAGTCCTGATATAATAGAACAGATGCAGGCTTTGAAATGGTGGGATTGGTCGGTAGATAAGATACGGGAGTTTTTGCCTTATCTGAAAGATGGACGTTGGGATAAATTACAGGCAGTATGAAATCTATTAAGAATCTAATTTCACTCGGCTATTTGCTGATGGCATTATTGGTTATCGGCATAATGTATATTTGGTATAAAGAATGGTGCGATTTAGAGAAATTGGAAGTTCAGAATCGTCATATAGATACTTTTCGCCAAGAATCGCACGAAATATTTGTTCTTCTTATTGAACTTTCTTTATCGGGCGAAAGCGTATTGGAGTGGGATGATAAAGATTTGGAACATTACCATACACAACGTATGGCAATGGACAGTATGCTATGCCGCTTCAAAGCGATTTATCCGGCAGAGCGTATCGACAGCGTGCGTCAGCTTTTGGAAGATAAAGAGCGGCAGATGCGCCGGATTGTTCAGGTGCTTGACGAACAGCAGGTTCTCAACGAGAAGATAGCCCGTCAGGTACCTGTAATCGTGCAGAAAAGTGTGCAGGAACAGCCACAAAAACCGAAACGTAAAGGATTTCTCGGCATCTTCGGCAAGAAGGAAAAGCCAAAGCCAACCGTGACAACCACGATGCTTCGTTCCCTCAACCGGGACATGATAGCCGAACAACAGGCACAAAGCCGCCGTCTGTCGGAACACGCCGACAGTCTTGCGGCACGGAATGCGGAACTTAACCGGCAACTGCATGGGTTTATCCACCAGATGGATAAAAAGGTACAAGCAGACTTGCAAAAACGGGAAGACGAGATAACCGCCATGCGGGAACAGTCGTTTATGCAGGTCGGAGGCTTGACCGGATTTGTCCTCCTGCTGTTGGTAATCTCATATATCATCATACACCGTAATGCCAATAGCATCAAGCGGTACAAAAGGAAAACGACTGATTTAATCGGGCAGTTGCAGCAGTCGGTAGAGCAAAACGAGGCACTGATAGCCTCCCGCAAGAAAGCGGTGCATACCATCACGCATGAACTGCGCACCCCGCTGACGGCGATAACCGGATATGCCGGATTGATGGAAAAAGAAAGTGACACGGATAAAACCGGAATGTATATCCGGAACATCCAGCAATCCTCCAATCGGATGCGTGAAATGCTCAACACATTGCTTGATTTCTTCCGGCTGGACAACGGCAAGGAACAGCCAAATTTGTCACATTGTAGGATTTCAGCAATCACGCACATCCTTGAATCGGAGTTTATGCCAATCGCCATAAGTAAAGGACTGACTTTGATTGTGGAGAGCCACACGGATGCGGTTGTCCTGACTGATAGGGAGCGCATCCTGCAAGTCGGGAATAATCTGTTGTCTAATGCCATCAAGTTCACGGATAACGGCAGCGTATCCATGACAACGGATTATGATAATGGTATGCTGAAACTTGTTGTCGAAGATACTGGTACGGGTATGACCGAAGAGGAACAGCAACGGGTGTTCGGCGCGTTTGAACGCCTTTCAAACGCCGTCACAAAAGATGGTTTCGGCTTGGGACTTTCCATCGTACAGCGCATTGTGGCGATGCTCGACGGGACTATCCGGTTGGAAAGTGATAAAGGCAAAGGCAGCCGTTTCACGGTGGAAATACCCGCACAGCCCGCCGAAGAACGACAGCCACAACAGACAGTCCGGAATTATACCCGCAACAATGATAAATACCATGATGTGATTGCCATCGACAATGACGGGGTGCTGCTCCTAATGCTGAAAGAAATGTTCAGTCAGGAGGAAATTCACTGTGATACCTGTACAGATGTAGCAAGTCTAATGGAATTGATACGGAAAAAGGAATACAGCTTACTTTTGACGGATTTGAATATGCCGGAGATAAACGGCATCGAGTTGCTGGAACTGCTACGTTCTTCTAATGTGGGCAATTCAAAAACTATCCCGGTAGTGGTGACAACCGCTTCGGGCAGTTGCAGCAAAGAGGAACTTATGGAACGTGGATTCGCCGGATGCCTGTTCAAACCGTTCTCCATATTGGAACTGTTGGAGATTTCAGACAAATGCGCCATAATTATGACGCAGGATGAAATGCTCGATTTTTCCACCCTGCTTTCCTACGGCAATGAATCCGTCATGCTGAAGAAGCTGATAGCGGAAACAGAAAAGGAAATGCAGGCGGTTAGGGATGCGGAACAAAATAAAGACCTGCAAAAGCTGGATGCCCTGACACACCATCTGCGCAGCTCATGGGAGATACTCCGTGCCGACCAGCCGCTGAGAGAACTTTATAAACTGCTGCATGGAAGTACAGTCCCTGATTGCAAAGCATTACACAATGCCGTGACTGCCGTACTGGATAAAGGTTCGGAAATCATCCGACTGGCAAAAGAAGAAAAGAGAAAATATGATAATGGATAAGACAAAAATCATTGTGGTGGAGGACAACATCGTGTATTGCGAGTTTGTCTGTAACCTGTTAGTACGGGAGGGATTCCGTACTGTGCAGGCTTTCCACCTCTCGACTGCGAAGAAGCTGTTGCAACAAGCGACAGAAGAAGACATAATAGTTTCCGACCTGCGTCTGCCCGACGGCGACGGCATCGACCTTTTACGCTGGATGCGCAAGGAAGGGATGATGCAACCGTTCATCATCATGACCGACTACGCCGAAGTGAACACGGCGGTGGAAAGCATGAAACTCGGCTCGCTGGACTACATACCCAAGCGGCTTGTGGAGGACAAACTCGTCCCTCTGCTCCGCTCTATATTGAAAGAACGGAATGCCGGGCGAAACCGTATTCCCGTGTTCCCCCGCAACAGTCCGGCGTTTCAAACAATCAGGAAACGCATAAGACTGGTAGCCCCCACCGACATGAGCGTGATGATATTCGGCGAGAACGGCACGGGCAAGGAACATATAGCCCGACAGCTTCACGATAAGAGCAAACGGGCAGGAAAACCTTTCGTGGCGGTGGACTGCGGTTCACTCACTAAAGAGCTTGCTACCTCGGCATTCTTCGGACACATAAAAGGAGCTTTCACGGGTGCGGACAATCGCAAAAAAGGCTATTTTTACGAGGCGGAAGGCGGTACGCTGTTCTTGGATGAGGTTGGCAATCTTGCAATGGAAACCCAGCAGATGTTACTTCGAGCCATACAGGAACGGAGATACCGCCCGATAGGTGATAAGACGGATAAAAGTTTCAATGTCCGCATCATCGCCGCCACCAACGAGGATCTGGAGGCGGCTGTGAACGAAAAGCGTTTCCGGCAAGACCTGTTATATCGTCTGCATGACTTTGAAATAACCGTTCCGCCGTTACGTGACTGTCAGGAGGACATCATGCCGTTGGCGGAGTTTTTCCGTGAGATTGCGAACAAAGAACTGGAATGCGGCGTTATCGGATTTGACGGGGAAGCCAAAAAGACATTGCTGACCCATGCATGGCCGGGCAATGTTCGTGAGCTTCGGCAGAAAATCATGGGCGCGGTGTTGCAGGCGCAGACCGAGCTTGTCACAAAAGAGCATCTGGAACTTGCCATGACGAAACAGACCTCGCCCGTCAGCTTCGCCTTGCGCAACGACGCGGAAGATAAGGAGCGTATCTTACGTGCGTTGAAGCAGGCGAACGGAAACCGCAAGGTTGCTGCCGAACTGCTCGGAATAGGACGTACAACGCTGTACAGCAAGCTGGAAGAGTATGGGTTGAAATACAAATTCAGGCAATCATAGCCGGTAATTCACTGAAAACAGCTATCTTTGTAAAAAATATAAATTATGAATACTTCTTTTTGGGATTCTAACCTATTTCAAACAATTGTATTGATTGTTACTATTGGCGCAACTGTTGGTATTGCTTTATGGCAATTTCACGCCTATAAACAAAAAGAATTGCGGAATGCCGTATCAATTTTAATACTTCAGATAAAAGACATTGAAAAAAATATAGAATACATTTTTTCTGAAGGGCTTATAAACGGATTTATTCAAGAAGTACCAATGCACTATTCTACAATAATATTCGAAGAGAATCAATGGAACAAATACGCCCATAGTGTTGTTGGACATATATCTCAAGAAGCCTTTGAAAAGATTGATACTTTTTTTAAGGTTGCACAACGAATAAGAGAGCAACAAATTTACATCAAACAAAAAATCCAATTATCAACCGAAAATAAAGCATTTTATTATTATAGTGCCATATACAACCAAATAGTTATTAATGATCAGCCCACACAAAGTATTCAATCCATTGTAGATAGATTCAACGAGGCAATTATACCCTCATATATTCAAAAAGAGTTAGCTTTAGGATTAGAAAAAACTTTGAAACAATATCATAAAATAACAGATGGTATTGCCTATACAGAATTAATGAGATTAAAGTAGAACTATATAAAAATAAAGTATTACCTTTGTGTCAAATTAAGCGTTCTTTTAATTAGTTGCAAAACAAGACAGAATAGAGAACTTCGCTCGTTTCTAAATCGTTACCTATCAAGAAACCAATCTTCGCAAACCATTCATTCTCAAAGGAAAAGACAATCTGCAATGTCTTAAACAGTGGAAGGTGATGTGCTTGGTGATACCAGATCCTTCTATCCATCGTTTCACAGGGCGATTAATCCATGATGGGTCTTGTAGCCCTTCAAAGACAAGTCGGTCTGCATCGCCTCGTTCGCCACACAAGGAATATGCCTGATCAGAAATTGGCATATACTCTACACCCTTGGTCTTCTGTTGGGTAAAATGGAGTTGGTAATGTTCCTTGTCTTTCACAATATCGCGCCACTTCAGTTGTTTGATGTCACTATGGCGCAATCCTGTCAAGGCAGAAAACAAGGCTGCTCTCTTGAGGATTTCGCTATCACATGGTGTAGTTGCCAGTTGGTTAAGTTCTTCCAGTGTCAGATACTCGCGTTGGCTTTCCTCGTAGTATATATTCTTAACCTTGGCTGCAAGGTCGATGGTCAAGTAGCCATCAATGAAGGCTTGATGAAGACCAGCCTTGAATATCGAGAAATAGGTCGAGGCGGTATTGGCTGATATGGTTCCTGTCTTACTACCGCCTTGTGGCGCGTTGATAAGGTAATCCTTGTAGTCTTCGATGAGGTTCACGTCAATGCTACTGAATAGAAGAGGTTTCCCTCCAGTGTATAGCTTCATCAATGCCAGTTCTCTTTTCCAATTCACTTGAATTGACTTGGAACTGTTCTTGTGACGTTTGTCCTTTAGCTCTTCAAAGTACTTGATGAAGTCGCACTTCGACCTTTCGTTTTGTGCTGCTTGTTCTGCCTCCAAGTCTGTGTACAAAGACTGATTATCGTATTCGTGCTGACGGAGGTCACGTACCTTGTCTGCAAAGATGCAGGCCTCCTGATCCTTTTGTGAGCGGCACATGATGATTCCATTGGCATCACGCTTGGGGCGATAGTAGGCTTTCCCATCAGGTAGAGTTCTTCCAGAACTATTCTTATCGAAGATAGGTGTCGTTATATAGCGACCAAGTGGTTCATGCTTGCGAAGTGGTTTGTCTTTGCCTGGCTCAAAGACAGGAAAGCTTTCGATGAGCAATGACCACTGCTCTTTGTATTCGGATTTACGGAGTATTACCTTGAATACCGTGCGCTTCATTGGAGTCTTCATAACTTGATAGATTTATAAAGTTTGTCGATTTCTGATTTTGGAGCGTAAACATAGTTACCTATCTGTCGGGTAGGGATAGAGAACTTACGGATGTGGGCCCATACGGATGAATCATGAATTCTGAACTTCTTTGAGATTTCACCGATGGTATAGCAATTCTCGGGTTCGAGATTGTATGTCTTGGGAATAGGCCTCTTAGCAGCCTTCCGCACTTTCTTCCTTCTTGGGTAACGCTGTTCAAGGTCTGCACGGTTCAACCGCAGCTGCTTTGTGCCAAGATTGACAGCAGGGATCTTGCCCTTGCGAATCTCACGATACAATGTGTCACGTTCAACGCAATAAACGGCAACTGCTTCCTGAACAGAAAGGAACTCTCTGATGTCTGGAATCTCCTTAGCCATCTGTTCATACTTTGCTTCTTTAGCCTCCCTGTCCTTCTTCCTTTTGTAGGCAACATCTGAGCATTGTTTTGAACAATACACAGAGTCGATGGTGCGTATCTGGAATACAGCACCACAGATAGGACATTTCCTTCGAATCTCGTACTTTGCCTGAGCCATACTATTATATATAATAAGGTGTATTATTCGTTTGTTGAACATCACCGACTAAAGTGTCGCGTAAACGTTTTGATGCAAAATTACGATAAAAATCCGAAAACAGAGTCAAATATACTAAGTTTAATAAAACAAAAATCGGTGCAACTCAATGAGTTACACCGATTTGCTTATTGTTGCTTATTGCTGTTTATCAGCCTTACTTCACCTCCTCGAAATCTGCATCCTGCACATTGTCGTTAGCACCATTAGCACCAGGTTGAGCACCGGCAGGACCCTGCTGGAAGCCGTTGGCACCAGGTTGGGCACCCGTCTGCTGATACATCTGTGCGCTAGCAGTTTGCCATGCATTGTTCAGTTCAGCTTTGGCTGCGTCAATGGCTGCGAGGTCCTGAGCCTTGTGAGCATCTTTCAACTTGGCAAGAGCTGCTTCAATTTGCTGTTTGTGATCAACAGGAAGTTTGTCGCCAAGTTCTTTGAGCTGGTTCTCGGTCTGGAAAATCATTGAGTCAGCCTCGTTGATTTTGTCCACGCGTTCACGTTCTTTCTGGTCAGCCTCAGCATTGGCCTGAGCCTCTGCCTTCATGCGGTTGATTTCGTCCTCGCTCAAACCGCTTGATGCTTCGATACGGATGGTTTGTTCCTTACCAGTTGCCTTATCCTTAGCTGATACTTTCAAAATACCGTTGGCATCGATGTCGAAGGTTACCTCGATCTGAGGAACACCACGACGAGCGGGAGCAATACCGGCTAAGTTGAAACGACCAATGCTCTTGTTGTCGCGAGCAAACTGACGTTCACCCTGCAATACGTGAATGGTTACTTCGGGCTGGTTATCCTCGGCAGTTGAGAACACCTGACTCTTCTTGCAAGGAATAGTGGCGTTTGCATCAATCAACTTGGTCATTACACCACCCAAGGTTTCAATACCCAATGAAAGCGGAGTTACGTCGAGCAATACGATGTCGCCTACACCCTGTTCCTTGTTCAAGATGGCACCCTGAATAGCAGCACCAACAGCTACAACTTCGTCGGGGTTAACACCCTTAGAAGGAGCCTTGCCAAAGAACTTTTCTACCAATTCCTGTACGGCGGGAATACGAGTTGAACCACCTACAAGGATTACTTCATCGATGTCGCCAGTAGACAAGCCGGCACCCTTCAGAGCTGCTTCGCACGGAGCTTTGCAAGCTTCGATTAAGCCGTGAGCCAAAGCTTCGAACTTAGCACGGGTAAGCGTCTTAACCAAGTGCTTGGGCACACCGCCAACAGGCATGATGTAAGGCAGGTTGATTTCAGTGCTGGTTGAGCTTGAAAGTTCAATCTTAGCCTTTTCAGCAGCTTCTTTCAAGCGCTGCATAGCCATGGGGTCAGCCGTGAGGTCAGCACCTTCGTCGTTCTTGAACTCCTGAACCAACCAGTCGATAATTACGTGGTCGAAATCGTCACCACCGAGGTGAGTGTCACCATTGGTTGAGAGCACTTCGAATACACCGCCACCGAATTCAAGGATTGAGATATCGAACGTACCACCACCCAAGTCGAACACGGCAATCTTCATGTCCTTGTTGGCCTTGTCAATACCGTAAGCCAAAGCTGCGGCAGTAGGTTCGTTAACGATACGCTTTACTTCAAGACCAGCAATCTGTCCGGCTTCTTTCGTTGCCTGACGCTGTGAGTCAGAGAAGTAAGCAGGCACCGTGATAACGGCTTCAGTTACTTCCTGGCCTAAGTAATCTTCGGCCGTCTTCTTCATTTTCTGAAGCACCATAGCCGAAATTTCCTGCGGAGTGTATTGACGGCCGTCCACCTCAACACGTGCAGTATTGTTTTCGCCACGTACCACTTTGTAAGGCACACGGGCAATTTCTTTCTGTACCTGATCGTAGGTTTCACCCATGTAGCGCTTGATTGAGTAAATCGTACGCAAGGGGTTCGTCACAGCCTGACGCTTTGCGGGATCGCCCACCTTACGTTCGCCACCTTCAACAAAGGCTACGATTGAAGGAGTGGTGCGCTTACCTTCGCTGTTAGCAATAACGGTAGGTTCGTTACCTTCGAACACTGAAACGCATGAGTTAGTAGTTCCTAAGTCAATACCAATAATCTTTCCCATGATTGTATATATTTTTTTATTTGTTACTAATGAAAGGTTTTCTGTACGTTTTAGCCGTACGCCCTATATCTAGCAAGAAGCGTGCCAAAGTTTTTCAGTCGTAAAAAAAATATTTTCTGCCATTTTGTCAGTTTTTTATTTCCTTCACTGCATCTAGGGTTGTCAACTGACGCAGCACACACTGACGAATTGGGTTTAAAACAGGGAAATTCAGACAATAACCTACACTTTATGATTGGGTAAGCGTAAAGGTGTGTAAGCCATTGTCAAAGGAATAGGCAATAGTCAGCCCGTAGCGTTTGCAAATGGCATCGACCATAGCCAGTCCTAATCCGGTCGACGTTTGTCGGTTCTTGGTATGATAGAAACGTTGAAAAATGAGCGAGACGTCAAGCGGCTGCGATTCTCCGGTATTCGCAATGCGCAAACTGTCGGTTGTAGCTGTAATGTGTATCTGCCCGCCCTGTACATTATGGGCATAGGCATTTTTCAGCAGATTAGCCACGAGCATGGAGGCCAGGTTCTCGTCCATATTGAGCACAAAGGGCTTTCGGTCGTGTAGTTCAACCCTTACATCCTGCGAGGCATACACAGCCTGATAGTCTGTTAGCAAGCGTTCGGTTATCATCGTCAGATTTTGCGGTTCATTGGCACTGAAATGTCCGTTTTCAATTTTGCAAAGCATCAGCAGCGATTTGTTCAGGCGCGACAGCTGTTGCAGTGTTTGCCGCACTTTGATTAAATCGCCCATTTGCTGTTCGTTCAGCCCCTCATCATCGAGCAGCATTTCAATGCGGTTCTGACACACGGCGATGGGGGTTTGCATTTCGTGCGACGCATTCCCCACAAACACTTTCTGTTGTTCGTACAGCTGTTCGATGCGATGCATACTCCGTTCTGTAGTTTCGTTCAGTTTTCTGAACTCCCGGATTTTCGTCGAGTTATTCAGCGGTTCATTAGTCTGTCCCAGCCTATAGCGATCGAGCCAGCCGAGCAATTTATTCAGTGGCTTCATGCTTCGTTTCAGCCCCCACAGGTTCACCAGCATGATGCTGATTATCAGTATTACGTAGAGCAATCCTATCCAAAAAGCGATGGCCCCTCGCAAATCCGATTTATCAATGTTCGGGGTAGCCACTGTCAGTTCATTGTAATGTCCGTCGGCACGCATATATATATAGGTAAGCACGCGTGCCGGTTCCGTTTCGTTTTTTGAAGTTAAAAAAATGTCGCGATCGGCATAGCGCACACTCGAAGTTGTTTTAGCATACGCATCACTGACCTCGCGCAAGAAGTAAAAGTTATTCGTTCCGTTGGCACTACGGGGCAAAGCTTCGCCTCGCAGCGACCGAAGAATAATCATTTCGGCATAATCCTCGAGCGAATCGTCCACTTCGTCGTTCACCTCGTCCATCATGGCTATATAGAACAGCACCGACCAAAAAGTGAGCAGTGCGGTGGCCATAAGCGTCAGTCTGAAAGTAACTACATGTAACAGGCGCATAACATCCGATTTTTAGTCAAGTTTCCATTTTCTTTAAGTAGAAGCTGAAATACAGCAACAGGTGTGCACGTCAACCCTTCGGCTTGCGAAAGGGTTGCGGCACACCTATTTACAAAGTTAACCAAAAAGATGAATCGTCGGACAAACGACCATGCAATAATTTAAGGCTTGATGTATTTCAACACATATCGGCCCTGCTTTTTACAGATATAAAAAGGAAGATTATCGCTGTCGTTTTTGGTCAATCCGTAAGCCATCAGAAGTTCATCGGGATGCTCTGGTGCAAGTTCATAGCGTATATCGACCTTACCCGTTTTGCGAGCTATTTTTATGAACTCATACGTATCGCTTTCGTCTGTTTTTCCGGGCTGTCCGGTTCTAAGCAAACAGTTGATATACTTGTCATCGAGCGTCACCTGCTCAATGGTTTTCGAAAAATAGGGCACGAAAGCCAGCAAATACTCATCAAGGTGGGCTTCGAGCAATGCCTTATCGCCTTTTGGGGGCAATCCGGGGTCGAACACGCGATAGGTTTTCAATGTCTTTTCGGGTGCATCGTCCGCAGTCAGGTAGAGCGTTCCGGCCAACTGATTGCCATACACAAATTTTCCGTTGTGCGTATCGGCTACTAAATTTGAATACCAATATCCGGAGCGCGTCTGTCGGAACACATCTTCCAGTTGTCCGAAGCGTTTGGTGATTTTTCCGGTTGCCAATTCCATTTCCAAGGCATACGGATTGCTTTGATTGTAGAAACCATCCATTGCCGGGTCGGTCAATGGGTTTCCCCATTCTGATTTTTCGTCGATGATTGGCCACCTCATTTTTTGGCACGACATGGTGATGTATCCCGGTCGCAGCGGAAAGATGCGGAAGTGACACTCCATCCATTCCTCTAAATTATCATTCGCAAATTTAACGAGCGACTGCAACTTATTTCCCTGTTCATTGTAATGCAGAAAGGCGCATTCATTGTAAAAGGCCACTTCTTCGCCCGTGCCAAGCGGCGATTGCTGAATAAACACATTGGGCAGGGAATACGACATTGTGACATTTCCATCGGCCGCAAATATGGCATCAAGCGGAATGTAACGAAACAGCGACTTGTAACCGTTGTACTCGGCCGGTGGAAGCGTCACAAAGGTATCGCGCCGGGCACTGTCTACTTCGATATAGTTTTGCATCCGATACACTCCATCTCCACCTTCAATCAGGTGTAAGGCTCCGTTACACATTTTGTCGAGCATCAGCAGTTCCTTTCCCTTTACAATGGGGTGATTGCGAACGTGTCCCGGAAAATATCCTTTGGTATCCAGTTCATGGGCCGTATATTTCAGTTTTTCGGTGGTATGAACCTTCGTTTTTTCACTGCGTTGTTCGCGTTTAAAGTCTACGGCTTCTTGATCGTAAACATGAAAGGGCAGCGGCTTGGTTTCGGCCAGAAAATCCCGAAAGAATGCTTCAGTCACCGACGAATAGTCACCCCCAGTCACCATGCGACCTTCGTTCACAGCAATTCGAGCTATCAGCAAACCCTGCAACGTGCCCATTGAGGTACTGAAAATGTCGTTAAACGTACCCACTGAATCCACCAGCCGGTAGTCCTCGCCAAAATGCTGTCTATCCAAATAGGTTTGCGTGGCTTGTACATCCGGGTGCCAGGCTACAAGCAGCACGCGCTCTTTGCCGTTTACTCTCTTCAGTCTTTCGATGGCCGGTTTGATTATCGATTCACACCGGGGGCATGCCGTCGGAATCATGAAGAATACGGTCACGCTGTCTTCGCCCGACAGGACCGGACTTATGTAATTACGCAATAGTTGCTCGGTTCCCGGACGCTGCGACATACGGATATCGTCGCTTTCAATCATATACCGGTAAGCACTTTCTTCCTGACCGAATGCACTCACTACCCCACTTCCGCAAAGACAGAATGCAACAATTTTCAACAAAATTTTTTCACTGTGCTTTATAATTTAAACAAACAAATGGAATGCAAAAGATGTATTATCCGCACACCAAATCTATCAATATGTATAAGTAGGTATTCAAAAAGGTATCCTTTCTTATTTAGCTTCTTCTTTTTCCAATCCTCTAACTACACGCAAGTTGCTGTATAGCGACTCTTTCGTTTTTATTTTCTGAAATTCTTCCTCAGGAAAATCTTTCGGAACGCGCCATAACATGATGGGAGATGCGTCCTTGGCAGTCTGATTAGAAAATGTAGTTGACAACGATTTCTTCTTGTCAGTGGTGATTGGCCCGTCTGTTGGAGAAATAAGTTTAATTTCTGCGCAAACTCTAGTGCATTTACCCGAGCAAGGATTAAAAGGTGTATTACCAGCTTTTGAACCATAATATTTACCAGGCTTCCAATCATAGTTAAATGTAGGAAAAGTGGTAGTATGAGCATCTACAGAAAGTAGATAAGAGAATAAAGCGGCTAAACTAAAAAAGATTTTTTTCATGTTGTCAATGATTTAATTTGTTCATACTTTTCTGAATTCACGGTTTTTATCTATTCAGTCATGAAACTATTTAATGCAATAAATTCATTTACATATACATGAAGGCGACTGCCTCCTCCACATATATGATCAGGTAAACAACGATAAAGCGTGACTATTATGCAGTTTACCCCAAATCCAAACATAAACGGCCATTTTTTATTTAGATGATGCAAATGTAAAATAACTGCTTCAACAAAGCAATTTTTTTTGTCGAACCTACTAAATTTGTGTCTGAAACGACTATAAAGTTTTATTAAAGTTCAAATTTACAAGATACCTAAAACAATCAACCTATCCATTTATAAAGCAGAGCAACTTTCTCTTTACTTACAATAATTCGCAAATGTTTAAATTTATTGATTGATAATTGTTTCTGCTGATTATTAAAGTTATATATATGATTTATACAATTAACGTTCACTATATATTTTCGACTTACACGCATAAATATTTTCGGATCTAAATGTAAACTTAAAGCATCAAGCGACTTTTTAGTATATGTATAAGATGTTGTTTCATTTAAATAAGCCTTTACATGATTATTCTCATATACGAAAAAACATATTTGTTCAATAGGAACGACTATATCTCCATCATAATCATGAAGAACCATACGTTTCGTATAAAAGTTCTCCTTTTGAATTTCAAAATATATAGAAAGCATATCAATTTGCAACAAACCATTCTTCATTTGCAAGGCCTGTATTATTATCTGACGTAAATGGCAATCGAAAATGTATCTAAAATAACTACTATCAATAGATCTTACAATATTCACAACATCCATTCCCTTTATAAATATCAATGGAACTTTCGATATAAAATCAGAAAAATATTCAAAACTGATAATTTTATCCAATTGAACATCACAGAATACTAAATCATAATAATTATTAGTTTTTAAAATATCTCCTATATTATGCAAATTAATTACAGTCAATAAGAATTCTTCATTGGTGAAACATGTATGCAAGCACTCTTTTAACAGGTTGCTTATTCCAAAATCTTGTACTATCAATACTTTCATTTTCTTCATAATTAAAACAACTCAAGCCTAAGTAGATATAGAAATTTATTTACGCAATAGGTGACATTATTACATCGAAGTCGTCTAAACTTTTCTGACGAAGATTTGAATTGAAGATTTATCTCTTCTAAATTCAATCTTCACCTTTCTTTTTGGCCGTTTTTT
>ERZ894240.550-NODE-550-length-35491-cov-9.906536_pt1 | contig 35491 bp, 28 predicted proteins | sample MGYA00380298_ERZ894240 | MGnify/ENA primary metagenome ERZ894240 (study PRJEB32331, sample SAMN06328419) | human gut metagenome | biome: human gut microbiome; feature: stool | host: Homo sapiens | collected 2014-06-27 ... | reverse complement strand
GCAACTCTCTCCTGACAGCGATTGCGCGAAAGCGGTGCAAAGTAACGAATTATTTAGCACACTACCAACATTTTTATCTATATTTGTAGCACGATTAAAAAAACAAGATATGAAACAAACTTATGCAAAGCTCTTTTCCGGAGTGGCTCTGATGACACTCCTGATGCTTTCTTCATGTCAGTCACCTTATAAACTGGTGAATACTGAAGGAAGTATGATTACAATTGATTCGGTCTGGGATACACATCCTGATGCAGAGGCTGTGGCGCTGTTAGCTCCTTACAAGGCATCGGTAGACAGCATGATGTATCGTGTAGTAGGTACAAGCGAAATGACAATGGAAAAGGGAGGACCGGAAAGTTTGCTTTCCAATCTGGTAGCAGATGTACTGAAAGGGGCTGCTGCGCAAGTATTGGGTAAACCTGCCGATATGGGGCTGATGAATATGGGTGGTTTGCGGAATATACTTTCTGAAGGAGAGATAACCTGTGGAAACATTTATGAGATATTGCCTTTTGAGAATTCGTTGTGTGTAGTGACACTAAAGGGAAGCGTATTGAAAGAATTGTTTGCTGCCATAGCGGCCTGTAAAGGTGAGGGAGTAAGCGGAGTACGTCTTGAAATCACTAAAGACGGTAAATTACTTGATGGTACTATTGGTGGTAAGCCAATCGATGATAATAAACTGTATACAGTAGCTACCATTGACTATCTGGCAGATGGGAATGACGGAATGGGGCCGTTGGCAAAGGCTGAAAAAAGAGACTGTCCTCCCGGTGCTACTCTACGCGGGCTGTTTATGAACTATGTAGAGCAGCAGACTAAAGCCGGTAAAAAGATCACTTCACGTATAGAAGGGAGAATTACGGTGAAATAATTATGAATAACGAATTACCAAATTATGAGAAGATGAAAAGATATCAGATATCAGTCACTATATTGTTTTTCCTGTGTGTGCTCCTTCCGGGATTTGCGCAACAGACTAAAACACTCACTTTGTTGCAAACCAGTGATACCCACAGTCGCATAGAGCCAATAGATATACATGCGGCCGATAAATATGCCGGAATGGGTGGATTTGTACGTCGTGCCACTATGCTTGATCAATTTCGTAAAGACAATCCGAATGTATTGGTGTTCGACTGTGGAGACTTTTCGCAGGGTACTCCTTACTACAATCTTTTTAAAGGTGAAGTAGAAGTAGAAATGTTGAATCTTATGAAGTACGACGCTGCCACCATTGGCAATCATGAGTTCGACTTTGGGTTGGATAATATGGCGCGTTTGTTCAAAATGGCAGATTTTCCGATAGTATGTGCCAATTATGGGGTGGAAGGAACAGTGCTTGAAGGGCTTGTAAAACCATATGTTATATTGGAACGTGATGGTTTGAAGATAGGTGTATTCGGCCTTGGTGCAAAAATGGAAGGACTGGTGCAGGCGGATAAATACGAAGGAGTAACCTTTCAGGATCCTGTGGCCGTAGCCAATGAAATTGCTGCCAAATTGAAAGAAGTAGAAGGATGTGATGCTGTTGTCTGCCTTTCGCATATGGGAATAAAAGAAGATGAAATGTTGGTGCATCAAACCCGCAATATTGATGTGGTACTGGGTGGGCACTCACATACTTTCATGCAGGAACCGGCTTTTTTCGTGAATCTGGACGGAGAGAATGTACCTGTATCTCATACGGGTAAAAACGGTATTTTTGTGGGGAAGATAGATTTGACATTTGAACGATGAGGAAAATGATATGTATACTTGTTGTGTGGTTGGTAGCGGTAGCGCCTCTGATGGCACAACAAGTACCCTGTTTACTTCCCCGGCAGGAAGACGATGCATGCCGGGAGTGGGTGGACAAGATGCTTTCGGGGATGAGTCTGAAGGAAAAGGTCGGTCAGACATTTGTTTATACACTAAGTCCGGAATGGAGCAAAAAGAACGAAAAGCTGGTACGCCAGCTGGCAAAGAAATATAAAGTAGGCGGATTACTCTTTTCCGGTGGAGAAGCCGACGGGCAGGCGAGACTGACTAACCTTGCACAGCAGGAAACAGAGATTCCTCTAATGATAACCTTTGATGGGGAATGGGGGCTTGCCATGCGATTGCAGGATACGCCTCTTTTTCCTAAAAACGCAGCATTGGGCTGTATAACAAACAATTCACTGATAGAAGAATATGGACATGAGGTAGCCCGTGAGCTCCGCGAGTTAGGTGTCCACGTCAATTTTGCTCCGGATGCAGATGTGAATACCAACCCGGAGAATCCGGTAATTAACATACGCTCGTTTGGAGGTGATCCGAAGGCTGTAGCCGAGCGGGTATTGGCTTATGCCCGTGGTCTGGAAAGTGGTGGTATACTGTCTGTCAGTAAGCATTTTCCGGGGCATGGGGATACGGATATAGATTCTCATAAAGCATTGCCAACCGTATACTATAACCGTGCCCGGTTGGATAGCATTGAGTTGTTACCTTTTCGTGAGGTGATTCGTGCCGGATTGGGAGGTATCATGGTAGGGCACCTGCGTGTACCTGAATTGGAACCGGACAGGTTGACTGCTGCTTCTTTGTCACGAAGTGTTGTGACAGATGTTTTAAAAGGAGAGTTAGGCTTTCGCGGATTGGTGTTTACTGATGCGTTGGCAATGAAAGCCGTATCCGGTGAACGTGATGTTACAGCCAAAGCGCTACGGGCGGGCAATGATATGGTGCTTGTGGGCAGGGACATAGAGCAAGCACTTGAGACGGTGATGGCAGCTATTGACCGGGGAGATTTAAGTGTGGATGAGGTGGAAGCCAAATGCCGTAAGATATTAACTTATAAGTATCTGTTAGGATTGGATCAAGAAAACAGAATCTCTGCAGATGGATTGAATGGGCGCATTCATACAGTCGAAGCACAAGCGCTTGCGAGCAAGTTGCGCTTTGCGGGAGTGACCGTATTACGCAATAATTTTAGTACAATACCTTTGCCGGCCGATCAGTCTACGGCCATTCTGTGTGTAGGTAGGGAAAAGTCCGATCAACCCTTTATCGACCGCTTTGTTCAGTATACATCGCCGGTGGAATGTTTTCGGATCACAAAAGACATGACAGAGGAAGAGTGGTACCGGATCACTAATGATTTGAAACGTTTTCGTCGTGTCGTTATCTCTGTTACGATGGAGAAAGAAGAATTGGCTGCATGTGCCCCACTTCTGAATACATTGGATTTACAGGTACCTGTTACCTGTGTCTTTTTCACTTCTTACCGGGCGATGTTTCCAATCCGGACGATGTTGGAACGTACCGCTACTGTTGTTTTAGCGCATTCGTCTGAGGAAGATCTTCAGCGACATGTTGCAGACGTTTGTTTTGCCAAAGCTCCTGCCGGGGGACGGTTGTCTATGCGTATCGGGCATCTGTTTGCAATAGGTGAGGGGAGTGATATTGTTCCGGGAATGAAGCCTGTGGTACAGCCCGAAGATTGCGGTATGAAAGGATACAGGTTGCATCGTGTTGATTCGCTTGTCAATGCAGGATTAGCTGCCGGAGCTTTCCCGGGTTGTCAGGTGGTGGTGATGAAAGATGGTATTCCTGTTTATAATCGTTGCTTTGGCAGTCATTCTGATACCGATAAGACTGCGGTGCGCCCCACTGATCTTTTTGACCTTGCTTCACTGACTAAGACCACCGCAACTTTACTCGCTGTGATGAAACTTTATGATCAGGGAAAACTGAAACTTACAGACAAGGCATCTGCCTGGTTACCCTGGTTGCGATCATCCAATAAAAAGAATATAACGATTCGTGATCTTCTGTTACATGAGTCCGGATTATTGCCTTACATCCGATTCTATCGGGAGGCAATAGATGAGAATACAGTTACGGGGCCTTTCACGCAAGGATTCGTAGACGAGTGGCACCACACACGTATCGGAGAATATACTTACGCCTGTTCGGACTTTAAGTTTAAGAAAGGGTTAATATCTCCGAAGCAGACGCCAACGCATACGTTGCATATGGCCGAAGGTATGTGGCTGAATAAAGCATTTAAGAGTACGGTTTTGCAATCAATAGCCTGTTCGGAGATGGGACAGAAACGCTATGTATATAGTGATGTCGGTTTCGTAGTACTCCAGCAAGTGGTTGAGGCAATAACCAAACAGCCTATGAATGAGTTTCTGAATAAGGAATTCTATCGTCCGATGGGATTGGAACGTACCTTGTTCACACCGCTTACTCACTATGATCGATCGGAAGTGATGCCAACAGCTGCCAACGATTACCTGCGGAGGCAAGACCTTTGCGGTTACGTGCAGGATGAAACGGCTGCTTGCCTGGGTGGTATTGCCGGTAATGCAGGATTATTCTCCACAGCCGGAGAGGTGGCAGCTGTATATCAGATGTTGCTCAATGATGGAGAGTGGAAAGGACATCGTTATCTGGATGGGGCTACCGTTCGCCTGTTTACCACATACACATCCGTTCTCAGCCATCGCGGATTGGGTTTTGATAAACCGAACTACCGGGATGTGAAAGCCAGTAGTTGTGCTCCCGGAACGCCTGCTCGGGTTTATGGACATACCGGTTCTACGGGTACTTGTGTCTGGGTAGATCCCGAAGAACGATTGATCTACGTTTTTCTGAGTAACCGTGTTTGCCCTGATCAGTGGAATGCTAAACTTAACAATATGAAGATACGCCAGAACATACAGCAAGCCATTTATGATTCTTTGCCGGATACCAAAGGTTTGTCGGGCGATAATGAATGATGCCAATGATGAATATGAGAAAATACCTGATAATTCTTCTGTTTTTATGTTTCGGAAAAGCAATATATGGACAGAACGATGTACAACCTCTCCTGCTTTATAAAGCGGAACAAGATGCGCGTTGCCGGCAATGGGTCGATTCGGTGATGAACCGTCTGAGTCTGAAAGAGAAGATCGGTCAGCTTTTTATTTATACCATTGCTCCGGTCGATACAAAACACAATCAGGCGTTACTACGTGATGCTGTGGATACTTATAAAGTAGGAGGACTTTTGTTTTCCGGTGGTAAGATGCAGACACAGGCCATCCTCACCAATCAGGCGCAACGAATGGCACGTTTGCCGTTGATGATTACTTTTGATGGTGAATGGGGACTTGCGATGCGCCTTCGCGGTACGCCGCTTTTCCCACGTAATATGGTGTTAGGGTGCATACAAGACAATCGTCTTATCTATGAATACGGTCGTGAGATGGCTCGTCAATGCCGTGAACTGGGAGTGCAGGTTAACTTTGCTCCCGTGGCCGATGTGAATGTCAATCCTAAAAATCCGGTTATCAACAATCGTTCTTTTGGTGAAGATCCCGTACGTGTGGCTGATAAAGTGATTGCGTATGCCACCGGACTGGAAGGAGGAGGAGTGCTTTCTGTTTGTAAACACTTTCCGGGACATGGAGATACGGACGTCGATTCCCATAAGGCATTGCCTGTACTGCCCTTCACTCGCGAACGATTGGACAGCGTGGAGTTGTATCCTTTCAAAGAAGCCATACGTGCCGGATTGAGCGGGATGATGGTAGGGCATCTCCAAGTACCTGTTATCGAGCCTTTGGGAGGGTTGCCTTCTTCTCTTTCGCGCAATGTGGTGTACGGTTTGCTGACGGAAGAGTTGGCCTTCAAAGGTCTTATCTTTACCGATGCCCTTGCAATGAGAGGGGTATCCGGTAATGCCAGTGTCAGTTTGCAGGCTTTGAAGGCAGGTAATGATATGGTACTTGCTCCGAGAAATCTGAAAACAGAGGTTGCGGCAGTCATTGAGGCTGTGGATCGTGGTGAGCTATCCCGTGAAGATATAGATCGTAAATGCCGGAAGGTACTTACTTATAAATACGTACTTGGTTTAAAGAGAAAACCGGCCATTCAACTCTCCGGATTGGGGAGTCGTATTAATACACCTCAGACGCGTGACCTTATCCGGCGTTTGAACCTGGCTGCTATAACAGTGCTGAATAATAAAGGTAATATTCTTCCTCTTCATTCCGACAAAGAAATGCCACCTATGGCTCTGCTGGAGGTAGGCGATGTGGGAGAGACGGATATTTTTGCCAAACAGTTGGAGAAACATACCTCCCTTGTGCGCTTTCGTCTTCGTAAGGAGATGACGGAGGCACAGGGAAAGGTTCTGAGAGATTCTCTCTCGAAATACCGCCGTGTTATTGTGGCTGTTGCCGAACAGCGGTTGGCACCTTTTCAACCTTTTTTTGCTGCCTTGGCAGCTGATAAAAAAGCGGCTCCGGCAATCTATATCTTTTTCACTCCCGGAAAGATGATGCTACAGATACATCGTGCCGTGTCAGCCGCCCAATCTGTAGTGTTGGCACATTCTGCTGGTCACGATGTACAGCAACAGGTTGCTGATGTACTCTTCGCCCGTGCTTCTGCCGATGGACGACTTTCTGCCAGCTTAGGAGGGCTGTTTCCAACCGGTGCCGGAGTTACAATTACTCCGCATACGCCGACGCATTTCAATCCGGAAGAGTATGGAATGTCTTCCGTTGCCTTGAGGCGTATTGATTCCATCGCTAAACGGGGCATTCAGGAAGGAGCTTATCCCGGATGTCAGATTGTGATTCTGAAAGACGGAAAGACAATGTACGACCACGCTTTTGGAACCCATGCAGGCAAAGGAAGTGCATTAGTACGGCCTACAGATTTGTACGATCTGGCTGCTCTTTCTAAAACGACCGGAACACTGCTGGCTTTAATGAAATTGTATGATAGGGGTCGTTTTAACCTTTCCGATAAACTATCTGACTACCTGCCGTGGCTGCAACGCACAAATAAGAAAGATATGACCATTCGTGAACTGTTGTTACATCAGTCCGGATTGCCTGCCGGAATTGTACTCTATCCGGAGGCTATTGATAAGGAGAGTTATAAAGGCCGTCTGTTCTCTGCCCGTAAAGATGCGTTACATCCGTTACGATTGGGAGTTACCACCTGGGCCAATCCGAACTTTCATTTCAAGCCGGAGACACTGTCCCGAACCCGGAATGCCAATTACACTTTGCAGATATGCGATAGCCTCTGGCTCAATAAGTCGTTTATAAAAGTGATACAAGAGAAGATTATTGAAGCTCCTTTGGGGGCGAAGCAGTACCGTTACAGTGATGTTGGGTTTATTCTTCTTCGTTTCTTGGCCGAACAGTTGGCTGGTATGCCTATGGATGAATACCTGGCACGTGAATTTTATGAACCGATGGGATTGGAGCGTACTTTATATCTTCCTTTACAGCGTATCCCGAAAGCTCAGATTGTGCCTTCTGCCAATGATAAATTCCTTCGTAAATGTGTGTTGCAAGGATTTGTGCACGATGAATCCGCAGCTTTCCAGGGAGGTGTTTCCGGAAATGCAGGATTGTTTTCAAATGCCCGTGAAGTAGCTTCTATCTATCAGATGCTGTTGAATGGAGGAGAGTTGAACGGACGTCGTTATCTGAGTAACGAAACGTGTCAGTTGTTTACTACGGAAATATCCAAAATCAGCCGTCGTGGATTAGGGTTTGACAAGCCGGATGCAAAATCACCCGACAAGAGTCCTTGTTCCGAATCGGCTCCTGCCTCTGTTTACGGTCATACCGGATTTACAGGAACATGTGCCTGGGTGGACCCGGAAAATGATTTAGTATATGTCTTTCTCAGTAATCGTACGTATCCTGATGCCACAAACCGTAAGTTGATGCAATTGGACATACGTGGACAAATACAGGAAGCGATGTATGAGGCGTTAAAAAATGATAAGTGATTAGTGATAAATGATTAGTGATTAATGATAAGTGATTAGCAGGCTGCGCACTCACAGCGCATGCCACTAATCACTAATCATTAATCACTAATCACTATTTTAGAAGGAAAGACCGACGCGAAAACCGAAGTTGTTCAGTTTGTCAACGCTATAAGTCAATACCTTATCAGCTTTGTTTGTTCCGTAACTATAATACAGTGCAAGGTGTAAGCCCGGACCGTAAGCCCATGGGTAAACGTTTAATCCGACTTCCGGTGAAACGTAGAATCCCCAGTTTTCATCTCTGGATTCAAAGACATTATAGTTAGAACGTACTTTTGCATATTCAGTACCCAGTTTCACACCAACGTAAGGTTGCCATGCTCCGCCACGGTTGAACTGATAACGTGCAGCAGCACCAAAAGGCATCTGGAAAATAGTATGTTGCTGATCGCTGGTCATACTGCCACCGTTTACCGGGAAAGTTTCGCGACCTACATATTCATGGTTGCTATGATAGTTGAGGAAGAGTCCGAGACCCAGATTGGGAGTTACAAAATAACCACCTTCAAAGTTCATACCCCAACCGCTGGCATCATCGGCAAATCCATTGCTCAATGGCACATTGAACTGCCAGTCGATATTAGCGTATCCATTATCTGATAATTGTGCCTTTGCCGGCATGGCAAAGACGAGAGCCAAAGCTGCTATAGCCAGCACTCTCAATGAAATATATTTTATTGTCTTCATAACGGTTCTGATTATTTATTATTTGTTAGTAAGATAGGGTGATTGTGCAAATGCCTGGTTAACACCTTTTACGGCAAGTGCCTTGTTCATACTGCTGGAATATACCAGTCCGGTCATGTAACTTGTCCACAGGACAGGAATCTTTTCTTTCGGTCCTTCCGGTGCATTCAGATTTACAATTTCAGAAATGAACGAGTTGGTACTGTAGCTATAGTTTATAGCATACGGATAATACCATCCGCCACCCCAGTTACCCCAGTAGCCTGAGCCCCAGTATCCTGGATATCCCCACCACCATTCTGGTTGTCCGTAATCGGTAAAGAAATAGGTACTCTTAATATAACTTACCTGTACACCCAGGTCAGCATCTTCTTTAGAAGCAGCCATCGTGTAGCCTCTGTTATCCATATTGCTCTTATAAGCAGCAAGAATTTCTTGTGCAGCTTCACCTTCCAGATATTCTGGTTCTTCTTTGTCACTGATTACAAGAATTTTGTCCGGCAAATAGTAAGTGGTGAACTCTTTGAAGTTAGCCTTCTTGTCGTAGTTGGTATACACCAAATAATCATTGTCCAATTTGTCCATGTCAGGGTCTTTTTCGCAAGCAGCGAATGCAAAGACCGCTAATAAAATAGGAATTAATCTCTTCATATCTTTTATAATGTTTAGGTTAAATAAAAAAATCCTGCCCTGGTACCTTAGGCTTTTGATAGAAACAACAACTTCTTTTATAAAAGGTTCGCAAAGGTGAATGTTAAAATGTTAAAGTATAGGCCGACTTTTTTGTTAGAGAGGCTATCTTTGTACGAAATTAAAAACTGAATACATATGAGACCGTTACCCCGCTGCTACGCAGCACTTTTGGCTTTCTTACTTTTTGTCCTGTCCACCCATTTATCGGCACAGACAGAGTTACAAAGAAAAGTAGAAAACATAACTTCCGTGGATAGTGTGAAGCCATTGGAAACTACTGAATTTGTTGAAAAATATGTCGCGTATTTCTCACAGCCACTGGATCATCGTCGTCCCGAAAAAGGTTCGTTCGATCAACGTGTCATTGTGGCACATGTCGGGTTTGATCGTCCAACGGTGATTGTTACCGAAGGGTATGGTGCTGCTTATGCGTTGCGTCCGGGGTATCGTGAGGAGTTATCACGGCTGTTCAATGCCAATATGATATTTGTGGAACACCGCTATTTTCTGGAGTCTACCCCGCAACCTCGGGACTGGAAATATCTGACTGCTGAGAACTCTGCAGAAGATTTGCATGCAGTGACTACCGCTTTTAAAACGTTGTATCCAGGGAAGTGGATAAGTACCGGTATCAGCAAAGGAGGGCAGACATCGTTGTTGTATCGTGCATTCTTCCCCGATGATGTAGACGTTTCGGTACCCTATGTCGCTCCGCTTTGTTATGGGGTGGAAGACGGAAGGCATGAACCGTTTTTACGGCAGGTATCTACGGCAGAAGAGAGAAAGACGATAGAAGACTTCCAGTTGGAAGTGTTGAAGCGTAAAAGTACGTTGCTGCCTCGTTTTGAGAAGTATTGTGCTGAAAAGGGATACGTTTTCCGTGCACCGTTGGAGGAGATTTATGATTATTGTGTGCTCGAATATTCCTTTGCGTTGTGGCAGTGGGGGACAGAAGTGAGTACTATTCCTTCCGTAACGGATACGGACGATGAAGTGTTCCGGCATTTTCTGGAGATCAGTGAACCTTCTTATTTCACAAAGGACAGTCCTAACGTATCCTTCTTTGTGCAGGCTGCACGTGAGTTGGGCTATTATGGCTATGATATAAAGCCGTTTGAGAAATATCTTTCTATCAAAAGCAGTAAGAACTACCTGCACCGGTTGATGCTTCCGGAGGAATTGGGAGACATGAAATTTGATAAGCGTCTGGGACGGAAGATTGTGAAGTTCTTGAAACAGAATGATCCGAAGATGATATTTATCTATGGTCAGAATGACCCATGGACGGCAGCCGGTGTCACCTGGCTGAAAGGGAAAAAGAATATCCATGTATTTGTGCAGTCCGGCGGAAGCCACCTGGCACGTATCAGTACATTACCCGAAGCGATGAGGGTTCGGGCGATAGCGCAGATAGAGGAGTGGATTAGTGATTAGTGATTAGCGGTTTAGTGAGTAGTGATTAGTAAGCTGCGCTTATTTAGTTGACAATTGACAGTTGACAATTGACAGTTGACTATGCAGAATGATAGCGCAGCTTACTAATCACTAAACCGCTACTCACTAATCACTACCTTCAGCCTCTCCGGCACCTCTACCTTTTCAAGGTTGAGTTCTTTCAGCCGTTCTTTCCCTTGCGGGGTCAGGCTGAAATACATTTGCCTTTTGTCTGTCTTTCCTAAGGCTCTTTTTATCAATCCCTTCTCTTCCACTGCTCTGATAACTTTGGATGTGTGTGAAGCAGCCATACCTGTACGGGCAGAGAGGGCAGTAGAAGTCATTTCTTCCTTTACCTCCTGCAAGGCACATAGTATCATCGCTTCATTGAGTGACAGGTCATATTCTTTCTCAAATTGCGCTTCAAACTCCGCTAAGGCTTTATAAAGATCGCGCATCATGCATATTGTTTTCATACTCTTATGTTCTTATCTTATATAAACAAGTTGATGTTAGCATTGTCTGCACGCTCCATGTAGGTGGCTACGCCGCCAATTGTAACTTCATCCAGCAATTCTTCTTTCTTCACGCCCATTACATCCATTGACATCTGGCAGGCAATAAATTCCACACCGTTCTCCAATGCCTGACGACGAAGAGATTCCAGCGAGTCGATCCCTTTGCTGTGCATAATGTAGCGCATCATTTTGCCACCTATACCACCCATGCTCATTTTAGATAATTTCAGCTTCAGGGAACTCGAAGGCAGCATCATGCCAAACATCTTTCCGAAGGTGTCTTTTTCTACTTTAGGCTTGCTGAGACGCTTGATGACGTTCAGTCCCCAGAAAGTGAAGAATATAGTCACCTTCTGTCCGGTTGCTGCCGCACCGTTCGCCAGTACAAAGGTAGCTAATGCCTTATCAAGATCGTCACTGAACATGATAAATGTTTTTCCTTTACCTTCACAGGATGTCACTATACTACAAGCCTTGGGTTCTTCTTTCTCGATAACGATGATTGATTTTCCGGCAGCACTCTCTTTGGATATCAGCTTGTTTCCGGTGGAGTTACACCAGGCGGCTGCATCACGGGCAAAGCCGGGATCAGTGGAGGTTATTTGTACGCGCTCACCCGGTACAAGCGTATCCATTGTCTTTTTCATTTTCAGAATAGGGCCGGGGCATTGCATACCACAGGCGTCTACCTGAACGGTGCGTGAAGGAACGGCAGGTTCTTCCTGAATGGACACGGGTGTCGCACTCTCTTTCCTACTGGCAGGAGTATCACCCCCCTCATTCCTGATGATCGGGGCAGTGGCCGCTTTGTATATTTTCAATCCGCCGGACAGATTGCGGACTTTATCGTATCCGTGCTGAACGAGTATGCGATAGGCGAGATAACCTCTCAGTCCTACAGCGCAGAACACATAGACCGGCTTATCTTTGGGTATTTCATCTATGCGGTCGCGTATCTCGTCCAGTGGGATGTTGATGGCTCCCGGCAATGAACCCAGAGAGAATTCATCTGGTGTGCGTACATCCAGCAGAAACTCATGTTCCAGGCGAATGTCACGCAAGTCGCGCCAGTAAACCGGTTTTACGGTTCCTGTCAGGATATCTTCTGCCACATAACCGGCAATGGCTACCGGATCTTTGGCGGATGAGAAAGGAGGAGCATAGGCCTGTTCCAGTTTCATCAGATCGTAGATGGTGCCTTGATGCTTGATGACCAGGGCAAATTCATCGATGCGTTTGTCCACCCCGTCATAACCCACAATCTGTGCACCGTATAGTTTTCCTGTTTCCTTATCGAATGTAATCTTGATACTCATCTGCGTAGCGTCCGGATAATAACTTGCATGCGAAGACGAGTGGGTAGTAGAAGAAGCATAGGCTATTTCAGCTTGCCTCAGCCGTTTGCCCGGTAAGCCGGTAGTAGCTACGGTCAGATCGAAAACTTTGGCGATAGAAGTACCGATAGCACCCTCATAACTGATTTTAGCTCCCAGTATATTGTCAGCAACAATACGTCCCTGTCTGTTGGCAGGACCGGCGAGATAGTTCAACCAGGGTTTTCCGGTTATCGGGTGGCGATATTCAATGGCATCTCCGATCGCATAAATCGATTCGTCCGAAGTTTGCAGGTAGTCATTGACCGAGATACCTCCGGCTTCTCCGATAACCAGTCCGGCAGCACGTGCCAGCGTTGTTTCCGGGCGCACTCCGATGGAGAGTATTACAATATCTGCGGGTATGGATTGTCCGTCTTTGAAAACAACCTTTATCTCTCTGCCTGTCTTCTCAAAAGAAGCTACTGCCTGTTCCAGATACAAGTTTATCCCTTTATCCATCAGGTGTTGATGTACGAGCGATGCCATAGAGAAGTCTATGGGAGTCATCACCTGGTTGGCCATCTCTACAATAGATACTTTGGCTCCCAGTGCATGCAGGTTCTCTGCCATTTCCAGTCCGATGAATCCGGCACCGATTACTACGGCTCTCCGGGGAGCGTGCTGGTTGGCATACTCTTTTATCCGGTCCGTATCTTTCACATTGCGTAGCGTGAAAATTCCCTCAGAGTCAATGCCCGGCAATGGAGGTTTGACGGGAGTAGCTCCGGTAGAGATCAATAGCTTGTCGTAACTCTCTTCGTACGTGTCTTCACTGCTGAGACGCACGGTTACGGTCTTTCTTTTCCGGTCAATGAAAATGACCTCGTTCTCTGTACGTACGTCTACACGAAAACGTACGGAAAAAGCCTCCGGGGTTTGCACAAAGAGTTTCTCCCGTTCGGCGATTACCCCTCCTATATAATAGGGTAGCCCACAGTTGGCATAGGATATGTACTTTCCTTTTTCAAGGAGAATAATCTCTGCTGTCTCGTCCATTCTTCTGATTCGGGCGGCAGTGGTTGCTCCTCCTGCTACACCTCCGATGATGATAATCTTCATATTTCTTTTTATTGTAAATAGTTTCCTTTGGAAATAATAACGCAAAAGAAATAGATAAAGTTCACCGATGGTTGGAAAAAAAGTCTATTTTAGGTATCCGGGGGCGAATAATACATCATTGAGGGCTTTTGGTTTATCATTCGAAACGATGGAGGTTTCTTTCAAAATGAAAGGAAAGTGGAAATCAAATGGTATACCAAAATCTTTGGCAGTCTGTTGAAAAGCTGTATATTTGCGCACCCTGTTTTTACCGCTCTTATGAAATCATGAGTAAGATTCTTATTATCGATGATGAAACCCAGATTCGCAGCCTGTTGGCGCGAATGATGGAATTAGAAGGTTATGAAGTGTGCCAGGCCGGAGACTGCAAATCGGCTTTAAAACAACTGGAGCTTCACTCCCCCGATGTAGCTTTGTGTGATGTATTTCTTCCCGATGGGAATGGTGTAGACTTGGTAGTAACTATCAAAAAGGCGGCTCCCAATACGGAGGTAATCTTGTTGACAGCTCATGGAAATATCCCGGATGGCGTACAGGCCATCAAGAATGGTGCATTCGATTATATCACCAAAGGAGATGATAACAATAAGATTATCCCTCTTATCAGCAGGGCTGTAGAGAAAGCACGCATGAATGTTCGCCTTGAAAAACTGGAAAAGAAGGTGGGGCAGATGTACTCCTTCGAGTCTATTCTGGGTGAATCGAAACCGTTGAAAGAGGCTGTTCAGTTGGCCCGGAAGGTTTCTGTGACTGATGTGCCGGTGTTATTGACCGGAGAAACAGGAACAGGTAAAGAGGTTTTTGCACAAGCTATACACTATAACAGTAAGCGTGGCAAGCAGAACTTCGTGGCCGTCAATTGTTCTTCGTTCAGCAAAGATTTGCTGGAAAGTGAAATGTTTGGTCATAGGGCCGGATCATTCACCGGGGCATTGAAAGATAAGAAAGGGCTTTTTGAAGAGGCAAACAACGGAACTATTTTTTTGGATGAAATGGGGGAGATGGCTTTTGAATTACAGGCTAAGTTACTCCGTATTCTCGAAACCGGCGAATATATAAAGATAGGTGATACGAAACCCACCCGGGTGAATGTCCGGATCATTGCTGCCACTAACCGGAATTTACCGGAGGAAATTGCTGCCGGACGCTTCCGGGAAGATTTATTCTATCGTCTTTCGGTTTTCCAGGTACACTTGCCATCCCTCCGCGAAAGAGCGGGAGATATCAGAATTCTTGCTGAGGCTTTTGTGCGTAGTTTCTCCGAAAAGCTCTCCCATCCGGTGACCGGGATGTCTCCGGCATATCTTGCAGCACTCTGCCAGCAAATGTGGAAGGGAAATATACGCGAACTGCGTAACGTGATAGAGCGTAGCCTTATTGTATGCGATGGAGAGTGCCTGGATGTATGCGATCTTCCACTGGAAATACAGAATTGCCATTATGAGCAGTCTGACGAGGCTGTACCGGGGGGTTTTGAATTATCTGCCATGGAGCGCCGGCATATTGCCCGTGTGTTGGAGTATACCAAAGGGAACAAAACAGAAGCGGCCCGTCTGCTTAAAATAGGACTTACCACGTTGTATCGTAAAATCGAGGAATATAAACTATAATAATGTGGCAATATGTTGATGTGCCAATGTGCCAATTGGGCTGCGTTGGCAGGGTATGTCACTTTCACCTTTCTTCGTGTGTTTACTCACCGGGATACTTTCCTTATCTCGTAGAGGAGTGTTGTTTTTCTCACCGGGGAACGTTGTTTTACATGTACATGTAACGCAGCACGACATGCACATGTGGAGCAGCACGACATGCACATGTCGTACAGCTTTACATGTACATGTAAAACAACGCTCCTCTACGAGCTTCGATAGGTTTGTCTACGACATCCCTGACGAACCCTTTAATGGAACAACGTTTTCCATTCTTTCAAAACAGTGCAATCCTTTTCAAAATGGAAGGGTAGCGCTGTTTCTTCTTTTAAATGCTTCGTGATGTAATCTGTTGATACTTATTGTTTTATTACTTTCTTTCCGCTTTTGGCACGCAATTGGCACATCGTAAATCAGGTAAAAACTATTAGTAACAATTAAAACAAGGTAAAAACATGGGAATTACAGTATCATTTATTTTCTGCCTCTTGAGCGGCTTTGCCTGCTTCTGGCTCTTTTGGAAATGTGTGGATTGGTTTGAGAAGATTTAAAGAAAGGGAGAATTAGATTTATGTATACAATACTATTTGTGATAGGTATCGCAATCTTCGGTTATCTGATGTACGTACTCATCAAACCGGAAAAATTTTAATGAAGCAATGAATACAGAAATTTTAGGTGTAGTTTTACAGGTGATCCTGATGGTGGTACTTGCCTATCCGTTAGGAAAGTACATCGCTAAGGTTTATAAAGGAGAGAAGAGCTGGTCGGACTTCATGGCTCCTGTTGAGAGAATAATTTATAAAGTATGCGGCATCCGTCCGCAGGAAGAGATGAACTGGAAACAATTCCTCAAATCATTATTGATTCTGAATGCATTCTGGTTCTTCTGGGGAATGGTGCTTTTGATTTCTCAGGGATGGCTTCCTTTAAACCCTGATGGGAACGGACCGCAAACACCCGATCAGGCATTCAATACCTGTATTAGCTTTATGGTCAACTGCAACTTGCAGCACTATAGCGGCGAAAGCGGGCTGACTTACTTTACGCAGTTGTTCGTAATTATGCTCTTCCAGTTTATAACTGCTGCAACCGGTATGGCTGCTATGGCGGGTATGATGAAGGCGATGGCTGCTAAAACCACGAAAACAATTGGTAACTTCTGGCAACTGCTGGTAGTGAGTTGTACACGTATCCTGTTGCCGCTTTCATTGATTGTGGGCTTTATCCTTATCTTACAAGGTACGCCGATGGGATTTGACGGTAAGATGAAAGTAACCACACTGGAAGGACAGGAGCAAATGGTTTCGCAAGGGCCTACGGCAGCTATCGTACCGATCAAGCAGCTGGGTACAAATGGTGGAGGGTATTTTGGAGTCAACTCTTCACATCCCCTGGAGAATCCTACTTTCCTGAGCAATGTGGTAGAATGCTGGTCTATCCTGATTATTCCTATGGCAATGGTCTTTGCCTTTGGATTCTACATTAAACGTAAGAAACTGGCATATAGCATATTTGGAGTTATGCTGGCAGCCTATCTGGTAGGAGTCTTTATCAACGTAAGCCAGGAAATGGGTGGTAATCCGCGTATCGACGAAATGGGAATTGCCCAGTCCGGTGGAGCCATGGAAGGAAAAGAAGTACGTATCGGCTCAGCCTCCGGTGCTCTGTGGAGCGTGACAACTACGGTGACTTCCAACGGATCGGTAAATAGTATGCACGACTCTACTATGCCGCTTAGTGGGTTGATCGAGATGCTGAACATGCAGATAAACACTTGGTTTGGTGGTGTTGGTGTGGGATGGATGAACTATTACACCTTTATCATAATAGCCGTATTTATCAGCGGATTAATGGTGGGACGTACACCGGAATTTCTGGGAAAGAAGGTAGAGGCCCGTGAAATGAAAATAGCTACCATTGTGGCACTACTCCATCCGTTTGTGATTCTTGTTGGTACAGCTCTGTCCAGCTATCTATATGCACATCATCCGGATTTTGTGGCGAGTGAAGGAGGCTGGCTCAATAACCCCAGTTTCCATGGGCTGAGCGAACAGCTTTATGAGTTTACCTCTTCGGCTGCCAACAACGGTTCCGGTTTTGAAGGCTTGGGTGATAATACTTATTTCTGGAACTATTCCTGCGGTATTGTACTTATTCTCAGTCGCTTCATTCCTATCATCGGGCAAGTAGCTATTGCAGGTTTGCTGGCTCAGAAGAAGTTTATCCCCGAGAGCGCCGGCACATTGAAAACAGATACAGCAACTTTCGGCGTCATGACGTTTGCAGTTATTTTTATCGTCGCTGCTTTGTCATTCTTCCCGGTACACGCCTTGAGTACGATTGCTGAACATTTTAGTCTATAAGTAAAGAGTATGAAAAAGAATAAATCGGCTTCTTTATTTCAAAAGGAGCAAGTCATAGAGAGTTTAAAGCAATCATTCGTGAAGTTGAATCCACGAACGATGATGATGAATCCGATTATGTTTACAGTGGAGATAGTAACGGTTATTATGCTGGTGGTTACCATCCTCTCCCTAAACAGAGATCATTACGGTTCATTCGGATACAATCTGCTGGTATTCGTTATTCTGTTTGCCACTTTGCTGTTTGCCAATTTTGCCGAGGCCATTGCCGAAGCACGGGGCAAAGCACAGGCAGATAGTTTGCGTAAGACGCGCGAAGAGACTCCTGCAAAATTGATGACAGGTGATAAACTTCAGACCGTGAGCAGTTCAAAGCTAAAGAAAGGAGATATCTTTGTTTGTGAAGCCGGAGATACGATTCCTGCCGACGGTGAGATAATTGAAGGATTAGCTTCCATCGACGAGAGTGCTATAACGGGAGAGTCAGCACCCGTTATCAGAGAAGCCGGAGGAGACAAAAGCTCGGTGACGGGTGGAACGAAGGTACTCTCGGATAACATTAAAGTATTGGTGACTCAGCAACCGGGTGAGAGTTTTCTTGATAAGATGATTGCCCTCGTAGAAGGTGCCAGCCGAAAGAAAACGCCGAATGAAATTGCCCTGACTATCTTGCTGGCAGGTTTTACGCTGGTATTCGTGATTGTTTGTATCACACTGATTCCTTTTGCCGATTATACTAACATTGATCATCCGGGTACAACCATTTCTATTGCTGCCATTCTTTCACTGTTTGTCTGCCTCATTCCGACCACTATCGGAGGATTACTTTCTGCCATTGGCATTGCCGGTATGGACCGTGCGTTGCGTGCCAACGTGATTACTAAATCCGGTAAAGCCGTTGAGACAGCCGGAGACATTGATACGCTGCTATTGGATAAAACAGGTACGATAACCATTGGTAACCGTAAAGCGACCAAATTCCATACGGCACCGGGAGTAGACGAACGTAGTTTTGTAGAAGCCTGCCTGCTGGCCTCTCTGTCCGATGAAACTCCCGAAGGTAAATCGATTGTAGAGTTGGGACGTGAGTCGGGGATGCGAATGCGGAACCTGAACACAACCGGTGCGCGCATGATTAAGTTTACTGCCGAAACGAAATGTTCGGGCGTTGATCTGTCCGATGGTACCCAGATTCGCAAAGGGGCATTTGACGCTATCCGCCGGATTGCAGAAAAGGCCGGGAACACCTTTCCAAAGGAAGTGGAAGAGACTATTGCAGCTATTTCCGGCAATGGGGGTACACCGCTGGTGGTATGCGTCAATCAGCAGGTTACCGGGGTGATAGAGTTGCAGGACATCATCAAACCGGGCATTCAGGAGCGTTTTGAACGCCTGCGTAAGATGGGAGTGAAAACCGTTATGGTGACCGGAGATAATCCGCTGACTGCCAAATATATTGCAGAAAAGGCGGGAGTAGACGATTTCATAGCCGAAGCCAAACCGGAGGATAAAATGGAATACATCCGGAGAGAACAGGAAGCCGGCAAACTGGTGGCGATGATGGGCGACGGAACGAATGATGCTCCTGCACTGGCACAAGCCAATGTGGGCGTAGCAATGAATAGTGGTACACAGGCGGCCAAAGAAGCCGGTAATATGGTAGACCTTGACAATGATCCTACCAAGCTGATTGAGATTGTGGAGATCGGTAAACAGCTACTGATGACACGCGGTACACTGACCACATTCTCGATAGCCAACGACGTAGCCAAATACTTTGCAATTGTACCTGCTTTGTTTATGGTGGCTATCCCCGAGTTGGCAGCGCTCAATATCATGGGCTTGCATAGTCCGGAGAGTGCTATTCTGTCGGCTGTAATTTTCAATGCTATCATTATTCCGATCCTGATTCCACTTGCTTTGAAGGGAGTACAGTACAAACCGATAGGTGCCAGTGCACTGCTTCGCCGTAATCTGCTGATATACGGATTGGGAGGGGTAATTGTACCTTTCATCGGGATTAAGTTGATCGATTTGGTAGTAAGTTTATTCTTTTAAATAATATGACGATGAAAACTTTATTGAAATCATTTAAAATAACGCTTGCGTTCTGCGTATTCTTTGCAGTGTTTTATGTCCTTATTCTATGGCTTTTTGCACAGGTGGCAGGACCGAATAAAGGAAATGCCGAAGTGGCAACATTGGATGGTAAGGTGGTAGGTGCTGCCAATGTGGGGCAGAATTTCACAAAAGATATTTATTTCTGGGGTCGTCCTTCCTGTGCCGGAGATGGCTATGACGCTACGAGTTCTTCCGGTAGTAACAAAGGGCCTACGAATCCCGAATATCTGGCTGAACTGGAAGCCCGCATTGACACCTTCCTCGTTCATCATCCCTACCTGAACCGTAGTGAGGTTCCTGCCGAGATGGTAACTGCCAGTGGATCGGGACTCGATCCGGATATCACCCCTACTTGTGCTTATGTACAGGTGAAAAGAGTGGCACAGGCACGTGGGATGCATGAGGAACAGGTAAAAGAGATTGTCGACAAAACGATAGAAAAGCCCTTATTAGGACTTTTTGGAACAGAGAAAGTGAATGTATTGAAACTGAACATTGCTTTGGAAAAAGCAAAATAAACATTGTAGTATATGAAGGTTTTTAGTAAGAAAGTATTTTTAGGTTCATTGGTAGCTGTAGTTGGTTGCTTAATGGCAACCACCAACACACAGGCACAGGAATTTACCGTACAGGGCGACTTAGTCAGTTCATATGTATGGCGTGGAATGTATCAGACCGGAACCAGTATCCAGCCAACCTTAGGCTTTACTATCGGTGGCTTTTCATTGACGGCCTGGGGATCAACCGATTTCGATGGTTGTCAGGCCTCAGAAGGAAGAGCGAATAAAGAAATAGACCTGACCGCCACCTACACTTTTGGAAGTACAGGACTGATCCTTTCAGTGGCAGACCTTTGGTGGCCCGGACAAGGGACGGGTAATTATTTTAAATTCAAAAGCCATGAAACAGCACATCACTTTGAAGCAGGATTGGCTTATACGCTGCCGGTTGAAAAGTTTCCGCTTTCAATTGTCTGGTACATGATGTTTGCCGGACAGGATAAAAAGGAGAATGACCGGGGAGAAATGAAACAGAATTATTCCTCTTATATGGAATTCAACTATCCGTTCAGTGTGAAGACAGTAGATCTGAATGTGACGTGTGGCATTGTTCCCTACACTGCTCCTCAGTACAATTGCAATGGTTTTGCAGTGACCAATATTGCTTTGAAAGGAACAACTGCCATTCGGTTTAGTGATCGGTTTTCCCTGCCGGTTTTTGCACAAGCCATCTGGAATCCGCGTATGGAAGATGCCCATTTGGTTTTCGGCATTACTTTGAAACCCTAACTAAACTCTGGCATAACTAATTAGTATCTTGAGGATGTGTAAAAAGTAAAACTCGTTATTATTAAAACGCAAATTAACGCTGATTAACGCAAAGATTAAATTAAATCTGCGATAATTTGCGTTAATCCGCGTTATTGAATTGCAGCTTGATAGCTTTTTTAGACTTTTGACACTGCTTTATGGGGTTGAAAAATAGATAGAAGTATGGATAGAGAAGAGAGTGTGCAGCATTTCCTGGATCTGATAAAGAAGTCACGCCGGGGAAAATTTAAAGTCTATATCGGGATGATTGCCGGTGTGGGTAAGAGCTATCGTATGCTTCAGGAAGCACATGATTTACTCGATAACGGGGTAGATGTGCAGATAGGATACATCGAAACACATGGGCGTGCCGGGACAGAGGCACTCATAGAGGGCTTGCCGCTGATTCCGCGGCGGAAGATTTTCTATAAAGGGAAAGAACTGGAAGAGATGGACCTTGAAACCATCATCCGTGTCCATCCGGAAATCGTGATTGTAGATGAGTTGGCACATACCAATGTTGAAGGTAGTTTGAACGAGAAACGTTGGCAGGATGTACTGACACTGCTCGATGAGGGTATTAATGTAATCTCTGCCATCAACATCCAGCATATCGAGAGTGTAAACGAAGAAGTGCAGGACATTTGCGGCATCGAAATAAAAGAGCGTGTTCCCGATAGTGTGTTACAAGAGGCAGATGAAGTGGTGAATATAGACCTTACCGCCGAGGAACTGATAACCCGTTTGAAAGCCGGAAAGATATATCGTCCGGATAAAATTCAGGTAGCTTTGAATAACTTCTTTAAAACGGAGAATATCCTTCAGTTACGCGAACTCGCTCTGAAAGAGGTAGCGTTGCGTGTAGAAAAAAAAGTAGAGAACGAAGTCGTAATGAGTATGGGTGTCCGGCATGAAAAGTTTATGGCTTGTATTAGCAGCCATGAAAAGACGCCCCGGCGTATTATCCGTAAAGCAGCCCGTCTGGCTACCCGTTACAATACCACTTTTGTTGCCCTTTATGTGCAGACACCCCGTGAGAGTATGGACCGGATAGATCTTGCCAGTCAGCGTCATTTATTAAATCATTTTAAATTGGTAGCTGAGTTGGGGGGAGAAGTTGTTCAGGTACAATCGAAGGATGTACTTGGAAGCATTGTCCGGACGTGTCGTGAGAGACAGGTAACAACTATCTGTATGGGAAGTCCCCGTTTACGTGCTTCGAATGCCCTTTGTGCAGTGTTCACCTATAAAAAGTTTTTGGCAAATCTGGCACAAGCAAACGTAGATTTGATTATACTTGCAGTGGAATGAGTTTGTAAGTTCTTGAGTTCGTGAGTTCTTTAGTTTGTGAGTTTATGATTCTTTTTGCATATATATAGTAGCTATTATGAAGAGCACTAATAACTTACCAACTCACCAACTTACCAACTTACAAACTCACGAACTAAAGAACTCATAAACTAAAAACTTCTATAAATCATGAATATAAAAACGAAATTACTTTTCGGAATCGGGATACTGGCCGGAATGATTATTTTATTGGTAACTCTATCTGTTGTCAACCTGCAGCTACTGACTGCTACGGAACCGGACAGCCCGGCTGCCATGCCTGCCCTCGAACGGGCTTTATTATGGATTTCTGTTACAGGAGGTATTTGTGTACTCACAGGTCTGGTTCTGCTTTTTTGGTTACCGCGCTCCATTAGTAAGCCTATTCTGGAGCTTAAACAAGGTATTCTTGAAATAGCCAATCATAACTACGAAAAGCGCCTTGATATGAAAAACAGTGAAGAATTCAGGGAAGTCGCTGACAGTTTTAATCGTATGGCAGAACGTCTCACCGAGTATCGGGCCAGTACGCTTGCCGATATCCTTTCAGCCAAAAAGTTTCTGGAAGCCATTGTCAATAGTATCAATGAGCCTATTATCGGATTGAATACCGAGCGTGAAATTCTTTTCATCAACAACGAGGCACTGAATGTGCTCAATTTGAAAAGAGAAAACGTGATTCGCCAATCTGCCGAAGAGCTCTCTTTGAAAAATGACCTTCTCCGTCGCTTGATTCGCGAACTCGTTAGCCCCGGCGATAAGAAAGAACCATTGAAAATTTATGCAGATAACAAAGAGAGTTATTTCAAGGCTGCCTATATCCCTATCAACAATAGCAATGCCGATAAAGACGAACCTCATAAGTTGGGCGATGTTATCCTTCTGAAGAATATCACCGAATTTAAAGAGCTGGATTCAGCTAAAACCACATTTATTTCTACCATTTCCCATGAGTTGAAAACTCCTATTTCTGCTATTATGATGAGCCTTCAACTATTGGAAGATAAGCGTGTGGGTACGTTGAATGAAGAGCAGGAACAGCTGTCTAAGAGCATTAAAGACAGTAGCCAGCGCCTGTTGGAGATTACCGGTGAACTGCTGAATATGACACAGGTAGAAGCCGGAAAACTCCAGATGATGCCAAAGATTACGAAGCCCGTTGAACTGATTGAATATGCTATCAAGGCCAATCAGGTTCAGGCTGATAAGTTCAATATACAGATTGAAGTGGAATATCCGGAAGAGAAGATCGGCAAATTGTTTGTAGATAGTGAAAAAATAGCCTGGGTACTTACCAATCTGCTAAGTAATGCCATCCGCTATTCAAGGGAGAACGGACGTGTGGTTATTGGTGCTCAGCAAGAAGGTGACCAGATAGAGCTCTATGTACAGGATTTTGGTAAAGGCATCGATCCTCGTTATCATCAGAGCATTTTTGACCGCTATTTCCGTGTACCCGGTACTAAAGTGCAAGGCAGTGGCCTGGGACTCTCCATCTCTAAGGATTTCGTAGAAGCACATGGCGGCACGTTGACTGTAGAGAGTGAGTTGGGCAAAGGTAGCCGGTTTGTTATTCGGTTGAGAGCATGATACTCTTTGAAACTTATACTATTCTGTTTGTCCTGACTTAAAAAGTTACATATTATTTAAAGATAAAAGACTCGTTCCTTTTAATTTTTATTACTTTTGTAAAGTTTGATATCTTACTTAGTTACAAGTGAGGCATAATTATAGATTGCCTTATGTTGTAACTTTCATGTTATGCTATTCTGTATCATAGGAATATTAGGAGAATATACTTATGATTGATGTCTGGGAGTGAAGCAAACTGCTTCTGTTATCGTTGTGATAGAGTTTCCTTATTTACTAATATTTAAAGCTATGAAGAAATATTTATTGATTTTGGTTTGTTTGTTGACACTACAGGGCACAAGCTTTGTGATGTCTCGTGACATGAAAGGTGATTTAAATACATCAGAGGAATTTCGGTCAACTGCTTTGGAAGAGACGGATAAACCAGTCTTTATCTCCGTGACTGTAGATGCCATTACTCCAATTCCTGGATCAAATTTTTATAATCTTGACCTAACAGCCGAATTTCGTGGTGCTGAATCTCTTTATGCAGAACTCTATGAAGAGTTCAGCATTGCAATTAGATCGCGTTCTTATCAAGAACCGTACATTGTTCATCTTCACTTTGAAAATATTTACAAGGGTGGAAGAGTCTGGGTCGTTTTAGAATTGAAGAACAATGTGGGAACAACGTCTTATACAGTTGAAATTCCCAATCAGATGAAGCCTGATTCCATAGAAGAAGTAACAATGGAATCAAGCATTTCACAGGTTGAAGTAAGGGATATACAAGGAAGGCTTGTTCTTCAAACAGAGAATTATGAGGATATTAATCGTCTATCGAGAGGAATGTATATCGTGACGATTACCTATTCGGATGGAAAAGTAGTAACGAGGAAGATTTGTCGATGAGGACATTTATTGTTCTGGTACTGAATATTGTTTGTTTTTTCTAATATTTAAAGCTATGAAAAAATGTTTGTTAGTTTTGGTTTGTTTGTTGACGCTGCAGAGTGTAGATTTTGTGATGTCTCGTGATATGAAAGGCGATTTGAAAATAATGGAAATTCTTAAGCCAATTGATTCGGAGGGAATAGATAAGCCAATTTTTATATCGGTGACAGTAGATGCTATTACTTTTATCCCCGGCTCAGTGTTTTATAGTCTTGATTTAACAGTTATATGTAGTGGAGCCGAATCTCTTTATGTGGAGCAATCCGAAGAGTTTGGTGTTTTCATGAATACTCATACTTTTGATGCACCGCATATAGTCCATCTTCATTATGAACATATCCATATGGATGGAAGAGTCTGGGTTGTTCTGGAACTAAAGAACAAAGCGGGAAAAACGTCTTATACTGTTGAAATTCCCAGCCAGATGAATCCTGATTCCATAGAAGAGGTAGCAATGGACTCAAGCATTTCACAAGTTGAAGTAAGGGATATGCAGGGAAGGCTTCTCCTTCAAACAGAAAATTATGAGGCTGTTAATCGTCTATCGAGAGGAATGTATATTGTGACGATTACCTATTCAGATGGAAAAGTAGTAACGAAGAAGATCTGCCCGTAAGACCTTCACTTTTAATCATTTTTACGAATGAAATATAATTGCATTTTCTTTTTGTCTTTTCTCATTGCAGCTTTCGTTGCTTGTTCCTCTGCATCAGAAGAGGTCATAGTAACTCTTCAGCAAGCGGAGCAGTGTATGGAAGTATACCCTGATAGTGCATTAAATCTATTAAGGAAAATATCTTGTCCCGATAAGTTGTCAGGTCAGGAACGTGCAGATTATGTGTTGTTACTGACTCAGGCACGTGATAAGAATTATATGGATATGTCTGCTGACTCTTCTATTACTTTTGCTATCGATTATTTCAAGAAGAAAAAGGATAAAAGTAAATATGGTAAAGCATTGTACTATTATGGACGTGTACTTCAAGGAAAACGGGAAACTACGCGGGCTATGAAAGTCTATTGGGAAGCCCGGCGAGTTTTGAAAGAGACGAAAGAGCATAAGATAATGGGATTGATGTTTACAGATATGTCAGTTTTAAATAAAGAACAATCATTTTATAATGAAGCTATTCATTGTTGTCGTCAAGCTATTTCTTATTATTACCAGGCAAAAGATACATTAGGGGCAGCCTATACTTATCAAATGATGGCACGTTCTTTTTTCTTAAAACAGGAGATGGATAGTGTCTATCAATATACAATGACGAGTTTGCACTTACTCACAAATAATCCAATTCGGTTGAAAATCAGTGCTTTTAAAATACTTGGAAAAATGTATTGTTTTGAAAAACAATATTCCAGAGCTGAAGAAATTTTTCTGAGGATTCTCGATGAAGAACCTAATAAAGATAGATTTGTACTTCATTATATGTCCTTAGGGCGTTTATATCAATTAATGGGACATAAACAAGATGCAACGAAGTATTTAAAACTTTGTTTGAATAGTGATAATCTATTTACTGCTTCCGAAGCTTATGGGTGTTTGGCAGAGTTGGCTAAGGCAGATCATGATTATCAACATGCTCTTATTTTGAAAGAACGGTCAGATTCTTTATTATATATGGCTGAAAATGATAGAAAACGAGAAGCGTTAGTACAGCTTCAGGCTAAATACCAAAAGGAAGAATTTGAAACCGAAGTGTTACGGGGTAAATTAGAGAAGAGGGTCTTACATATTATTTATCTGATTGTTGTGATTTTGTTTTCCGGGATAATGTATTTTTTCTATGTTAGATATGGGCATGTAAAATTGGAAGTAATACAAACCAGAAAAATAATAGAAAAGAATAATAAGAAAATAATCTTTTTTCAGAATGAAATTGAAATGTATAAGCAACAGCGGGGGGAAACGAATGCCCATGTTGATTGTGAAGTAAAAGAATTATCCCGAAAAATAGAAGTGTTGACTACAGAAAATGAAGAGTTACGTAATAAAATGGATATCACCATATTGGTTAAGATGTTAAAGAATGGGGAGGTACTTGTAGAAAAATTAACACCTAAGGAGTGGGATAAAATATTTAATTTAGTGAATTGTCTTTATAATGATTCTCTAATCAAATTGAAGAGTGAATATAATCAATTAACCAAACATGATATTAAACTTCTAACATTTCTGTTTTTAGGATTTACGACTAAAGAATTAATGATTCTTTTTGATAGTAAAGATGAACATACAATATTTAAAGCAAAATCGCGCTTAAAGGAGCGTTTAGAATTAGTAAAAGAAGATTCAATAGAAACTTTTTTGCAAAAATGTCGAAATCATAAGTCTAAATAGTCCACCTGTATTAGGCTGTTTTATTGTTATGTTGTTGATTAATAGATGTGTATGTGCTATTTTTTAGTCCATGTCTTATTTTTTGTTTGTTGAAACCAATTTTCTACTTTTGTACAACAAAAACATGAAAAAAAGCAAAAGATGAAAGCACGAATTATTCTATCTCTATTAGTTTGTTTTAGTTGTACAATTATTGCGCAAGAGAATGATGGTGGGTTTATCTCATTATGGGAGCAAATTTCTTTTTCTGGACATTGGAAAGGTGATGATGATATAGATAAAGACAATCGTTCTGTACCTTTTATACCTGTAACTGCATCTTTGGAAAATTCCATTATTTCTCTCGAGTTTCTGAAAGCAGCAGGTGATGTCTCGATAGCTATTTCCAAAGCTAATCAGACTATATACTCTCATTATCTTCTGATTAATAATCCTGAGAAATATAGTATTTCTGTTGAGGATTACTCTCCCGGAGTCTATTTGTTAGAACTAACAAATTCGTATGGAGGATATATTTACGGAGTGTTTGAAGTAAAATAAATAGCTCCTGTTAGGGATTATAATAAAAATGTAGTTTCCACTAATACTTGATGAAATGAAAAAACATTTTTTGATTTTAATATGCCTACTGATTATGCAAAGCATGGGTTTAGTAGTAGCTCAACAAGACACAATTTTGGTATTTGAAGGACGTCTGGATACTTCTCCTGTAAGTACGCAGACTATAAAACCTTGTTTATTACGTACAGAACGCTTGAGTGGTGATTTTGGAGGAGTTATTGAAGTACAGTTCGGAGGTGGTATGAGTGAAGAAATGCAGTATGCTATAAAAGCTGCTGCACAACTTTGGGAAGAAAAACTGTATATTCCTAAAAAGATAATTCTGAAGTTTGAAAAAGAAAGAATGGGAGTGGAAGCTGCTGATTTCGCAGCTCAGGTAAGATATACTTTATTACCGGGGGGGAATGAGGCATATCCTCAAAGTTTTTTTATGAACTTTTTGACTGATAATAAACGATTGGCGGAAGATGCTGTTATTTTAGTGAACGAAGATGTAGATTGGGATTATAGTTTTAGCGGTGAAATTACGAATAAGAAAAATCTTACAACAGCAATGTTGCGTGCTATTGCTATGTCCCTGGGATTTGGATCTTCTGTTGTTAATAACCCCGCAAAGGGGGTTGTTTTTTCTACAAGGAGATATTTCTCTCCTTTTGATAATCTGATTGTTAACTCTAATAATATACGTTTAAATACGATGCCAAATAACGGACGCACAAGTCAGGAACTTATTTCGTATGTATCGGGCGATAATGTATATTATAAAACTCCTAATAATGATAGTTTTAAACTATATGCTCCATCTGAATTCCACGGCTATAACTATTTGAGCTATTTTGATACGAAAGGTGATTTGATGTCATATAATATAAGAATCGGAGATAAGAATCAACAAATCGATGAAAAGACATTGGAAGTTCTTAAGGAAATTGGTTGGAAAGAACCTGAAAACAGCTTGAAGATAATGGCAAAAGATATTAATGCTACCGGGATGGCTTCCGCTTTTCAAGGTTATAGTTTTCATGCAGAAACAACTTCCGGGAGTATTACGGATTATTCGTGGAAGTATGAATTACTGAATAACGAGATGGTGTTTGATTCTATTAAAGTAGGAAATTCTTCGGAGTTTAGTATAGATAAGGTAGATGATTTGACTAAATATTATAAAAATATTAATGGTGACATTAAGGGTAAAATAAGCTTGAATGCTACTGTTAATGGGACGAAAATGTCTAAGGTATTTTATATATATCTTGCTACCAAACCGACTTTTATATCGGTGAAAGTAGACGCTATAACTCGGGTTCCTGGATCATCATTTTATAGTCTTGATTTAACGGTGATTTATAGTGGGGCTGATTATCTTTACACAGAACAGTCTGAAGAGTTTGGAGTTTTTATGAATACTCATACTTTTGAAATACCATATATTGTTCATCTTCACTACGAACACATCCATGTAGATGGAAGAGTTTGGGTTGATTTGGTATTAAATAATGAAGTAGGAAAAGCGTATTATACTGTTGAAATTCCAAGTCAGCTGAATTCGTTAGATGATTTTACTCAAATAAAAGAGAAAGTGGCAGATCCAAATATTGTGCAGGTGGAAGTAAGAGATATACAAGGGAGAATTATTCTTCAAACGCGAAATTATGAAGATGTCGAACGTTTGCCGAAAGGAATGTATATCATAATGATAACGTATGTAAACGGGGAAAAAATAACAAAAAAAATATGTAAATGAGAATGCTGCTTACTCTTATATTAGTTTTTACTTATTCTTGCGATATTTATGCACAGGCTGAGTATATCCTTTCGGGAACTGTGATAAAACCGAGTGTTAGCTCTTTGGATAAACACGGTGCTTTATTGCTTAACGACAGTTGTGCTTTTCATGTGGTGGATAAGTCTGGAAGGCGTGTAATTCCTGATGTTTGTAAATGGAATTTTGGTGTTGAAGCAAAGCAAGGAAATTACGTGACTGTGAAGAATGCTACTTCTATAGATTATGGAATTATGATAGATTCGTCACCGTATGAAAATTCCAAACCCGAGTATAGAAGATATACAGTCCAGAATGATAGCTCCACTTACTTCAAAGGAAAAGTTACTTTTGAGGGAGAGTATCAAGGACGAAAAATACAACTTGATAAGGAGTTTTATATAAATCTGCTTCCTTCCATCCCCAAAGTAAAAGTATTGGATGTTACATGGAGTAACTATGATGAGCAATGGAATATTTATGATGATGGATGTATGACTTTACAGGTTAATTCATGTAGAGCAGAAGATATTGCCAGTATAGAAAAAGATAAATATACTTATGTGACGTTAATAACTTATTTTGAGCCTGTTATAGATGCTGAAAAAGGGATTGGACTTTTAGAATTTTATGATGGTGATCGTTATTTTGTATTTTCTGCTGTCAATTTTAGTGGGGTAGTAACAGGTAAAGATACTTTGTGGAATTCCAAAGTAGCTACATCTATACCGGCTGTTAAAGTAGAAAGTATTCCATTTTATCCAAATCTTGTAAGGGATGTATTATATGTGTACGATGGCATGGATGCTATTTTTCCTGTGTCTATATATGATTCTAAAGGAAGGCTGGTGAAGTATGTAGGGATACCTATGAACAATATTGATGTTTCAAACTTGGTAGAAGGTATCTATTTTGTTTCATACAAAGATCAATCTTCGGAAAAGAAACTTACATTCAAAATGATAAAGAATTAATGATGTATAATTTATAAAAACACGAGTTATGAAGAAATTACTACTATTATTATTTTATTATTTGTGCTTGGATTGGCTACTTTCTCTTATGCGCAAGAAGATGGATTTGAAACTATAAGTTTTGGTGCTGATTTTTTCCGTAGAGAAACTTTACCTAAGCCTATGGTACGTGAAGTTGTGGGTGGGACGGTTATTCAAGTTCAGTATGAAGGTGAAGAATGGGAGCAAAACTTAGAAAGAAAAAGTGCTTTTGAATATGCTTGTCGGCTTTTAGAGGAACAAATGCCTACGGCATTACCACTTAAAGTGAATGCTCGATTTGGAAGATTACGGGGGAACAATGTGATAGCTAACACAGCTCTTTGTTTTGATTCTTGCAATATGGCTCCAGGTGGTTATCCTTATATTGAACGAGTTGTGAGACCTACAACGAAGTATAGATTTAGAGATAATGGGCTTACGGGAATGAATGTTGCACGTAGTTATTTTAACAACCCTGATGGAGTAATCACTTTTAGTGATAATGATATTTTTTCCTATTCACTGGATTCTGTAGTAGAAGATAAGTATGACTTTGTAACGGTTGTGTTACGTGAACTTTGTAAGACTTTTGGGTTTTGCTTCACACCTCGTGGTGATAATATAAATAAGGTTATTCAATTGGAAAAAGGATCTTTTGTTCGTTATGATGAGTTGGTTTTGTCGCCTGATTTTGATATATTTTCACAAGAATATGATCTGGTAGGTGCGTATAATCGAGCCACATCAGGTAATGCAATCATCGAGTTTTCTTATGGAGATTCATATGGCTTGTATTCTCCCTCTATGTTTGAGAATGGAAGGTCTTTGTCTTTTTTCAAAGCTGATGAAGCAAATACTGAAACAAGATTGATGCAACCGGATTTACCACGAGGAACTTCTATACGTAATATTGGTAAATGGTTCAGACCTTTTTTGAGAGCTATGGATTGGTATACAGATATTGCTGTCGGAGGCGGAGGTGGTGGACAGGGCAATGCAACCTCTACTTCTACAGATAAAGTAAAAGCATACGGAAAAGAGTTGTCTTTTGATAAAAGTTTGAAAAATAGAAGTGTAAATTCAATAGTTTCCTATAACTATCTAAATGAGATGAAGCGATCATCTAGTGACGAAGTCTATGACTATGTACGCCAATTTATGACCTATCCTGAATTAAATATGAGTTCCCAACATACATTGTTGGGATGGAGTATTTCTATCTTGCGTAAAGATGGAACATGGGACATCGTGAAAACAGCAAATGTGATGCTTCCTGAAATAAAGTTTTCTACTTCCGAAATAGATCCCGTAAAAGCATTAGATTATATTCGGTCAAGTGATGGATATTTGCGTTGTAAATTAGCTCATCTGGACGAAGACTATTATTATGACCAATCTCTTCCCATACCTCCTGGCATATACACGTTTGCTCGTTATTTCCTTCTGGACTATCTTCCTCAGAAGCCCCAACTGGCATTCTCTAAAGTAATGCCACAAACCAGAGCTTCTGACGATGAATATTATGCTGATGTGAAAATTGCATTTAAGAATGTGGAGGGGACTGAAAGTATCTTGGTAGAACAGTTGGAAGAAGGGTCTCCAGTGCCATTTACTTTCTATGTTGAGGATATAAGAGCTGGTTATTTCATTGCATCGGTTGATAAAGAGTATAGTACAACTTTTAGATTGCGTGCGATGAACAAAAATGGAGAAACTATTAGCGAACAATTGCTTGTATCCCCATTAGTGCCGGCAACGTATACTTTAAGCTCACGCGTAAATAAAAATGTTATATCTTTAGAACTGAGAAATAGCCGTAAGAGAAATATCAATAAGTTGATAACAGATTATAAAGTCCTGGACTTGAAGTCCTCGATGATAGTACAAGAAGGTAAAGTTCTTGATAATAATATTGATATTAACTCATTAGGTAAAGGCGTTTACGGCTTGCTGGTTGCAGACGAAGATGGTAAATCCTATAATACGAAATTCATAAAATAAGTTTTTATAAAGTTCTTGAGGGAGGATTTATATGAACAGGGAGTCATTGGAAGAAGAATTTTCTTTTCAGTGACTCTTTAATTATAAATGTTTTCAATCAATGTATTAAATGTTTGCAGATGTCATTTTAGAAAGAATAGTACATACAGCTATACGTTTTGAGCTAAAAAGGTGAAAGAATGAGAAAAAACTACTATTTTTGTGATACATGGAAGATGATGACAAAAAGTGAATGGATGTGGGGGATCAACCGTTTTTTTCCAGTACTAAATTTTTAAAAGAGGAAATAGTGTATGAAAACACGAATTATCATGCTGCTGTTAATTAGTCTTAGTTGTACTCTCTTTGCGCAAAGGAACGATACAGAACTTTTGTCGATTAATAACCAGCTTTCAGAGATGTCGCCTACTGGAAGAGAAATTCATGAACAATCGGGCTTGAAGATTGTATGTGAAAGAATTGAAGAGGATGGATTTGCTTCTGCTTATGAAAGTTATAACTTTAGTATTGAAAATAACACGGTTCATCCTATTAGTGAGCCGCAGTGGACTTATACTTTGCCTTTGAAAGGTGGTGGAGAGTCCATTATTGCTACATCTCCAAATGATATATTTACAATCCCTATAGTTGAGAGTAAAGATCTCTATGATATAGATACAGATCATTGCATTAGTGGGAAGATTTTATTTAGTTGCATCATTGATGGGGAAGAGTCAGTTGCTTCATATAATATAATGTTGGATTTGAAACCTCACATTATATCTTATAGTGAAATTATAAAAACGGTAAATGAAACGAATACTGCATACAGCATTGATTTTACGGTTCGCTATGTAGGTTCTGATTTTTTGGAAGTTGGAGTTAGAGAGGAATATTCACCTTTCTTGGAAATACAAACGATTGAAGAACCCTTTGTTGCCCATGTGCGCCGAAGTGGTATTAATACATTTGATTGTGCATGGGTTTGGCTTCATGTTTACAATGAGTATGGCGAAGATGAGGTTGTTATAACCTTGGAGAGTGATATAACAGGGGTACAGACAATACATAGCGATTTTGTAAATGCTTCTGTCATAAAAATATATACGAAAGAAGGAAAATATATGATGCAGATAACCAATTGGGATGATTTGAAAGAACTTAATCAAGAGATTTATATACTTCAGCTATGCAATAAAGATGGTATTCCTTTTAAGACTATCAAGTATCTGAAGGGGCAGTGAGGTGAATCTGTTTGTAAGTCTGTGAATATGTAATTATGATAAACTGTATATGTAGAATTCAAATATATGATAATGAATATGCTAGGTTGTTGGTGACTTTGGAGTTACCTGTTGATAACATTGTTAATAACTTTGTGGATTAATAATTAAGTACGGTGATGTCTTTATAGATTTATTGTATTTCCCGATGGTAGAGTGGTCTATATACCAAACGGGAATTATCCAAGATTTAGGATAATTCCCGTTACATTTTGACTATATGATTACGCATTTAGAATTTATATCCATAACCCAGCATGATGACTACGTTATCATCTTTGGCAAACATAAATTTGGCTTCGGCATTCAAATAACTGTGTTCGGAAAGTGGAAGAGTGATTCCTCCTCCCAGATTGAAAGCAAATTTAGTAGAGTTGCTTCGATCTATTTCAATCTCTTTCCATTCTATTTCAACACTGTTTTTTCCATAAAAGTTGTTTTGCATACCGATACCGGCGAGGGGATAAACGGAAAATCCCTGGCCATCTTCTTTAAAGTTAAATACATAATGGAAATTTACGTTTACATCCAATCCGGTGACTTTATCCTTAGGAAAGAAAAAGGTTACATCTGGTGCAATCCGAAGTTTATTGGCTATCGCATAACGCCCTTGTACACCTAAACCGAATCTCTCATAGTTGGTCTGATAACCAATATTCCCTAATAGAGAACCTTCACCTTTAACAGTTTGAGCATTCATACCCATTGATGCCAATGCAATCATGGCCGACAAAAATAATTTTTTCATAATTAAGGCATTTAGTTAATAAAATGTTTTCTAAAAAGAGAATAGTCCCTTTTAATAAAAAAAAACAACAGTTTTGTTACATTTGTTTGCTATATATTGTTACATAAACAAATTGGATAAAGTTAATATATTAGTGTTTTTCTTCAATTTTTTATAAAGTAAAAAATGATGTTAATTATGTTTTTATACCTCGAACTATTTTTTTTTATACTGTGTTTTTTTTCATATGACAGGAACAAAAGTTACATTGTGAATTACATGCTTGTATAAAATAGGAATGGTATAGTGTGTTGAACAACTGCAACAAATTGAGTCTGTATTGGTCTGCAAAGACTAAACTTTTAATTGTATTATTAAAATCTACAACCATGAAAAGTATAAGTCGTGATTTATGGATCAAATTAATGATTAGCACGAGTAGGCTGATAGGGGGACGAAAGGAAATTATATGTAATTGAAAATTCTTGCATACAATAGATTCTGTAAAGAGATATTTGTGCCTGTAGTTTCCCTATGTGATTAAGAAATTTGAAAAAATATGAATTGTTTACATGTAAATGCTAAAAATGAGTGTTTAATTTTAAAAAGCTAATTTATGTATTTTCTTTGGTACATTATTATTGGGATTGTTGCCGGATTTATTGCCGGTAAACTCATGAGGGGTGGCGGTTTCGGACTCTTCATCAATTTGTTAGTGGGTGTCATTGGTGGTGTACTGGGAGGCTGGGTATTCGGTCTATTAGGAATCGCTACGACTGGCCTGTTGGGGAGCTTAATTACTTCCGTTGTGGGGGCGGTTGTGTTGCTATGGATAGTTTCTTTATTTACTGGTAGGAAAAAAACTGAACTTTAATTTTTTTAACCATTTAAAACCAACTTGTAACTACTCAGGTATAAAGTCATATTGATACTTCTCACTGTTCAAGAACAGCAA
>ERZ894240.549-NODE-549-length-35491-cov-10.838356_pt1 | contig 35491 bp, 32 predicted proteins | sample MGYA00380298_ERZ894240 | MGnify/ENA primary metagenome ERZ894240 (study PRJEB32331, sample SAMN06328419) | human gut metagenome | biome: human gut microbiome; feature: stool | host: Homo sapiens | collected 2014-06-27 ... | reverse complement strand
TATTAAGTCGTTTAGCGTCATTTCTCCCGTTTTTCGAGGTTATTCCAGAGATTTTATGTAAGTTTGTGATATCTTATTTGGTTTAGAGAAATATGGGTGAGCATATATGTTTCAGACGTAACGAGCGTCTGGCCACTATAAACCCCTATTGGAGGGGAAATCCAATGGTAAAAGGACGGTTCTTCAATCGGCAGCATCGTTTTCGGCCCGGAATGGGCAGTGTGTTGAAATGGCGTTTGTCTCCCAATCCGCAACGGAAAGAGAAACGTACCGTTAAGTGGGAACCGAGAGTAAACTATCTTCGTTCATTGGATGCAGTTACGGGAAACTCATTGATATGGCTTGGGCATAATTCTTTTTTTCTGCAACTGGCAGGGAAACGTATCATGTTTGACCCGGTATTCGGGAGTATTCCTTTGGTACGTCGAAGAAGTCAGTTTCCTGCCAATACGGACATTTTTACCGGAATTGATTATCTGTTGATTAGTCACGATCATTTTGATCATTTGGATAAACAGAGTGTCGGTTGTCTATTAAAGAGCAATCCTCAGATGAAACTTTTCTGCGGCTTGGGTACCGGGGAGTTGATAAAAAGCTGGTTTCCGAAGATTGAGATGGTAGAGGCCGGGTGGTATCAACAGATAATGGATGAAGGATTGAAAATCACTTTTCTGCCTGCCCAACATTGGAGTAAACGTTCGGTGCGTGATGGCGGACAGCGTCTTTGGGGTGCATTTATGATTCAGGGAGATGGTATGTCTGTTTATTATAGTGGTGATACCGGATATTCACAACATTTTTCGGAGATACCGGAACTTTTCGGTGCTCCCGATTATGCCTTAGTGGGGATTGGGGCTTACAAGCCCCGTTGGTTTATGCGTCCCAATCATATTTCCCCTCATGAAGCATTGACGGCTTCACAAGAGATGCAGGCCGGATTGACTATCCCGATGCATTACGGAACATTTGATTTATCAGACGAGCCACTTCATGATCCTCCTCAGGTATTTGCTGCTGAGGCAAAAAAACGGAAGGTCAATGTGGTTATTCCTGCACTTGGAGAGGTTGTGAAGTTGAAAAGACAGAAGTAAAGATTGTATTATTATTTTCATAAATAACATCGCTTGTCGCACCTCCCTGTGCGGGAAGCACAAATAGAAATAGCAATGAAAAAGGTAGAAATAAAAGAGCTTTCGGAGAATTTTTTTGAAGCCATTGGCAAAGAGTGGATGTTGGTGACAGCCGGTAACAAAGATGGTTTTAATACCATGACTGCCAGTTGGGGAGGTATTGGTTGGCTTTGGAATAAACCGGTAGCTTTTGTCTTTGTTCGCCCCGAACGATATACGTATGAGTTTATTGAGAAAGGCGATTATCTCACCCTCTCTTTTCTGGGAGAAGAAAATAAAAAGATTCATGCCGTTTGCGGATCAAAGTCAGGTAGAGAAGTAGATAAAGTGAAAGAAACCGGATTGAAGCCGTTGTTTACAGAGCAAGGAAATGTGTTTTTTGAACAGTCCCGTCTGAGTTTGGAATGTAAAAAGCTCTATGCGGATGCTATTGATCCCGAAAATTTCTTTGATAAGAAACTGATTGATAAATGGTATGGAGGTGCACATGGTGGTTTTCACAAAATGTATGTGGTTGAAATAGAGAGCGTGTGGATGCGTTGATACTGGCCTGTTATTCTTCTGAGAAGGATGCAGTTGGTATAACTTTTCAACCTCATCCATCTCAGAAGAAATGAATAATCAGATCACCTAAAACCTATTTTTATTTTTCCTTGTTTCCTTTCCACTTTTAGCCATTTTTTTCATTTTATTTTTTCTTTAGTTGTCACTTTAAAAGAACTTAGGAGTAGTCCACCCATAAGTGCCCCCCATAAAGCACTATTGACAGGTGAGGATGTGATAGGACAACTTCCGGTAGTACAACCTACAAATTTCCAGTACAGAAAACCACCCAAAGCACCAACTGCTATTCCTGTCAAAGTAAGCCACTGGCTTTTAAAGAAATTTCTTATCATATTATTCTGTTATTAAAGCTTCGTTTTGAAGCACATAGTTATATAATCAGTTTAACTGTTTTCTATTAAAACAAATTTCCTTTGGAAAATATTTGTGTAGTAACATTTATTTGCAAATAATTCATGGATTTGATAAGAATTAAGGAAAAGGGATCGATTATTCCGAGTTCGTTCAATTAAGTATATAGTTGTGATTTACTATGATTTTTTTTATTAAAATCCACTCGTCTCCTATAGATTGGATAATTCCTAAGCATGGTTCATCCCATCCTTTCATGTAAAAACTATAAAATTTATTAGAATCCATAATGTACTATTTTTATGTTGTTATTTATATATAGTTCTTCGTTGATCATTAACATCTATTATAGTATATACAATAGCATATCCATTTTATTATGAAAAGAATAGGATGATCATTTCAACATCTATTTATGCAATCTAATGGGGGTATTTTATAATTTTATATGCTCTCCGTCCTCTTCATATATATAGCCAATTTGGATAGTTCTGATTTTGTTACGCCATACCCAAAGTATTATTCCTTGGTCAAAGTAGTATACATCATAATAACGCCCATTTTTTTGGGACCTTCAGAATATAGATGCATAGTATTTGTAGATAATAATCCAAATAATTCTAAAAAGACATTATAATACATATTAATAAGTTCTTTAGCATAAAACATTTCTCATATCCAATATTTCTATCTCTTATGCCAACGAAACCAGCCATACACATCTCCTCCAGCTTCTCTATCTTCGAAATATATGTTATGTAAAGAGCATAAATACAAAATATATTCTACATTCACTTGTTCATTGTAAGCCACAGGAGGATAAATATATAAAGCTTCATACTCCTTATCTAAATATTTATTCAAAAGACTATCTATACCACATTTATTATATAATTGTAATAGGGTAGAATCAACATCAATGCGATTGTTAAGACCAAGAGTAGAATATAGGGTAGAATCAACTTCAATACATTTTTTTTCTTTAATATGTTTGTATAGTTCAGTGCAAAAATCATTGTAAGATACAAGTTGAATATTTTGGGATAAATACAATCCCCCAATTGACTTATATACCATTATTGAGTCCTCTCCTTTATAAATTATTGGAAAACAGACTAATACGTCATAGTCGTTGCTTCCATGAAATATTGTTTTCCAATCGGACTGGCAAGATATTAAAACCGTCATTATTAGCATATAACATATTCTTTTCATATAATTATCTTTTTATTTAAAATAATCCAATGGTCTTAATGGCTCATTTAATGCTTTTCTTACTTTATTTTCAATCTTGATTGCATTAGTTTCCGCTTGTTGCCTAGCTTCTTTTTTTTCTTTGGCTGTTCCCTTTTTATTCCAATTGACACCTCTACCATTTATATAGTCATCTGCATGTCCTAATTCGTGGGCAAGCCCAATTATAGGAGAACGAGGTCCTAAATGATTCGATTTAGAATTCACATCATAATAGATAGTAGAACCTTGTTTTATTTCCGCATTTGGATAATTCTTCTCAGTGGCATTTTGGGATGTCTCTTTCCTATTATTGGTTGGAACAATCTTTACTTCAAGCTCACTATTCTCCATATCTTCAATCATATTTTTTACATCTTCATCCATTTCTTTTAGTTGTTCTGTTTGATTTTGAACCTGAGATTCAAAATTATCTGCACCAAAGAAAGCTGCAACTCTTCCCCAAAAACTACCGACTACTATTTTCCTCCCATCTGGGTCTATCAGATGTGTGAAATCGTTCGCACAATACGCATATGGCGATAAATGATAATACTTTTCCAACAATGGATCCATTGTTGAGAATCTTGGAATGCGAGTATATTGCAATCTTGCGTCAGAATCATACATGTCAAAGCCATGCATAGCCAGTTCTTCTTTGCCACAGAATCTGCGATTCTGAACATTGTAACCTGTCCGGCGAAAAATAGCTCCCGAAGGCAGGTATTCCATGCTTTGAAGAACACTGCCTGTCTCACCATCACAAGTCGCGCGAACGCTGCCTAAATAATCTGTTATATAATAATAGGGTTGTATATGACTACGTTTCGTCGTATCATTCCTCAACGAGATATATCCGCCTGGAATACGAAGTTCGGAAAGGTAGCCGTCACGAAATAACAAATTTCCATCCTGAATCTCTTCATGGACAGATGAAGGGTCAGACAGAATTTGTACATCGTCCAGAGGTATCGTTAGGGCAGTGCGATAGGTTTTTGAAGTGGTTCTTACCCGTCTTCCGTCAGCCAAATAACTCATCTGAAGGGTATTGCCGCCGGAGAAGCATATACTGTCCGGTAAGTTGAGATTATTATAACGGGCATGTAACATATCACGGGCTATATTACGGGATTCATTTCCGTTTTCATCGTAAAGATAAGCATTTGTTTCTTTACTCCAACGACAAAACATGAAATCATATTCATCGGGCCAGCGAGATTCACTATAGTCCTCTGTAGATACAATTTGATTTCCGTTATACGATAAAGAAAGTACGTTGACATCTCCTTTTGGGGTGGTCCGGTATAAAGAGGTTATATTTCCCATTTTATCATAACCGAACTCTTCTTTAAACCGGAGATATTTGTTTCCTTCATAGTTGTACATCATGGCACTTGAAAGCCTACCTGCATAATCATATTGGTGATAGATGCGATAACTGTTGTCACATTGACGGGTGGCGATGGATGATATGCGCCCGTTGAAGTACTGATCTCCATAGGGAGTTGGCTTAGCTTCGTCGTAATAGAATACTTGCGAAAATATATTTCCGGAAGTACTGTTTAATTTTCCGTCGATACGGTAAGTCGTTACAATCTGGTCTTTATTATTAAATAGGTCTTGATGGGAAATACGTCCGAATTCATCATAATTCCGGTTTTGCAAAGAATATGATTTGTTGATCCCCAGTTTACCGGAAGCAAGAAATAATTCCAAAGAAGAAGATACCTCACGTCCGGCATGGTCATATTCGAAGCTGAGTTCTTCCGTGCAAACCTCCATGGAGGTGATATACGTTGTATGCTGGTTAATCGGATTGTTTACGAAATGAATCAATTTGAATTCGATTATATAAATATAATCTATCATATAGAACAGAATCCACTTCAAGACACTCTTTTTTCTCTATACATTCGTATAATTCATTACAGAATTCTTTGTAGGATATCAATTTCATATATTGAAAGTCATAGAATCCTGCGAGGGAACTACATCTCATAATAGAATCTCTCCCTTTGCTAATCACCGGAACACAAACGAATGTATCGAAATATTGTTCGTCTTTAAATATCGCTTTCCACTCCGGCTGGCAGGATGTAAATAATGCCTGCACAAAAAATACGTATAATATATACTTTTTCATGTCATTTCTTTTTTCTATTATAAAAATAATCCAATGGTCTTAACGGTTCTCCCATTGCTTTTCTTACTTTGTTCTCAATTTCAATTGCATGATTTTCTGTTTTCTGTACTGCATCTATTTCATTATCATCTACATTATTATCATTGTTTTTGTCCCAATTAACACCTCTACCATTCATAAAATCATCCGCATGTCCTAATTCATGAGCAAGCCCAATTATAGGAGGTCTAGGACCTAAACTTGTTGATTGAGAGTTCAAGTCATAATGTATAGTAGAACCTTGTTTTACTTCTGTATTTTTATATTTTTTCACAGTGACATTTTTTGATGTCTCTTTCCTATTGTTGGTTGGAACAATCTTTACTTCAAGCTCACTATTCTCCATATCTTCAATCACATTTTGTATCAAGAGTAGTATAAGGAGAAAATGGAATCTCCAAAAAACATAGGACAACGGCAATGGAGTTCTGGTAAAAGGTATTTGATTTGGAGTGTGGGCGTTTCATAACCGACACAGGATAGTGAATCTCCTACTAATCTATACTCATATTTGGAACGAGGAGAAACTTTTATTAGTATAGAATCAAGAGAACCGGTGAAAGATTCTTGATATCCTGAATTTGAAACAGATAACTCACTGAAATCCCAAATAACATTTCTACCATTGCGGCCTGGAGATTTGTATTGTAATTCTTGTTTCAGAGTAACATCTCCCTCGCGGGCCAAATGAGTCTTTTGTTGTAAAACAGTTTGTGCATGCGTTGTTATTATACATACCCCCAAAAATAAGAGTAATAATAGCGCTTTGATTGTGTTATTCATAAACTAGCATTTAAAGTTGTTTTTCCTTATCCGTCTATAATCAGAGGTAGATAAGTTTGTTTAGAACCTATTTAAATTTAAACAGGCTTGATATAGAACATTTAATGCGAAGCATATACTAAACAAATGTTTCATTTTTTTTGATATAATAAAAAAACTCTTTGATGAATCGAGGGCACTGAAAAAGTCCTCTATTATGATCAGCCTCTAAATTAATCGGCACATATCAAGCTAAGCTGCTTGGGTATGTGCCGTTTTTTTCGTATCTTTATAGTTAGAAATCAGAACTATATGCTACCTCTTCAACATACGATTCAGTTCAGTGATTACACTGATCTATATGATTTGATAATCCCGAAGGACAATCTTCTTCGCAGGCTAAACGACCTCATCGACTTTTCTTTTGTTCAGGCCGAGCTGACAGACAAGTATTGCCATGACAACGGACGCATGTCTGAGAGCCCTGTGACAATGTTCAAATATCTGTTGCTTAAAACCCGATATATCCGATGTCGATGTGGTTGAACGTTCACGCTACGATATGTCGTTCAAGTATTTTCTGGGAATGACACCGGAAAACACCGACATCATCAATCCAAGTTCCTTGTGTAAGTTCCGCAAGCTAAGGCTAAAGGACAAGGATTTGCTCAACCTGCTTATCGGCAAGACGGTCAGCATCGCCATAGAAAAAGGCGTAATCAAGTCACGCACCATAATCGTTGACGCCACGCATACGACTTCGCGGAGCAATCCATATTCACCGGTAGAGATACTGAGGCTTCGTTCAGGACAGTTGCGCAAAAGCCTGTATGAGTCGGATGAGAGCATCAGGAAAAACCTTCCGGCCAAGAACACCGACGACGATCTTGAGCAAGAACTTGACTATACAAAGGCATTGGTTGATGCCGTGACCGACAATCCACAATTAGCTGAAGTGCCCAAAATCAAGGAGCGGCTCAATATGCTCAAAGAAGTGCTCGCTGATATCGAAGACCATTACGTCACCTCCAGAGATGAGGATGCGCGCATAGGACACAAAAGCCAAGACGACTCATTTTTTGGATATAAAACCCATATAGCCATGAGCGACGAACGTATCATAACGACAGCCACTGTCACCTCTGGAGAGAAGGGTGATGGCCCCCAGTTGCCGGAACTCGTTGAGCAAAGCCGCACCAATGGAATGACGGTAGATACCGTTATTGGAGATACAGCATATTCGGGGAAAGACAACATAATATTGGCCAACGATGAAGAAAATGGATTCGAGCTTGTTGCCAGGCTGAATCCTACTATAAGTAACGGACATAGAAAGGAGGAGGACAGATTTGAGTATAACAAGGACGCTGGTATGTTCGTGTGTCCGGTGGGGCATATGGCAATACGCAAGGCAAGACAAGGGAAGAAAAGGCAACCGAAGAATCGTTTTTTTGTTTTCTATTTCGACACCGATAAATGCCGTACATGTTCAAGGCGCAACGGATGCTACAAAGAGGGCGCTAAGAGTAAGACATATTCTGTTCGAATAAAATCAGAAGAACACCGTCAACAAGCTGACTTTGAAAAAACAGAAGAATTCAAGACCAAGGCGAAGGGCAGATATAAAATAGAAGCAAAGAATGCCGAACTAAAAAACGTTCTTGGATACGGTCGCGCGTTGTCCTATGGGCTTGACTGTATGCGGATGCAGGGAGCCATGGCCATTTTTGTATCAAATATCAAACGGATCCTCCGTTTGAGCTGAGGAATGCATAAATATCTCCCCACAGTGTGTCAAATCTGCGCAAATAACGTTTTTTGGGGGGCCTGAAGGTCATGAGTGTATAAAAACAAAAAGTTCGCCAAATCCGAAAATAGGGATTTGGCGAACTCATTTCTTAGGCCTCAATCGAAAGGAATCTGAAAAAGTCACTTCTGAGACAATCGGCTTCTAGGCCGTGCCTCTCATAGACATTCGATTTTTTCGTACCTTTAGCTGTGTAAATCAGACTAATATGCTACCAATTCAACAATCAATACAGTTCAGTGACCATATCAATCTCCATTGAAAACCATCTTCATCTGAGAATTCAGTATAAATTCCTTCCTGAAACAATAGATACATGATATAATCCCGTTGTTCCCAAGATAACTCGGTTTTAAATGCAGCATATCCCGGACTTGCTGTTTTCGTATATCTATTAAGTATACCCATAGCACTTATTTCATTTTTATCTGTAACATCATGCCGAATGATAAATCATAATATAGATATAGCTACGAAGAATATCCAGGATATAAACAAAACCTAATATAGTTATTTTACACACTCCGAAGTGTCATTTTTCAATTCATTATATAAGTGCTCATTCAAATAAATATATTCATTATTTTTAATACGAAGATAGAGTAAACTGTCAAAAACACACTGCTCCACCATTTTAATACTCCATTTGTCCCAAAGCTCCCGCGAAGTCAAAAAGCAATAACAAGAATCCTCTTTGAAAGTAATGGGAATAAAGATAGGTTCAGCATTCTTCAACTTCTTATACAGGTCTGTATTTTCCATACGAGTGCAAGAAAATAGCAATATAAACGAAACGAATATTATAAGACAGTATTTCATAATATATAGATATTTATTTAGAGTCAAGTACTATAAAAATATCACCATCTTCATCTGAGAATTCAGTATAAACCCCTTCGCAATACAAAAGATACATGATATATTCTATCTGTTTCCAAGATAATCCTTCTATATACGAAGCATAAGACGACAAAGTACTTACTCGTCTTGTATATCTATCTAACAACCCTTCTATTCCTTGCCGCTGATATGTATTCTTTATTTCTATATCTTCACATACAGAATTAAGACTCAACTCATTATAAAGGGAATCTGTTAATTCGATATATGTATTCTTTTTAATATGCTTATAAAGATTTGTCAAAAACACATCACGATCTAAAATATCCATATTAGACATCTCATAAAAGGTTAATGATTCGCACATATACAAACAGGAGTCTTTTTGATTAGTTATTGGTATTGCGATATAATAGTCATATTCCATTATAGCATTATACAACCGATCTTTAGGAAGATTTTGCGTACAAGAGAACAATAGAAGTTCAATAAAAACAAGAAATAAATACTTCATAACATTATTTATTTAGTGGATAATAATCATATTTTCTTTCCTCCATTTGAAGATTTTTCCTGACAATATTTTCTTTGCGTATCGCATTCCTTTCACTCTCATTTCCTTGCTTAACATCATTTTCGTTACTACCATTAATAGCGTTCTTTTTATTAAAATCAATACCGTTGCCTTCAATTAGATCTTCAGCATGTCCCAATTCATGCGCAAGACCAATTATTGGTGTTCTTGTTTTATTACCATTTGTTTTCCAATTGTTGGGATCGTATTCAACTGTAGAAGCTTGCTTTTCTGTTATTTTCTTTCCTCTTTCTCGTATAGTTTTATTTTTTCCTCCAGCCAATGATATGCTTACTGTTTTATCACTCTCCTCTAATTTATTAATCATTTTTGATAATTCTGGGGACATTTCCTTTAAAGTCGATAAATCTTTTTGTACTTGTGATTCAAAATTATCTGCACCAAAGAAAGCTGCAACTCTTCCCCAAAAACTACCGACTACTATTTTCCTCCCATCTGGGTCTATCAGATGTGTGAAATCGTTCGCACAATACGCATATGGCGATAAATGATAATACTTTTCCAACAATGGATCCATTGTTGAGAATCTTGGAATGCGAGTATATTGCAATCTTGCGTCAGAATCATACATGTCAAAGCCATGCATAGCCAGTTCTTCTTTGCCACAGAATCTGCGATTCTGAACATTGTAACCTGTCCGGCGAAAAATAGCTCCCGAAGGCAGGTATTCCATGCTTTGAAGAACACTGCCTGTCTCACCATCACAAGTCGCGCGAACGCTGCCTAAATAATCTGTTATATAATAATAGGGTTGTATATGACTACGTTTCGTCGTATCATTCCTCAACGAGATATATCCGCCTGGAATACGAAGTTCGGAAAGGTAGCCGTCACGAAATAACAAATTTCCATCCTGAATCTCTTCATGGACAGATGAAGGGTCAGACAGAATTTGTACATCGTCCAGAGGTATCGTTAGGGCAGTGCGATAGGTTTTTGAAGTGGTTCTTACCCGTCTTCCGTCAGCCAAATAACTCATCTGAAGGGTATTGCCGCCGGAGAAGCATATACTGTCCGGTAAGTTGAGATTATTATAACGGGCATGTAACATATCACGGGCTATATTACGGGATTCATTTCCGTTTTCATCGTAAAGATAAGCATTTGTTTCTTTACTCCAACGACAAAACATGAAATCATATTCATCGGGCCAGCGAGATTCACTATAGTCCTCTGTAGATACAATTTGATTTCCGTTATACGATAAAGAAAGTACGTTGACATCTCCTTTTGGGGTGGTCCGGTATAAAGAGGTTATATTTCCCATTTTATCATAACCGAACTCTTCTTTAAACCGGAGATATTTGTTTCCTTCATAGTTGTACATCATGGCACTTGAAAGCCTACCTGCATAATCATATTGGTGATAGATGCGATAACTGTTGTCACATTGACGGGTGGCGATGGATGATATGCGCCCGTTGAAGTACTGATCTCCATAGGGAGTTGGCTTAGCTTCGTCGTAATAGAATACTTGCGAAAATATATTTCCGGAAGTACTGTTTAATTTTCCGTCGATACGGTAAGTCGTTACAATCTGGTCTTTATTATTAAATAGGTCTTGATGGGAAATACGTCCGAATTCATCATAATTCCGGTTTTGCAAAGAATATGATTTGTTGATCCCCAGTTTACCGGAAGCAAGAAATAATTCCAAAGAAGAAGATACCTCACGTCCGGCATGGTCATATTCGAAGCTGAGTTCTTCCGTGCAAACCTCCATGGAGGTGATATACGTTGTATGCTGGTTAATCGGATTGTTTACGAAGTTGTAGTTGGACGTGTTTTGGGTATTAGTGTTACTGATACTGTTATAGGTATCTGTTTGAATGGAGCGTCCGCGTTGGTCATAGTAGTTAACCGATACTTCATAATCACATTTTGTATCCAGAGTAGTGATATAACTTCCTGTTTGTAAAGAATTGGCGGCATGACTTTCGGTGGGACGGGAAGTCATGAGGTTTGAAAATAGGGGGAGGCTTATAAAATCATAATAGTCATAATAAAAAGCTTTATTAATATGGACAGAATTACCCATATTGATGTTTTCGGTATATCCATAAGGCATATTTGTATGAAAAGTCTCTTTAACAAGTATGGTGCTGAAGTTCTTAATCAGACTTGTATGAGATTGTGTATTTATCACTGTTCCTTCCAGAATTATCCGATTGAGTCCGTCGTATTTTATAAAAGTCCACTCGTTGCGTGAACGCTGGTTAGGAGATTGTTTTAATACCGGACGACAATCACCGTCATAGACTGTATAGTACCATCCGGAACCCGGAAGTTTTGTAGCAACGCAGTTGTTGAGTCCGTCATAATGATAGAAGTAGGCATACCGATCGAGTATATCATTGTCTGAAAGAGTATAAATATCAGAAGTACTTTGCAGAATATCAGATGCAGCCGGAGGAAGGACACAAAATAATTCGTCTAAATTATCATAAATATAATATGTGTCGGAATTTTCTGAATAAGAAATATGAGTATGACGTTCCAGAATAACTTTCTTTTCAGGATTGGTGAATGTGTAGAGAATGTTTCCATCTTCATCGGTTTGTTTTATACAATTAAGAAAACCGGCAGGATATACTCCTTCATTTTTTATGGAAGTGTCTGAATTACGTGTATAATGATATACTGACAGTTCGGAAATAGCAGGTGTATTCATCAGATATTCCATACGGATAGATTTACCTTTCGAATTTCGTCCTGTTTCTGCTGTAACACGGTTTAGGACAGAGGGCTCATACTCATATTCTACATGGTAATAGTCCTTATAATCAGATGATTCGAAAGTGGATAAGGGCTTGTATAAACCATCTGATGTGGAAAAAGGAAGAGCTTGCCATTCGCATTCTTTACGATTTTGACTATCATAAATGATATGGTTTGCTATGTCTTTGCCCAATGGAGTAATACCTTGCTGAACGGTTTGTATCAGACGTCCGGCACTATCATAATAAGAAGTACTGATTAATGAGTTTTTACTATTCAATACAGTTCCAGGGGAAATTTCAGCCTGGGGAACATAGACACGGATGTAATTTTTCTGCGCAAATGCCGGAAAACAGAATAAAACAGAGAATAACAGAAAAATGCTGTATTTATGTAGATTATTTCTCGGTAGCATATTTATATTCGTTTTTTTGTATAACATTTTCTCTTTTTCCTGTTTCGATAGTTTCGGATAAGCGACCGAATTCATCATAAGTATATCGAACTGTTACACCGGTAGGACCGGTCTGGGATATTATTCCGATTAATGGTTCATAACGGGTAATAATGATTCTGCCCTGCGGTAATGCTTCTCTTAAGGAGTGTAGTAAATCCCAGTCCGTTTCTGTCGGTTCCTCTTTGTCGGCTAATGCTTCTATGTCTATACCTTTATTTTCTACTTCCGCAATTGTGGCATTACTTATCTGGGCAATAATATGCTGATGTTTGTATCCCCATACTAACACTACCGATTGCCCCATACGGGTGTGCAGGGAAGTATTTCGACCACGTTTGTTGTAGGAGTTGTAAGTAATATCCGGCTTACCTGTATATATGGAAGTATTTCCATTAAACGAAGGTATTATGACTCCCGGACGATTATAAAATATATATTCTTTCCATGGTTTTACTAATGAATCTTTATAGTGAATGTGCCATAATTTTTTGCTTAATATCCCATTGGTGAAAAAATCTTCCTCTATCGGAGTTGTTATCAGATTGTATTTTTCGAAATACCCATCAAGATAAGGGTTGATGAAATCTGTTGCATATCTGATGAAGTGCGATTTTATACAGTCGTTTTCTCTGATAATCATCCTGCTGAGCAAGTAATTGGAATTGTAGGCATATGTCTTTTTTACCGGATGTACGACAAACGTATTGCTTAGCTTTGTATAAATGGTATCTGTTTCTTCAATAAGTTGGGTACAGTAATTTTCAATATGATAATTATGAGATAAATCATTCGGATAATATTTGAGACCCTTAATGTCACTAACTTTAATTGCTTTATATTTTTTGATGTTCTGAGATAAAAGATTGTCTCCCGAATAAATCCGGCGTTTTATCAATTTTCCGTTAAGAGGCATATTTCTTCCGGGATAATCGATATAGAATTCATTGTGATCTTCTTTTTCATTGTGGAAGTAATTTTTTTCAATAATGGTTTTGTCATCCTTTGTCTGTTGAATGATATTCACTTGCTCATATCCCATAAAATAGCTGTTATAAGGATTCTCCAAAGGTTGTATGGCTGCCGAATTGAATTCGATATATAAAATATTGGCTATTGGTATTCCATTGGAATAAGTGGCAAAATAGTTTCTATTTACCATTCGGTTAAAAACTGGTTTTCGATTTAATCTTCCCGAACACTCTCCTTTGTCATTTGTATAGTAATATTTTCGGGTGGTGAGTGGAGATTTGATTTCTGCGATTCTTATTCCCCCGACTAATGGTTCATAATATCCTAACTTGGCTTTGTATCTTTTTATAATGACTGAAAGCTTGGCCCGGTCAGAAGTTTTTAAAGTAATAGTATGTGTACCTTTCGGACAGGCTGTTCGTTGTTTTAAATGATATTGCCCATGAATTGGACTTCCCGAATTATAGGTATCTTGAGGTATTCCTACAATGGAGGTTATTCCGGGGATATTAATTAAGGTTGTATTCTTTTCTTTTTCTATACAATCTATATTGCCGTCATAAACCCAATTAATATCAATACACCCATCATATGGCATTGAAAATGTTGTTGTTAAAGAAGTGTTATCATATTCTTTCAATGCATATATATCAATAGATAAACTATCCTGAATTTTCCATTCAATCTGTGTGCTGTCAATAACCCGGTTTCCTTCATACTTAAACTCCGTTTTTCCTTCCAAAGGGGTGGTCAGGCTTGTCAGTGTACCAATCAGTGCTTTAGAAGAAGGCTCTTTATCTTCACCATAGCCATTTATTTTCTTTCCTTTTTCCATAACGATTTTTCCATCTCGGGCAAGGGTGTATTTTTTAGTACTTTCGTCTATTGATAACGACATACTTCGATAATCACTGGAGGAAACATAAGGGACAAAGGGAATAGTCATGTTACTTTCATTATAGTAGCCCCAATAATCGTAGGCATAGCAGTTCTTTATTGGCAATGGTTCCGAATCGTTATATCCCATTTTATATTTTTGCGTCTTATTACTGTCGGTTCCTTTGATTGAGATGGAATCTAACTTTAGTCGTGAGGTATTATAATTCGGTATTTTTTGAAGATTACCGTTGTCATCCATACTCAGAAAATAGGAATAATGAAACAGGAAAGATTTTAATTTCTTTTTTCTGTCTTTGGTATATAAATTGATCTGACCTAACATTTTTGCACCTTCCGTTTCTGCATGCGGCAGGGTACGTATATCTTCTCTGTTTTTTTCGGCGGGAACAAATTCCAGTTCTCCTTCTGTCCACCGGATACCAGTGAGCCGAGGTTGTTCATAAATATATTCAAAACTGATTGTAGACTGCTTCTTGGGTTCATTCTCAATAGTGAAATGATTGATGTCTTCAATAGGATAATATGGATTCTTTAAATCTTTTACATCTACAACATGATTTGTCACATCCGATCTGTGCATAGGGCTAAGATAAGTATTTAGTGCCCTGTGATAGTCGAAAAATATTTCATCTCCTGTTGGATATTGTATGTGGGTCAGATACCAGGATGTAATGGTATATTCCGGATTGAAATCAAATGTGTCCGGTATATAGTGTTGTGAAGTGAAATGGGGGCATTCAAGATCAACTGATCTGTCAAAAAATCCCAATGCATGTCTTTTAGTTATTTCAATGGCCTTAAATGTATATTTTATATTTCCGGGAGCTATTATTTCAAAAATAGGATTATTCTTTGAGTTTTTTAATCTGATAAGTAAGTGAGCTTCCGGATCCGAAAGCTCAAATAAATTTTCCCCATGCCCTTTAATATTTGCACCTTTTTTAGAATAAAACTTTCCACTGTAACCGGCAAAATTATAGAAAAAGACATCTGGCTCAACATCTTTGTTCATTTCCGGTATAAGGATGTTTCCATTTATTGCATGAAATGATAAAAAATTGTTAGGAATGTTGTCTGCATCTGGTACGGGATTTGTATCAGTTAAGAATTGATTGAGGTCGTCTTTCCCGCGAATAGATCTTGAGATCATGCCTCCTGCTTGAAGATTCCAACCCAGACCAACCCAACTGGCTTCCTGACTTATTTTTATTCCGGAAGCATGATAACTCAAGGCTATTGGTAGGGTCCAGTCGTTGGACCTTATGTTATATAGAGGAACACTTATATCGGGAATTCCAGTGTACAAGCTTACCGGAATTTCTTCATATTGCATCATGGAATATGCTTCGGGTGAAGGTGCATAATTCTTTAAGTATAGAGGATTTTGTTCTACTTGTGCACAAACATGGATACAAATGAATAAAAAAAGTGTTATGAATAAATTGTATTTTATGACTTTCATAAATAAAAGCAGTTTTGGTTATTTTGTACTTATTTCAGTGTCAGCTTTTATATTTACTAAAAAGTATATCCTATAGCCCCTGACCATGCATTGTAGAGTGGAAGGCCAAGACCTGCATGGTGGGCTACTTCAAACTGAGCCCGTAATACAATATACTGATCTCTGCGTTTTACCGGTTTAATTTGCAGGCCTGTATTGACATAATATCCCAGAGCTGTATCTTCTGCAACGTTTTCTGCTATAGAGCTATAATCTCCTTCCTGTTCCGGACCGAACTTTCTGCCAATCATACCTGCAAATGCTCCACCGGCTTCTATAAAAGGACGTATTCTTCCTTTTGGATATGTATAGCGGATACCTAATTTTGCAGAGAGTGATGTTAGTGAGCTACTTCTGGTATAATGATGAAGATAAGTTTCAGAAATACTACCATCTACCATCTTATAGGTCTGATAAGATCTTTGTTCTACACTGTTGAAATGAGAAATGGAAATATCCATAGATGCGCTTAAAGAACTCATCCAACGTCGGCTGTTCAATGCCAGGTTTACACCAAACAGATAGGATAAATCTGGTTTACTAAAATTATGCCAAGGGCCTCTTGAAGGGAAACTGTATTGTTGTATTCCGGCATAAGGAGTCACATACAGTCTTAGGGAGTGTTTGTCTTCTTTAGTCTCAAATTCAATGCAATCTTCATTGCTGGTACACATTACATAATGATAATCTTTTGCAATATCAATCAGGCCTTTATGAGTAAATGATGCTCTTTTGATTTTATGTTCCAAAGCTGGGCAGTCTCCAAAGGCATATTGTAATATTGGAATATAGCGTTTTACATTACCAGTATATTGGCTGCCATCTTCTCTTTTAGTAATAATCTTGGGTGCATCTACTTTTATCAATTTATCACCACTCCCTACAAAGTAGATAGACTCATAGTTCTCTGTTTCATAATAATACAGACTTTTTATACCTTGAAGAAGGTATTCAAGAAAAACAGGCTGAGGTACTTCATCGTGCTTTAGCTCTATGGTGTGTGAAATATAATATTTGCCGTCGTCCGTAAATCTGTATCCTTGGATGTCATATGGATAATATGTCACAATACCCGAATTCCCTTCTGGCTTGAATACACAACGTTTGGCATTCATTTTATCCGTTCGGAAATCTATTTGTCCATAGATGGTGTCATTTTGGAGAGAAATAACAAATCCGGGACGGTAATTGCTTTGTGCATAGGCTGTAATAATCAGGAAAGAAAAGGTGCTGGTTAAAAATATTTTTAATAAAATTGTTTTCATAACGATATTTGTTTATATATAATAATGTTTTATGCTTTACCTGTATCGGAATATTTTGTTGTTTTCTATTTTAAAAAACATTGATTTTATTAAATGTCTCACTTTTTGAAAATTTTCTCACTATGGATGTTACCATCCACAATGACAGATAGGAGATAGTTGCCTGAAGACAGAGACGAAATATTAAAAGACGCTTTGTGAAGACCGGAGGGTATTGAAACATATTGTTTTTTCTCTATGCAATATCCTGCCAAAGAACAAAGTGCCAGTTCAACATCTGAGCCGCCTCCGGATAATAACTCTATTTGTAAAGTATTGCCATTTTCATCGATGAAATAATTATAAGTATAATCTTGCTTTATAAAAGAATCTGGTGACGGTGATACTATGGAATTTTTTTTCATAGCCATCCTTTCACGTATATTCATATTAACTCTATCTTTTGGAAGATATATTTGTTCTTTTAAGGGGTAATAATAGGAACGGTAGAAGTGACGAGTAGGAGTGGCTGAGGTTATGATGGAAGTTTGAACAGTTTCAAATACCGGATAGCGATATCCTGAAGCATACCAACGATAGGTGTCTGTTTGCCATGTAATACTATCATGAGATAATCGATAATGGAGCGAGTCAGTAGAGTAATGGCTATCATTGCCACAGCTTAGAATATCAGAATAGGAAGATAGACGTTGACTTGCATGGGTTGATTCACGAATACGCAACACATGGGTTAATGTATCTCCGTCTGGTAATAGAATAGTGCCGTATGCATCGGCTTGCTGTGTGGAAATACCGTACACTGCCATATTGAGTGTGTGACTGTATTTGCCTTCTCCATAATATAAAGATGAGATTGAATCTCCATAAAACATTGGATAATGCCGATAAAGCTCTGGCAATAGGTGTTTGATTTGGAGGGTGGAAGTTTGATAGCCAATGCAAAATAACGAATCTTCTGTCATTTTATATTCTGATCTTGAACGGGGAGAAACCTTCATAAGGATAGAATCTGGAGAACCTGTAAAATATTCCCGATAGCCTGTATCTAAAACAGATAGTTCACTAAAGTCCCAGATCACATTGCTTCCGCTGCGCCCGGGAGATTTGTATTGTAGCTCTTGTTTCAGGATAACGTCTCCCTCCCGAGGTAAATGAGTGTTTTGGAGTAGGACGGTTTGTCCTTGCACCATTAGCCTACACCCCCAGAGAAATAAGAATAATAGTATATTTCTGATTGTGATATTCATAATAGTATTGTTTAAGGTTGTTTGTCTCACTGTTATTTCAAATAAGAGTACTTATTATATAAAACATTTGACATGGAGTTGATACTAAACTAATATTGCAGTTTTTTCGTATAAGTATTGTATTCTAATTAAATGATCGTATCATTGAAACGCAGATTATCACAAATTCACGCAGAGAATATCGTACCTCAAATGTAGCAAACCATTTAATCTGCGATCATTTGCGCTTTAATAAAACGCAGGCATAGTATGAATTAGATTAGAAGTACTACTTAGTATAAAAAAAGCTCCTTTGATTTCCCAAAGGAGCCTTAATTAATAAAATGGATTAGTTCTTTATTTCAACCATTTATCCAGCCATTCAAAGAATGTACGTTGCCACAAGATACCATTCTGTGGCTTGAGTACCCAATGGTTTTCATCCGGATAGATCAGTAATTCTGCAGGAACACCTCGCATTACCGCAGCATCGAATGCACCCATTGCCTGATTGGCGAGGATACGGTAGTCTTTCTCTCCATGGATGCAAAGGATAGGGGTATCCCATTTGTCTACGAACAGATGTGGAGAGTTGGCAAAGGTACGTTGCGCTGTTGCATTTTGTTTCTCCCAGTAGGCGCCACCCATATCCCAGTTGGCAAACCATTTTTCTTCTGTTTCCAGATACTGCATTTCCATATTGAAGATACCGTCGTGTGCAATAAATGCTTTAAAGCGTTTATCATGATGTCCGGCGAGCCAGTACACAGAGAAGCCACCGAAGCTGGCACCTACGCAACCCAAACGGTCTTTATCAACAAACGGCTCTTTTGTCATTTCATCGATTGCTGTGAAATAATCTTTCATGCATTGGCCGCCATAATCGCCGCTGATAGCTTCGTTCCATTCATTACCAAAGCCGGGAAGTCCGCGACGATTCGGGGCAACGATGATATAGTCATTGGCTGCCATAATCTGGAAGTTCCAGCGATAACTCCAGAACTGACTAACGGGGCTTTGTGGCCCACCTTCACAGAAGAGCAAGGTTGGATATTTTTTGTTCGGATCAAACTTAGGGGGATAAATTACCCAAGTCAGCATCTGTTTTCCGTCTGTAGTCTTCATCCAACGTTCTTCTACTTTACCCATTTCAAGCTGGTCGTAGATCTGTTGGTTCTCCTGTGTCAGTTGAGTGGTTTTTCCGTCCAGAGAGATGGCATAAATTTCGTCGCCCATACTCATTGAATGACGTTTGGCAATTAGCTTATCTCCGAAAAGGGCAGGAGCATCATAGTCATACATTCCTTCGGTGATCGGTTTGATAGAATCATCAGCAAGGTTGAGGGCATATATCTGTACTTCTCCATGCCATACACCGGTGAAATAGATCGTTTGTGCATCTGCACTCCAGATGAAAGCATCTACGTTTGATTCAAATGTTTTACTGACAAACCGTTTTTCACCTGTTTCGAGGTTCATTACGAAAAGGCGGTTCTGATCTGCTTCATAACCGTCGCGTTCCATACTCTGCCAGGCAATGTATTTACCATCCGGAGAATACTGCGGATTGGTATCATATCCTTTGTTCTCTTCGGTAATATTAGTCGTTTGCTTTGTTTTCAGGTCATACACATAAATATCCGAATTGGTAGAAACAGCGTATTCTAATCCTGTCTTTTTACGGCAGGTATAAGCTATCTTATCTGAAGTAGGATTCCATGCCAGTTGCTCCATACCACCCCAGGGTTTCATCGGACTTTCATAAGGTTCGTCCTCCAGGATATCAACGATATTGGAGATTGAGTTTCCGTCAAAATCGGCTACAAACGGATGTGGGGCAGTTGTTACCCATTCATCCCAATGCTTATACATCAGGTCGGTAACGATGATACCCGATGCTTTGGGCAGATCCGGATATTTATCAGCTGTGCTTTTTACTGTTTTCACTTGTGAGACAAAAAGAATCTTTTTTCCGTCCGGCGAAATAGAGAAGCCTTCAATATCCCCGTCATAATTGGTAAGTTGTTTACGTCCGCTACCGTCCGGATTCATCTCATAAATCTGGCTGCTTCCGTTATCATTGCTTAGAAAAGCTATTTTAGTTCCATCCTTAATCCAGATGGCTCCATTCTCCTGATAGGGGGTGTGAGTGATCTGTTTGTTGTCACTTCCGTCCGCTTTCATGGTGAAAAGTTCGCGGTTACTTTTGTTTTCCGGTACACTGTAGTAAGCTACACTATACACAATTTTCTGATTGTCGGGTGATACGGATACTTCACCGATGCGTCCCATGGCCCATAGTGCTTCGGGTGTCATACGCATTCCTTCAATCTTGATATCCGATTTGCCGATGAGTGCTTCTGCGCTCTGTCCTGCATCTTTTGTTCCACTGCAGGCTGCTAACATCATTGTTGTTGACATAACTAACAGTTTGGCTTGTCTCATATTTTTTTCAGTTAAATTAAGATGTGCGAAGATAACGATTAAATTTTATTCATGGATTGGGTGACAGATAAATTGAATTATATTTTCTTTTTCTGCCAGTTTCCTTTCTTTATATACCACCAGCATAGTATTAACGTGAGAGTGGCATACAGATGTTCTGTGGTCCAACAGATAGCTACGTCTACTCGCAGATACAGGATGATGTATGTGATATATGCAATATAAACAGCTAACACACACATTTCCATGACTAATGCAGTTCGTGTGTTACCGGTTCCGGATACGGACTGGAAATATACATTACACGGAATCATTATCAGATAACCCGTGCATAGTACCCACAATGATGGTATGGAGGCTTCCCGCAGTTCCGGAATATCTGTGTAAATACTCAGTACAAGGTTGGGGAACAGAGCAAAGAATATCAACAGTGGTAATACAAAAGCATATGCGATGCGGATATGCTGACGAATGGTACCTTGTACACATTGTGTTTCTCCGGCTCCGATCAGGTTACTGACTAATGAACCACAGGTAGAAGCAAATGCCATTGTCATCATAAATGGTATGCCTGAGACATTGCGGATGATATTGGTAATGGCCAGTGCCCGTTCGCCCAGATGTTCTACAAAGAGGAAGAACATAAACCAGGTAGACATGGACAGCAGGTTTTGTATCATAGTCCAGAAAGACACTCCTAATATAGCTTTCAGTGTTTTAGATTGAAAGGCCGGGAGTTTGTGTAGTGCATACTTCCGGCAATCAATCCGTTTCCAGGTGTAGATGACGAAGAACAATACCGATACCAATTCTGCCAGTGATGAGCCAATGGCGGCTCCGGCAATACCTAATTTCGGGAAACCAAATTTACCAAAGATCAGGATATAGTTGAATACAACGTTTGACAGTACCATTACAATGGAGTTCAGGGTTAGGGTTTTTGTCTGCGTAGTACCTACAAAATAAGCGCGGAACATCACCATTATGAACGAGAAAAAGAAACCGAATACACGCCAGTTGATGTAACTGACGGCGGCTTCATAGATGTTTGGTGAAGAGATAATGTTCTTCAGTATATGCGGTGAAAAGCATATCGATAAGGTAAACATGACGGCGGCTAATGCTAATAGGAAATAGATTCCCTGATAGAAGATAGTACCTATTTCGTTGTACCGTTGTTCTCCGTTGCGGCGGGCAATCATGATTTGTGCTCCAATACTGAAACCGAATGCCATCATAAAGATAGCCAGGTAATAGATTCCGGCAATGGCAGATGCACCCAATTCAATCTCTCCGACACGTCCTAAAAAAGCTGTGTCCGTCATTCCTATCATCTGCTCCATGATAAGGCTGATGAGGATAGGGTAGGAGATAATCCATATCTCCTTATAAGTATATTTAGTTTTCATCTCTTTGTTTGTTTATAGTCGTTTCATCGCTCGGTGTACTTCCCCGTGTGGGAAACATAAGCACAAAGCCGGACAAATACCTTTTTGGATTTGCCCGGCTTTTTACATCATACAGAGTTTATTTTTATTATTTTTTCTGTTGCTGTCTTGTTTTTGCCATTTGTTCCTGTTGCTTTTGCATAGCTTCCAGGCGAGCGGCAAAACCGGTCTTTTTCATTTGTTTCGGGTCTTTTTTCTTTGCTTCAAGGATAGCCAGCAATTTGTCTTCATCCGTTGTTTTGCGTAATACGATCATTGTACCCACACTAATCAATGTTGAAATGAAATAGTAATAGTTCAATCCCGAAGGATAGTCATTCAATACGAAAAGGAACATTATCGGCATCAGATACATCATCCATTTCATTGCTGCCATCTGAGGCTGTGCACCAGTATCCTGCTGTTGCATGGTAAACTTAGTGTTCAGGATGTTGGTTACTGTCATCAGCAAACAGAACAAACTGAGGTGATTGCCTAAGAACGGAATATGGAACGGGAATGTAATGAAAGCATCATACGTGGAGAGGTCCGGTGCCCACAAAAAGCTCTGCTGACGAAGTTCGATAGCACTTGGCACAAACATAAACAATGCCATAAGAATAGGGAACTGTAATAACATCGGCAGACATCCTCCCATTGGGCTGACGCCATACTGGCTATACAGGCTCATTACTTCCTGCTGCTTCTTCATTGCATCTTCCTGTTTTGGATACTTCTTATTGATTTCATCAATCTTCGGTTTCAATACACGCATCTTGGCAGATGACATATACGTTTTCCAGGTTGCCGGATATACTGCAATTTTCACCATGATGGTCAATAGCAATAGCACAAGACCCATGCTCAGTCCCCAGCCCGAAAGCCAGTCGAACACGTTGATTGTAATATACTTATTGATCCAGCGAATCAGAGGCCATCCTAAATAAACCAGATTGTCGAGTTCCCATTTGTCATCACGTCCCTTATCAAGGGCTTTAAGTGTTTTGTAATGGTTCGGTCCGAAGTAGAAGTACATATCGGTAGCCTGTTTACCTGTCGGATCAAAGAAAGTATTCATTTCAGCAGAATAGTCTTTGATATAACCGGTTCCTTGTTTCTCCATCTTTGATTTTACTGCTACTTTGTCGAAGTCCTGATTAGCAATAAATACGGAAGAGAAGAATTGATTTTTGAAGGCAACCCAGTCTACGCGACCTTCGATTTGCTTTTCATCGTCCTTGGCAGCTGAGAGGTTGTCAGTTCCATCATTTACTACCTTATACATCAATTCAGCCAGACGGTTTTCGTAAGTGTATCCTTTTTCAAGCTGACGAGCGCGTTGTGACCATGAGATATCTACATAGTCTGTTGAAGCAAGTTTGCCAGCCATGCCCGTTGCCTGGATAGTAAATCCAAGTAAATAACTGTCTGGCTTCAGGGTGTAAGCAAAATCAATATAACTGTCTTTATCAGCAGCCAGACGCATCGTAATACTACTATCGGTCTTATTAACTACTTCAAAATAGTAATCCCTGGTTTGTACTGTCTCTTTCTTATTGTAGAAATTAAAGTTCATCTCAGCATCACTACCATTGAACAATACGATTGGTTTGCCATCTTGTCCGTTGTAATCTTTCAGCATGGCAGAGTACACACGGCCTCCTTTATTGACAAATGTAATTTCTACCAGATTATTCTGAATGGTGGTGAAGGATTCTTTACCCTCCATGGCATCAAAAAAGAGTGAGGTAGAATCTACGCTTGTTGTTTCTTCTTTTTCATTAGCCAATGCAGCGGCAGTTTTAGCTTTTAGAGCTTCCTCCTGTTTTTGCACCACTGCAATGGAGTCGTAGTATCTCTTTTGTGCAGCAAGTTGTTCTTCACTCGGACGACTGAAGAAACTGAAACCTACTAATAATAGCGCTATTAAAACGAGACCCGTAATGGTGTTCTTATCCATTTTAATTTTTAATTTTTAATTATTAATTATTTATTGCCGCTTTGATGAATGATACGAACAATGGATGTGGATTCAATACCGTACTGCTATATTCCGGATGGAACTGAGTACCTACAAACCATTTCAAGGCAGGGATTTCTACAATCTCTACAAGGCCTGATTCCGGATTGATACCAGTACATTTCATGCCGGCTGCTTCATATTCGGTCTTAAAGTCGTTATTGAATTCGTAGCGGTGACGGTGGCGTTCCTGAATGTGTTCTGTTTTATAGGCTTCGTAAGCCTTACTACCTTTTTCCAATGTACATTCATATGCACCCAAACGCATGGTTCCTCCCATATTGGTGATTGCCTTCTGCTCTTCCATAATGTCGATAACATTGTGTGGTGTTTTCTCATCCATTTCACGTGAATTGGCATCTTTGTATCCAAGCACGTTACGGGCAAACTCGATAGCAATACACTGCATACCCAGACAAATACCGAATGTAGGAATATTATGAGTACGGGTATACTTAATGGCTACAAATTTACCATCAATACCACGTTGACCAAATCCGGGACCTATCATTACACCGGACATTCCTTTTAATGCTTCTTCTACATTGTCATCTGTAAGTGTTTCACTGTTTACGAAATCTACCTCTACTTTGCAGTCATTGTAGGTTCCGGCTTGTGAAAGCGCTTCGCGGATAGATTTGTATGCGTCTTGCAAGTCGTATTTACCAACTAACGCAATATGTACGGGTTCTTTTTGTTCTGCTTTATGACGACGTTCGAGGAATGCACGCCACGGACCTAATCCCGGAGTTTCTCCAACGGGGAGGCCCATCTTTTTCAAAATTGTTTCATCCAATCCCTGAGCCTGCATCAGCAAAGGTACTTCGTAGATGGTAGGAGCATCAATACTTTGTACTACTGCATTCTCATCTACATTACAGAACAATGCCACTTTTTTACGAAGTCCCGCAGTTAGTTCATGTTCCGTTCGTAATACCAGAATATCCGGTTGGATACCTGCGCTTTGTAACTCTTTTACGGAGTGCTGGGTAGGTTTGGTTTTCAGCTCACCGGCTGCAGCCAGATAAGGTACATAAGTAAGGTGTACACATAATGCATCTTTACCCAATTCCCATTTTAGCTGGCGAATACTTTCCACATAAGGAAGTGATTCAATATCACCTACCGTTCCGCCAATTTCGGTAATTACAAAATCGAATTTGTATTTATTACCTAACAGTTTGACGTTGCGTTTAATTTCGTCTGTAATATGTGGGATTACCTGAATAGTTCTGCCCAAATAGTCACCGCGACGTTCTTTGTCAATCACACTTTTGTAAATACGTCCGGTAGTAATGTTATTGGCTTTTGTTGTCTGAATTCCCAGAAAGCGTTCGTAATGTCCTAAATCGAGGTCAGCTTCATGACCATCTACAGTCACGTAACATTCTCCGTGTTCATAAGGGTTCAGTGTTCCCGGGTCGATGTTGATGTACGGGTCAAACTTCTGAATGGTTACCTTGTAACCTCTTGCTTGCAGCAATTTACCGATGGATGATGAGATTATGCCTTTTCCTAATGAGGAAGCTACACCACCGGTGACGAAAATATACTTTGTTTCTCCCACAGCTATAACTGTTTTAATAATTTGTTTCTAAATCCTTTGATTTGAATCTTAAAAACCGCAAAATTACAAAAAAATGGGGAAGAACGGATGCTTTCTACAAAACAAATTTATTAAAAAATGCAATTCCGGGTACCGAAATGTTTGAACGACAAACAGTCACATGTTTGCCGGCATATAAGCACGCCTTTATTCAACTTGCACTATCGAGCCGGGGGAAGGCGGTTCTCAGTTCGATCTGTATTGTTCTGAGAGATAACGCACGTTCCAATAAAACAGCTGAATTGTTGTATAGATTCATTTGATAGGTTATTCCTATTAAAATCGAGCAAATTTTATGTAATCTAAACTATTTAATGTAAATTTGCCCCAAATTTGTTATAAAAATGAAGACTAGTCACATCTCAACATTAGCATTTGCGATCCTGTTTTCTTCGTCAGTGATGGCGCAGAAGACGAACAAACCGGTTTCTGAAACAGTGCAGAGTGAAGTGAAAGCAGATACACTTTCCGAGACGCTTCAACAGTACCTTGTCCTGAAACTGAATCTGGATGGTCCGAAGCCTAAGATAGATACGGTGTCCATCTTATATAATAAGTATATAGGAGAGTTGGAATATCTTAATGATCCTTCTGTACCCATGCGTTATATTAAGACGGATCCGGATTACTACCGACTGTTTGTACCGCTGACTTATTATAACTCTCCCATTGCGGAATATTCTACCATGCATTGGAAGTTTAAGGAACCTTTTGTTACTCCCTCTCTTTCTTCGCAATTATTGCCGCCGTATGACACATTGCAGTTTTCTAAAGCTGAGAGAGCTTCCCGGCTGGTGAATGTTGCTTTGATGGATCTATATCTGAACCATCCTAATTTAGTCGTTAATACCGAAGATCATATCATGAGCCGTAAGTTGTATCATGGCGATAAGAAGATTGAAGTCCCGAAAACAGAAGTGAAAAGCCTGTTCCGTGCGGATAAGGTGGAAGACAATGTGGGTGAAGCGGAAATGGTGATCTCCAAGCCCAATTGGTGGGTGACAGGAGGTAACGGTTCGCTTCAGATTACCCAGAACTATATTTCGGACAACTGGTACAAGGGAGGTGAGAGCAATAATGCCGTAATGGCCAATCTGCAGTTGTTCGCTAACTACAATGACCGTGAGAAAGTACAGTTTGAAAATCTGTTCGAAGCTAAATTAGGATTCAATTCTTCTCCGTCAGACGAATATCATAAATACCTGGTTAATACCGACCAGTTGCGTTTGTATTCTAAATTAGGTATTCAGGCTGCCAATAATTGGTACTATACTATTACAGGAGAGTTTAAAACCCAGTTCGTAAAGGGATATAAGGCTAACAGTGAAGAGTTGGTAGCTGCTTTCCTTGCTCCTGCAGATGTGATAGTCAGTGTCGGTATGGACTATAAGTTGAAAAAGAAAAAATTCAATCTTTCTGTATTCATGTCTCCGTTGACTTATAACCTTCGTTATATAGGTAACAAAAACGTGGACGAAACCAAGTTTGGATTGGATAAAGGCAAATGCTCGAAGAATGACTTCGGTGCACAGGTTCAACCTACTATTTCATGGACTATTATTCCGTCTATTGTAGTCGATTCCCGTTTGAACTATCTGACGAACTATAAATGGGTGCGTGTAGAGTGGGAGAATACTTTCAACTTTGTATTGAACCGTTATCTTTCTACTAAACTATTTGTACATGCACGCTTTGACGACAGTGCGAAGCCGACTACTGGCAGCAGTTATTTCCAGCTGAAGGAGTTGCTAAGTTTTGGTCTGAATTATAAATGGTAATCGGGAATAATTGACATAATGTAAATATATGAAATAGGGGCCGACTGGAATCTTCAGTCGGCTCTCTTCTTTCCGGTGAGGTTAATTCTCCCCGTGGTAAGTAAGTTCTAATTCAAAAAGAGGATATTATGATTAAACAAGACTATCTGATACGGATGATTCAGGAAATCATTTCGTTAATTGTAAATGCGATATTGAATAAAAAGAAGTTCCGTAAGGATGAATGGACTGAATATGATTGCCTGACGAGACAGATTTTAGGAGTTTCTCAAGAGGAATTGTTAAGTATGAGCCTGGATGAAATGATTGACTGTTATGAAGGAGATCCTAATAGAATGGGGAAGATAGAATTGGCGGCCGTGACTTTGTTGAAAGTTTCGGACGAGGTGGAATCTGATATTTTGCAAAAGTCCAAATTACGTCAGGATGGGCTTTCCTTGCTAAAATATGTTCAGAAAGAAAGCAGTACCTTTTCAATTCAGCGGACGAATTTGATTCGGATGATTGAGATTAATGAATCTCTTAAAATGTAGAAGGGGAAATAAACAGAAAGTGATAAAAGAATTGGTTTTTGTTTCTAATTTCTTTAAAAATATCAGAAGATGATAACATTTTCTTAGTAAAGCAGGTGAAAAGCCTGCTTTTTCTGTATCCATACCCGATTGATAGAGCAAAAATTACTTTAAAAAGACTTCATATTGCACTATAAAAAACATTCAAATACTTCGTAATTTTCAAACTTATGCTTAAATTTGCCGCAATTTGTAATGTGCAGTTTGCAAAATGACTAATATAATAACTCATCAAGGTATTGTGGAAAACATAAGTGGTTCTCAGGTTTTTGTGAGGATCATCCAGACATCGGCTTGCTCGACTTGCAGTGTCAAGGGACATTGCTCTTCGGCAGATAGCAAGGAGAAGGTAATTGAAGTTACCGATACTTCGTCTGCATGGAAGATAGGGGACGAGGTGACGATTATTGGTGCCACCTCCATGGGCATGCAAGCGGTTCTTCTGGCTTTTCTCATTCCTCTCTTTCTTTTAATCTTTGGCCTTTTCATTTTCAAGACAGTTCTTCATAGTGAACTATATGGGGCATTTGCTGCTTTGGCGGTGCTTATTCCTTATTATTATATAATATGGTTGAACAGAACTCGGTTGAAACAAAAATTTTCTTTTACTATAAAACCAATAAATAACTAAAAATTATGAATTTGATTCTGATTGCAGTGATTTCTTTGGGAGCTATTGCGCTTGTATTGGCTGCAGTATTGTATGTTGCTTCTAAGAAATTTGCCGTGTACGAAGACCCACGAATTGCCCAGGTATCCGAAGTGTTGCCTCAGGCTAACTGCGGTGGATGTGGTTATCCGGGTTGCAGCGGATTTGCCGATGCTTGCGTCAAAGCCGGTTCGCTGGAAGGTAAGTTTTGTCCGGTGGGTGGACAGCCTGTGATGTCTCAGGTTGCCTCTATTCTCGGATTGGACGCCGGAACTGCAGAACCGATGGTTGCAGTGGTTAGATGTAACGGAACCTGCACGAACCGTCCGCGTACAAATATGTATGATGGTGCAAAGAGCTGTGCTATTGCTGCTTCGCTTTATGGCGGAGAGACCGGCTGTAGCTATGGATGTTTGGGATGTGGCGACTGTGTGGCTGCCTGCCAGTTCGATGCTATTCACATGAATCCGGAAACAGGACTTCCTGAGGTGGATGAAGAAAAGTGTACGGCTTGCGGAGCTTGTGTAAAAGCCTGTCCGAAAGCGATAATCGAGCTTCGTGCCAAAGGTAAGAAATCGCGTCGTGTATATGTATCTTGTGTCAACAAAGACAAAGGGGCTGTCGCACGCAAAGCCTGTACGGTAAGTTGCATCGGTTGTGGTAAGTGTGTCAAAACTTGTCCGTTCGAGGCAATTACACTTGAAAACAATCTCGCTTACATCGATTACAATAAATGTAAGTCTTGTCGCAAGTGCGTTGAAGTTTGTCCACAGCACACTATCATCGAGTTGAATTTCCCTCCTCGTAAACCTAAAGAGGAAACGCCTGTTGCCGAAGCTGCCAAAACTGCCGAAGCTTAAAAAAACGAGTAATAAACAGATAAAATACAGAATTGTATGTTGAAGACATTTTCAATTGGTGGTGTTCATCCACACGAAAATAAACTCTCAGCACATCAACCTATTGTTACGGCAGAGGTTCCGGCAAAAGCTGTGATACTGCTGGGGCAGCATATCGGTGCACCTGCTAAGCCTATTGTGGCAAAAGGTGATGTGGTGAAGGTGGGCACTAAAATAGCCGAAGCTAATGGCTTTGTTTCGGCAGCCATTCACTCTTCTGTCAGTGGTAAAGTCGCTAAGATTGACTCTATTGTCGATGCGAGCGGTTATGCTAAACCTGCTATTTTTATTGATGTAGACGGGGATGAATGGGAAGAGTCTATCGATCGTAGTCCTGAATTGGTAAAAGAGTGCGAATTGACTTCGGAAGAGATTGTGAAGAAGATAGCAGATGCAGGCATTGTTGGTTTGGGAGGAGCTTGTTTCCCAACTCAAGTCAAACTTTGTCCGCCTCCTTCATTTAAAGCAGAATGCGTGATTATCAACGCTGTAGAGTGTGAACCTTACTTGACAGCCGACCATCAACTGATGTTGGAACATGCCGAGGAGGTAATGGTAGGGGTGGCTATTCTGATGAAGGCGGTGAAAGTCAATAAGGCTTTTATAGGTATCGAAAACAATAAACCCGATGCTATCCAACTGATGACGAAAGTCGCATCCAGTTATGCCGGTATTGAAGTTGTTCCTTTGAAAGTGAAATATCCTCAAGGGGGTGAGAAGCAGTTAATCGATGCTATTACGAAGCGCCAGGTTGCAAGCGGCGCATTACCTATCTCTACAGGAGCAGTTGTGCAGAATGTAGGTACTGCATTTGCCGTATATCAAGCTGTACAGAAAAATAAGCCTTTGTTTGAGCGTGTCATTACGGTGACTGGTAAGTCTGTTGCCCAGCCTTCTAACTTTTTGGCGCGTATTGGTACTCCGATGCAGCAGTTGATCGATGCCTGTGGCGGTTTGCCGGAGGATACCGGAAAAATAATTGGCGGTGGTCCGATGATGGGTAAAGCATTGGTTAATACTGATGTGCCCACTGCTAAAGGAAGTTCTGGAATTTTGATTATGAACCGGAAAGAGGCAAAACGCGGAGAAGTACAGAACTGCATTCGTTGTGCAAAGTGTGTGAGTGCCTGCCCGATGGGACTGGAGCCGTATCTGCTTTCCGCTTTGGCTGAGAACACAGAATTTGAAAGAATGGAATCAGAAAGAATCATGGATTGTATCGAGTGTGGCTCTTGCCAGTTCACTTGTCCTGCCAATCGTCCGTTACTCGACTACTGTCGTCTGGGTAAGGGGAAAGTAGGAGCTATGATTCGTGCACGTCAAGCTAAAAAATAATAAGTATGGAAAATAAATTAATTGTATCATTATCGCCTCACGTTCATGGTGGAGACAGCGTACAAAAGAATATGTACGGTGTGCTGATTGCGCTGATTCCTGCCTTTATCGTTTCGCTCGTATATTTCGGACTGGGTGCACTGATTGTCACAGCTACTTCTGTGATAGCCTGTTTGTTTTTTGAATGGGCAATCGGTAAGTTCTTGCTGAAGAAAGAAACCACTACTATTTGTGACGGTTCTGCTGTCATCACGGGAGTGTTGCTGGCGTTCAATCTACCGTCTAACTTACCTGTATGGATTATTATTTTAGGTGCTTTGTTTGCTATTGGTGTCGGTAAGATGTCATTTGGCGGCTTGGGGAACAATCCGTTTAACCCGGCACTGGCAGGGCGTGTGTTTCTGTTATTGTCATTCCCGGTACAGATGACTTCCTGGCCGGTGGTCGGTCAGTTGACTGCTTATACCGATGCTACTACTGCCGCCACTCCTTTGGCATTGATGAAACAGGCTATTCATGGGGATGTCTCGGCTTTTGGTCAACTGCCCGATGCCTGGAGTCTGTTTATTGGTAACAATGGTGGATGTCTGGGTGAAGTGAGTGCTGCTGCCCTGATTTTGGGTCTTCTTTATATGTTATGGAAGAGAATCATTACATGGCATATCCCTGTATCCATTCTGGTTACTGTATTTGTATTTTCCGGTATCATGCATCTGGCAAATCCCGAAGCTTATGTTTCTCCGGTGATCCAGTTGCTTTCGGGAGGTCTGATGCTGGGTGCTATCTTTATGGCAACAGACTATGTCACCTCTCCGATGAGTAAAAAAGGTATGTTGATTTATGGTGTCTGCATCGGTTTGCTGACGGTTGTTATCCGTCTGTTTGGTGCATATCCGGAAGGTATGTCGTTTGCTATTCTGATTATGAATGCATTCACTCCGCTAATCAATACGTATTGCAAACCAAAACGCTTTGGGGAGGTAGCGAAGAAGAAATGAAAAAGTTAGAATCATCATTGAAAAATATGTTGCTGGTACTCACCGGAGTAACAGCTATCTCGGTAGCTTTGCTGGCTTATGTGAATGAGTTGACTAAAGGTCCCATTGCAGAGGCGAATGCGAAGACATTGAATGAAGCTTTAAAAGAAGTTTTGCCCGAATTTACAAATAATCCGGTCGCAGAGTGTGATACCGTGTTTAGTGAGAAAGATGGCAAGAAGATTGTTGACTTTATCATTTATCCGGCTAAAAACGGAGATCAATGGGTAGGAACAGCAGTAGAAGCCAAGTCGATGGGATTTGGCGGAGAATTGAAAGTACTTGTTGGTTTTGATGCTGAAGGTAAAATCTACAACTATTCTTTGTTGTCACATGCCGAAACTCCGGGACTTGGTTCCAAGGCGGCTGACTGGTTCAAAGAAGGAAACAAAGGTAGCATTAAGGGAATGAATCCGGGTGAGCAACCGCTGACTGTAAGTAAAGACGGCGGGCAGGTAGATGCCATTACTGCTTCTACTATCACCTCACGTGCATTTTTGAATGCTGTGAATGCTGCCTATGGTGCTTATAAAGGCGATGGCGGTGCTAATGGTACGACCGGTGCTTCGCAGAAAGCTGTGCAGAAGTCCGAAACTGCGATTGTCGATTCAGTAGTCATTAAATAAGAAAGGAGTATAAAGATATGAATAACTTTAAAGTATTAATGAATGGGATTGTTAAAGAGAATCCGACATTTGTGCTCCTGCTTGGTATGTGTCCTACACTCGGTACGACTTCCTCGGCCATTAATGGTATGGGCATGGGGCTTGCCACTATGTTTGTATTGATCTGTTCCAATGTAGTGATTTCATTGATAAAGAACTTGATTCCGGACATGGTGCGTATTCCGTCATTCATTGTAGTCATTGCATCTTTTGTGACTTTGCTTCAGATGGTAATGCAAGCATATGTACCCGGACTGTACGCTACATTGGGACTTTTTATTCCATTGATTGTTGTGAACTGCATTGTGTTGGGACGTGCAGAAGCATTTGCAGCCAAGAATAATGCACTTTCTTCTATGTTCGACGGAATCGGTATGGGATTGGGCTTTACAATTGCCCTTACATTGCTGGGAGCTGTTCGTGAGTTCCTGGGTACAGGCAAGGTATTCAACTTGTCAATCATTCCGGAAGAATACGGTATGCTTGTCTTTGTGCTTGCTCCGGGTGCGTTTATCGCATTGGGATATCTGATTGCGTTGATTAACAGCCTTAAGAAAGCGAATTAAAATATAAACGATTATGGAATATATATTGATATTTATCTCGGCAATCTTTGTTAATAACATTGTGTTGTCGCAATTTCTGGGAATCTGTCCTTTCTTGGGTGTTTCCAAGAAGGTGGATACTGCATTGGGTATGAGTGCAGCGGTAGCTTTCGTGCTTACCATTGCTACGATCGTAACGTTCCTGATCCAGAAGTTTGTACTCGATGCCTTCGGGTTGCAGTACTTGCAGACTATCACGTTTATCTTGGTTATCGCTGCATTGGTGCAGATGGTAGAAATTATTCTGAAGAAAGTTTCTCCCGCACTTTATCAGGCATTGGGCGTATTCCTTCCCTTGATTACAACGAATTGTTGTATCTTGGGTGTGGCAATTCTTGTTATCCAAAAAGATTATGACCTACTGACGGGTGTTGTATATGCATTCTCTACTGCTATTGGTTTCGGTCTGGCCTTGGTACTTTTCGCCGGACTCCGTGAGCAGATGAGTCTTGTGAAAATTCCCGAAGGAATGAAAGGTACTCCGATTGCTTTAATTACAGCCGGATTGCTGGCTATGGCATTTATGGGATTCTCCGGAGTTGTATAAATCCTGACGACAAACAACTGAAGGATGGAGCGGCGGATAGGCTACCGATGGGGTAGTTCTTCCGCCGCTTTTTCTGTTATTTTGTCTTAATCCCTGTTTGCGCTATGAAATAATATTCGTTTTTTGTGCATTTATCTAAATTAATTTTGTTACATTTGCAAACACTTTACAAGTAAACCGAAAAAACTAACCATTATACACGTTATGAAAGAAAGAATTTTAGTAACAGGCGGAACCGGATATATCGGCTCTCATACTGTGGTAGAGCTGCAAAACAGTGGATACGAAGTAATCATCATTGATAATTTATCTAATTCAAATGCTGATGTCGTAGATAATATCGAAAAGGTATCAGGTATTCGTCCTGTTTTCGAGAAACTGGATTGCTTGGATTTTGACGGTTTAGATGCCGTGTTCAATAAATATAAAGGTATTAAAGCGATTATCCACTTTGCGGCCAGCAAGGCAGTAGGTGAGTCTGTAGAAAAACCATTGCTTTATTATCGCAACAACCTCGTTTCTTTAATTAACTTGCTTGAATTAATGCCTAAACATGGCATTGAGGGCATTGTGTTCTCTTCTTCATGTACTGTATATGGTGAACCGGATGAATTGCCTGTAACAGAGAATGCTCCGATAAAGAAAGCTACTTCTCCTTATGGAAATACCAAACAGATTAATGAAGAGATTGTTAGAGATACAGTAGCTTCCGGTGCTCCGATTAATGCAATTTTACTGCGTTATTTTAATCCGATTGGTGCTCATCCGACAGCATTGTTAGGAGAACTTCCTAATGGCGTACCTCAAAATCTTATTCCGTATTTAACTCAGACTGCTATCGGGATTCGCGAAAAATTGAGTGTCTTCGGTGATGATTATGATACACCTGACGGTTCATGTATCCGTGACTTTATCAATGTAGTCGACCTTGCTAAAGCACACGTAATTGCTATTGCACGTATTCTTGAAAAGAAACAAAAAGATAAAGTTGAAACTTTCAATATCGGTACAGGACGTGGAGTTTCAGTTCTTGAACTGATCAACGGATTTGAGAAAGCTACCGGCGTAAAACTGAACTATCAGATTGTCGGACGTCGTGCCGGTGATATTGAAAAGGTATGGGCTAACCCTGATTATGCGAACAATGAATTGGGTTGGAAAGCTCAGGAAACTCTGGAAGATACACTGCGTTCTGCTTGGGCATGGCAGTTGAAACTTCGTGAAAGAGGTATCCAATAAATAAGAATATTGTTTTAATTAACATATAAGACATGAACAAATGTTTTTATACATTTGTTTATAGGATGCAAATCGGCCTGAAGCTGTTTATGTGTATGTGAATATCCATAATTAGTACTTATGCCTCCCCGGCATAGACAGGTAAGATTGCATAGTAGTTTTGTCGT
>ERZ894240.544-NODE-544-length-35750-cov-11.767026_pt1 | contig 35750 bp, 28 predicted proteins | sample MGYA00380298_ERZ894240 | MGnify/ENA primary metagenome ERZ894240 (study PRJEB32331, sample SAMN06328419) | human gut metagenome | biome: human gut microbiome; feature: stool | host: Homo sapiens | collected 2014-06-27 ... | reverse complement strand
TCAGGAACTTATAAAAATAGTTAAACTAAAGTGCTGCGGAATTAAGGTAATAAAAATAAAACGATGAAAGAAACAAAAATTTGTGTAATAGGCCTCGGTTATGTAGGTCTTCCACTTGCCCGTTTGTTTTCAACAAAGTACAAAACAGTTGGTTTTGATATGAATGCCAAACGTTGTGAGGCATTGATGGCTGGTCATGATGCAACACTTGAAGTGAATGATGAACTTCTTCAGGATGCTATCAACAATCATGGCTTCGTTTGTACAGCTGACATTGAGCAGATTCGTAACTGTAACTTTTACATTGTAGCCGTTCCAACTCCAGTTGATGAGAATAACAATCCAGACCTCACTCCCCTCTATGCTGCTTCAACAACTGTAGGTAAGGTAATATCTAATGGAAATGTTGTCGTTTATGAATCAACAGTTTATCCAGGTGTGACAGAAGAAGAATGTCTCCCCGTCGTAGAGAAGGTAAGCGGTATGAAATTCAATGTAGATTTCTTCGCTGGTTATTCTCCTGAGCGTATCAATCCTGGCGACAAACAGCATACAGTAGAGCATATTAAGAAGGTAACATCTGGTTCTACTTCTGAAATTGGTAAGTATGTCAACGAGGTTTATGCGTCTGTTATTACAGCAGGTACTCACCTCGCTCCTTCTATTAAAGTGGCCGAGGCTGCAAAGGTTATCGAGAATAGTCAGCGCGACATCAATATCGCTTTTGTTAATGAGTTGTCTCATATTTTCACCAAAATGGGTATTGATACTCTTGATGTATTGGAGGCTGCTGGAACCAAGTGGAATTTTTTGCCTTTCCGTCCAGGGCTCGTAGGTGGTCATTGTATCGGTGTTGATCCTTATTATCTGGCACAGTGTGCACAGCGTCATGGACACAATCCTGAGATTATCCTTGCTGGTCGACGTATGAATGATAGCATGGGAGAGTATGTGGCTACCGAAACGGTTAAACATATGCTAAAGAAGGGTATTCAGGTACTTAACTCAGGGGTTATCATTCTCGGTTTTACCTTCAAGGAAAATTGTCCTGATGTTCGCAACACAAAAGTAATTGACATTTATCGTGCTCTTAAGGAGTATAATGTCAATGTAACAATTTATGATCCTTGGGCAAATCCTGCCATTGCCAAACATGAGTATGGCATTGAGGTTGTCAATGAACTTCCTAAGCAGAAATTTGACGCAGCCATCGCTGCTGTTGCTCATAAGAAATTTGAAGGACTTGATGTACCCGCTCTGCTCAAGGAAAAGCACGTCATCTTTGATGTGAAGTGTACTCTTGATCGTAATATCATTGATGCGCGTTTATAATATGTGTAGGTAAGCGTGCGCACAGTGCTAACAGAGGTTCGAATCCTCCGCACGCTTCAAAACAAATGCAAAACAACATTATGATGAGAGTATCCATCTATTTTTCGCGCAGTTTTCGAGTTCGTGTGACTTACCTTTGCTACAAATTTCAAAAAGAGATAGTAATGAAAAAAAGGAAAAGAAACAGAAAGTTGATTATGGTGCAATCATTTGAGAATTTGTAAAGCAGTTTTGCGGAAGCGATTATGTCTGTCCCAATATTGTTCGTCACTATCGTATGTGTTCTTGGGATACATTCGGCTCTGATGGAAAAGATAGGTTTGAATGGTTTGCCAAATCCAAATCCAAATACAAGGGTTTAGGTACCTTGACCAAGAAAGTTCTGAAATGTATCCAAATGGAATGATCGGCTATGTAAAGAATATTGTAGGATGGCAATCTGGAACTGTCGAAATGATCTGGCAGAGCAAATGATGAGAGATATCAAGATCAATCTTAAAAACTGTTTGAATATAGATAGCGAGGATTCTGCTCTTGATTACGCTTTTATGTTTTCTATCATAGAAAGTTGTGACATGAACAAACTGTTTCCTCAATGGTACATTAGGGAGTTGGGTGGTCATCTCACATCCAAACCATGCAGTTGCATAGATAAAGTGGCACTTTTATCTTGTTTATCTCAAAAATAAATATTAAATACAACTTTTTTTATTATTAACATTTGTGGAATCGCCTTATGTAGAGGCTGTTTAGGAGTGTTGTGGAAAAACAGATGGTTATATGGTAAAAATTATTCATAAAATTTGCAACTGGTATTTCTCGCACAAAGCACTGCCATATTGGTGCATCCTTATTATAGATTGTATGGCAGTTTATATTTCGGGTCTCATTGTGTATTGTATCCGCTATGATGGCATGGGGCTTGTACAGCACTTTGGAGCTGTAAGCCTTGGTTTGTGTATATGTCTTCTTGTTTATATAGTAGCTTTTGTGTTTTTTCACACTTTCCATGGTGTCATGCGATACTCAAGTTTCATCGATCTTCATCGTGTGGCTTACTCTACAGCTATAGCAGGGATTGGTGTATGTTTTCTCCATCAAGTACAGGTTTATATAGGACTTACCCGATATATTCTCATACCACGCTTTGAGAGTGCTATTCTTCTTTTCATTGTTGCTACTATGATTATGTGGGAGCTCCGTATTCTCGTTAAGAGTATGCATGATACTTATCATTGTGGTGATAACTCCATCCAGAAAGTTTTTATCTACGGTTGTATGCAAGGTGGCATAGCTCTCGCCAAGAGTCTCCGGAATGAGTTCCCTCAGCACTACCATCTCCGTGGCTTTATTTCTACTGACCGCTCTCTCCATGGTACATGGCTTTTAGGCGAACAGGTTTATTATGACGAAGATGCCGTTGTAGAAATTATGAAGCGCTATCAGGTTACCGTTCTCTTCGTCTCACCTCTTCAGACTCAACACTTCACCACACGCACTACCCTCATTGATGCACTCATTGCAGCCAATATCAAGATTATGATGATGCCTGCTGCTGAAGAATGGGATGGTAAGAGCGCGCTCACCCATCAACAGCTTCGTGAGGTTGAAATTGAAGACCTTCTACCTCGTGAGAAGATAGAAGTTGATATGAACGCCATCGGTTCTATGCTTCATGGAAAACGTATTCTTATCACAGGTGCTGCTGGTTCTATTGGTTCCGAACTGGCGCGACAGGTGGTTAAGTTTCATCCAACTGACCTTATCCTGGTCGATCAGGCAGAAACCCCGATGCACGATATACGTCTCTATATGGAACGTAACTATAATGACCTTCATATTGAGACTATTGTTACCAGCATCTGCAAACCGGAGAGTATGGAGAAGATATTTGTCAAATATCATCCAGAATATGTCTTCCATGCTGCGGCCTACAAGCATGTGCCAATGATGGAAAATAATCCAGCGGAAGCTGTACAGAATAATATTTATGGTACTCGTGTTATTGCAGATTTTGCAGTGAAATATGGCACTCGAAAATTCGTAATGATTTCCACAGACAAAGCCGTCAACCCAACCAATGTCATGGGCTGTTCAAAGCGCATTTGCGAAATCTATTGTCAGTCGCTAAATAAAGCCATTGTAGAGGGAAAAATTAAAGGTGAAACCCAATTTGTGACAACACGTTTTGGTAATGTTCTTGGCTCTAATGGTTCTGTGATACCCATCTTCAAAGAGCAGATAAAAAAAGGCGGTCCTGTTACAGTCACTCATCCTGACATTATCCGTTTTTTTATGCTTATACCAGAGGCATGCCGTCTTGTGCTTGAAGCAGGTACCATGGGGAATGGAGGTGAAATTTTCGTTTTCGATATGGGTGAGCCTGTTAAAATTGTTGATCTTGCACATCGCATGATTCTTCTCTCAGGAGCTCATAATGTCGAGGTTAAGTTCTCTGGTCTTCGCGATGGTGAGAAGCTCTTTGAGGAGGTACTTAACGATGCTGAATATACTAAACCAACTTATCATCCTAAAATCAAAGTCGCTACTGTTAGAGAGTACTCTTATGAACTTGCACTAAAAAATGAGGAAGAACTTTACGAACTATCATTTGTGGCTGATGATATGGAAATTGTCAAGAAGATGAAGGAGATTGTACCGGAATTTAAATCACGACAAAGTAAATATGAATTATTGGATAAAGAGACAGAAGGATGAATTCAAGAATCGGACTAAGTAATATTATCTTTATAACATGTTCAACTTTTATTGTAGCTTGTTATCTCCTACCTCAGGTTCAATTGTTTGTACGTATTCAAGAATTGGCATTACTTACATTTGTTTTTTATGTTGTATTTTGTCAAAAGCAACTGGGATTTTCACCGTTATGTGTGCTTAAATGGTTCATTCCTTTTGTATTAATATACTTCATGGTAAGTAAGTCATTCAGTCTGAAATATGGATTTTTCCATCCTGTACTGTTGCTTTGGTCTTGTATTTTTCCTGTATTTATGTACAAGGCGATTGAATCTCGTAATAATACTGTTGAGAAAAAAACTATTTTGATATGTTCATTAATAATTTTTATATATGTTATTGTGAAGACCGTATCTATGATGCAAGTAGATCCGACAATTGCAAGAGCTATGACAAGTGGATTGACTGATGAGGATTATGTTTTACAAATGAAACTATTAGGAATTGGTGGATATGGAATATCATACGCGTCAGGGCTACTTGCATTATCAAGTCTTTCTGTTTATTTAAGCTCTACTTCGCAAAAAATGAAATATGGCAGTTTGGCAAGTTTCCTGTTCTTTATGTATATGGTATTCAATGCACAATTTACAACATTGATTATTCTTACTGCATTATGTATTGGAACGATGCTATTTCTTAACAGCAAAAGCAAATCAGAAAAAGTATTATGGATATTTCTAACAATAATAATCGTTTGTTTATTTCCTATGATTATCCAACAACTAATATCACTTTATGGTGATAGTCCTGTTGCATGGCATTTAGAGGAATTGTATAATAAATTGACAGGCGTAGGGGTGGTTGAAGAAAGTCAAAGGGATGTATATAGAAGCCAAATAATCTCTCTCATGTTAGAGAGCCCTTTTTGGGGACATAATGTAGACGGTCAATATGCATATTTGTTTACACATTCTCATTCGACTATATTAGGTTACGGTTTAGCTACTGGTTTTGTAGGGGGGTATTTCTATATTGTTACTTATATCAAGTCATTTAGATATGCAGTATCTCACTATAGCACGACATTGATGAAAATGAGTTTCTTTCCTGTAGTAATATTCTATGTTTTGCTTTCGTTTTTTAATCCAACGAATTCTATAGAAATCAATTTTGTATTCTTCTTGTTAGTGCCATTGGTATACAATTGTGTAATTTCTTCAAAATAAATTATTATGAAACCTTGGAAAAATGACGTAGCAGTATTGCTTATATTCTTTACTCGTGATGATGTGTTTTCAAAAACATTTGCTGCTGTTAAAGAAGCTCGTCCACGCAAGTTGTTGTTGTGGCAAGATGGACCTCGTAAGGGACATCCAAAAGATATGCAAGGAATTCAACGTTGCCGTGAAATAGCCGAGGATATTAATTGGGAATGCGAAATTTATAAAAACTATCAAGAAAAAAACTGGGGATGTGATCCTTCTACATTCTATTCTCATAAATGGGCATTCTCAATTGTAGATAAATGTATAATCTTGGAGGATGATTGCGTTCCAGCTCAGAGTTTTTTCCCTTTTTGCAAAGAGCTTTTAGATAGGTATGAAAAGGATCTTCGTATAAATCGAATTTGCGGCTTTAATCATGAAGGTGTTACATCTGATTATCCTTATGACTATTTCTTTTCAAGCACAGGTTCTGTTTGGGGGTGGGCAACTTGGAAGCGTGTTGCGGACACCTGGGACGAATCATATTCTTTTGCCAACGACAAGTTTGTAATGAAAGCCTATGCTGAACTTAGACCAGATAAGGCGTATAAAGGTATTTATAGAAAATTGAAGCGTCATCAAGCTTTGGAAGTACCTTTTTGGGAGACTATCAATACCTATGCACGTTTGCTGAATGGGCAACTCAATATTATTGCTGCAAAGAATTTAATATCAAACGTTGGAGTTGGAGTAGATTCGACTCACTCTGTTGAAAATATTAAATTACTTTCTGCTAATGCAAAGCGCAATTTCTTTGGTAAAACATATTCTTATACTTTACCTTTAAAGCATCCGAAGTATATATTTGATTATGCTAAATATCGCAAGGTTGCTATCAGAGATAAAACTGTTTGGTCAACATGCATGTCTGGAATAAAAAGACTGTTTGCTGGTGACAAGACCTTATGGAATAGTATTCTTATTCATTTGAAAATTAGAAAACTTACAAAATAATGAAATACTTAATTATTAGTGATGCCGCCTCCATGCATATTTATAATTTTATTAAAAATTCATTGCTTGGTAGGGGCTATGATATATATATTCTTAGGCATTCTGTAATGGACATACCTGAGGAGTATAGAGTATTTTACGAAGAGAACGATATTACGGTATTCTCTCCTGGTAAGTCAACCGATAAACGTACACACTTTTTTACTACTTTGCGTTTTTTTAAAAAGTGTGCCTTCCTAATGAAACTCGGTAAGGTGGATGTTTGCCATATTCATTATGCGCATCAGTCAAGTTGTGTTCTCTATAAGATGTTCAGATTTAACTTCAGAAAGATGATTCTTTCTTTTTGGGGGACTGATATACTGAACCCACCAAAGAATGAAGCGAAACAGCAAGTATCTGTATTGAAGTATGCCGATGCTATCACTTGTACTGTAGAGCATACAAAAGAAATTTTCAGACAGCGATTTGGACAAAAATATGATTCCAAACTATTCTTCGGTAGATTTGCGGCAGGAGCATTGAGCTTTATAAAGAAATATTCTACCCAAATTTCAAGAGAGGAATGTCGAAAGAGTTTCAATATACCAGATGGTAAAATATGTGTGGTTTGTGGCTATAATGCTAATCCAGCACAACATCAAGATATTATTCTAAACGAATTTTCACAGTTACCTACAGAGTATATCGAAAAAATTCATCTGATAATTCCGATGCAATATAACGTAATAGATTCTGATTACGTGATGCATGTGAAGTCTTTGGCTGCTTCATGCGGTTATACTTATGATATACTTGAAGAGTATGTTCCTTTTGAAAGAAATGCACAACTTTCTCTTGCAACAGACATTTATCTGAACTTTCGAGATACTGATGCTTTCTCTAATGCAATGAAGGAACAGTTATATGCTGGTTCATTAATGATTCAAGGTAGTTGGTTGGTTTACGAAGAGCTTGATCAAATCAAAGCCAATGTAATAAAAATAGATTCTATAATACAATTGCATGAGATTATACCTTCAATTATAGATAACTATATAATACCAAGTGATCATCAACTTTTTGAGCCGTTGTATAAAATATTTTCAATAGAGTCTGCAAGGCATAGTTGGGATAATGTATTAAATAAAGTAGGGGTATATAATGGGTAATATTCAACATATTCATAGCATTTCTGAGCATGAGTCTGATACTATATGGGGTTTGAAGGCACTAGCTATGTTGTCAGTTTTCTTTGCTCATATGCCTTGGCATAATAAAGATTCTTTGATGTATATCATATACTCATATTTAGGAATTATTGGTGTCCCCATATTCCTGTTTTTATCTGGATACCTTTCATTACAGAGTAAAAAGACTATTGGGAAACAAGCAAAGTCAATTATCATACCTTGGATTATATATGCTACTATGACCTTTGTGGGGAGTGTATTGATTAACCACAGGATAAGTTGCGCTTTTACCGATTTACTATCTGATTACTTCAGATGGGTTTGTGGTAGTGGTTCAATATACTATTTCTTGTCAGTATTACTGATTTGTCAGTTGATATCTAAGCGTCTTAATGAATGGTTATTGGTAACTGTTTCACTTGTTAGTATTGGTCTCAGTTGGGAGTATATACCTCACAACGGCATTCTTACGCGATATTTGAACCCTTTTAATTTTATTATTTACTACGCTCTAGGGCGTTTAGTACGTAAATACGCTATACCACTTCAAGATATACTGGGGGTAAAAATTCTACTTTCTACTATTGTGATATTTTGTGTAGTAATGTTATGGAAAGGTGAACCTACTTATTTCAATTTATTATGTGTACCGTTCAGTATGTCATTTTTTGTTATTTTATACAATATTCTCAACAGATTCAATGCTCCATTATTAATTAACATAGGAAAGATAAGTTTTGTCGTTTATCTGATACACATACAGATTGTAGGAGTTATCAATACGTGGATGACAGGGCACGGGCTTGAGCACTTCAAAGTATTTTGCGCTTATGCTATTGTTTGTGCAATCGTATTCGCTTACAAGGTCATTGTACTTAGCTTCGATAAATGGCACCTTTCCCAGTTCTTGGGATTTAGATAAAGATAAATATGTCACAATCATCACATCAGCTCAAGTTGGGAGCTGTAATCTCATACATTGCCATCGGAATCAATATAATCTCAGGTTTGTTATATACGCCTTGGATGATCCATTCCATAGGTCGGGAGAATTATGGTCTTTATACGTTAGCCCTTTCGGTTATTACCTTATTTGTGTTTGATTTTGGTCTAAGTGCAGCGGTAACCCGTTTTGTCGCTCGCTACTTAGCGCAGGGTAGACAAGATAAGGCGGATAATTGTGTTGGGCTTGTATATCGGCTATATATTATTATAGACATTATATTATTATTAATGTTACTTGGAGTATATTTCTTTATACCTGAGATTTATCGGGAACTAACTTCTAATGAGATAGAAAAGTTCAAGGTGGTTTATACCATGGCTGCAATGTATGCTGTTGTTTCCTTTCCCTTCATTCCAGTTAATGGAGTTTTAACTGCACACGAGTGTTTTATTCAGGTCAAGGTGTGTGATGTATTACACAAGTTGATAATTGTTGGTGCCATGACTGTATGCCTACTTATGGGCTATGGCCTTTATGCACTTGTGATGGTCAATGCTTTATCGGGAGTGTTGACAATAGCCTTTAAGCTATGGTGTATCCAGCGATATACTCCCCAACGCATCTGTTGGCATTATTTCAATAAGGAGGAACTAAAGGAAATAGCAGGATACTCTGGTTGGGTGACAGTTATTGCTCTTGCACAACGATGTATCTTTACCTTAGCCCCTAGTATATTAGGTGCATTGTCTGGTTCTACAGCTATTGCTATATTGGGTATTGCTATGACATTGGAGGGCTACACTTATACATTTGCCAATGCGCTAAATGGGATGTTCTTGCCTAAAGTATCGCGTATTGTCAATGACAAAGGTGATGTTGTTCCACTAATGATTCGAGTAGGCAGAATTCAGATATATATTATAGGACTAATTGTGGTGGGAGTAATCTGTTTTGGACAAGAATTCATACAATTGTGGGTCGGAAAAGAATTCTCAGAGAGTTATCTTTGTGCTGTACTAATAATATTACCTTCATTATTTCATCTTCCTCAAACAATAGGTAGTGAAACTATATATGCCAAAAATCAGGTTAAGAATTTGGCTATAGTATTTATAATAATGGCAATTTGTAATTTATTGGGAGCAGTAATCCTTTCTCAGCCATTCGGAGCTGTTGGTATATGTGCATCAGTTTTTATTGCTTATCTGACTAGGACTATCGGGATGGATTATGTGTTGTATAAAAAATTAGGTATAGATGTATTTAAGTTTTTTCGTAACACTTTTGTCACATTGGCATTCCCAATGATAATGTGTATTAGTTTGGGTTTTGTTATTGAATATTATGTGGACATTGGGGGATGGATAGGTTTTGTAATTAAGGGATTTTTATTTGTTATATTATATTCTGCTATCATATATTTCTTTGCAATGAATTCTAATGAAAGGAATTTAGTCTTATCGCTAATAAAAAATAAAAGATGAAAATAGTTCAAATCAATGCTAATTATAACCGTAGCAGCATTGGACGTACTACATCTGAACTACATAAGTGGCTTCTGGAACATGGGCATGATTCGTACGTCTTTACTTCACAGGAGGATGCATCTGGCAATCATGTATATCATATAGGCAATCAATGTGACCATAAAATACATGGCTTAATAAGCCGCTTATTGGGTTTGCAGGGGTATGCTTCCTATTTTGCAACAAGGCGGATGATAAGGCAACTGCACCTGATTGACCCGGATGTTGTACATCTGCGAAACTTACATGGTAATTATATCAATCTTCCGCTTTTATTTCAGTATCTGTCGAAGAATAATGTAAACACTGTTGTTACCAATCATGATTGTTGGTTGATGACTGGACATTGTACACACCCAATTCATCATATATGTGAGAAGTGGTATACAGGCTGTCATCATTGTCCTGCAATGAAATTTGACAATGTAAGTTGGTTGTTTGATACATCCCGTAAATGTTACAATGATAAGAAGAAGTGGTTGAGTGGAATTGAGCGTATTGCTTCTATTGGAAATTCACAATGGACTACTGAGCAGATCCGTAATTCTTATATGAAAAATGTAACAATCGTGGAGCATATTTACAATTGGATTGATGATACTGTGTTCTATCCTCGTGGAACGGTAGATATACGCAAACGCTTAGGATTGTCAGACAATGATTTTGTCATCCTTGGGGTCTGTGATGGATGGGCAGAGAATAAAGGATTAAGTATTTTTGGTGAAATAGCCCAACGCGTTCCCAGATGGAAGATTGTACTCGTGGGAGGTGTCGCACATAGTGCAGTTGTGCCTGCAGGTATTACCATGGTGGATAAGACACATAATAATGACGAACTCTGTGAGTATTACACTATGGCTGATGTTTTGATTAATCCCTCCAAAGCGGAGACTTTTGGTAAGGTATCTGCCGAGGCTCTTTGTTGTGGTACGCCAGTCATTGTCAACAATGCCACTGCCAATCCTGAGATTGTTGGTCCTGGATGTGGCTTTGTGGTAGAAGACAATAATTTGGAGCAATATGTGCAATATATAGTACATATTGAAACTCAAGGAAAGTCGGCATATAGTGCTACATGTATAGATTTTGCTCATAAGCAGTTTAATAAAGAAGCAATCATCTTACAGTATGTAGGTTTGTATAATAGAATGCTAAACATCAAAGTGAATCAATGAAAAAAATACCTCTTTTTATAACCCTTGATGCTGAGGGTGACAATGGATGGGGGCGCCCCGATCCTATAACAACCGAGAATGCTAAGGGCGTTGATCGATTTCAGGTTTTCTGTGAGAAGTATAATATGAAGCCTATATATCTTGCAACATACGAGATGGCGCAAGATGAAAACTTTGTGACTGCTACAAAACAGAAGAATCATGATGGTCTGTGCGAGGTGGGGATGCACATGCATGGATGGAATACCCCTCCAATTATACCATTAACTGATGATGACTTGCAACACCTCCCATTTATAGTGGAGTATCCCAAAGAACAGATAGATGAAAAGGTGAAAAATATTACCAAATTGTTGAAGGATACATTTGAAGAAAATGTTGTAAGCCATCGCTCAGGACGCTGGATTGTGGATAATGGTTATTTGGATGTCTTAGTGAAGTATGGTTACAAAATAGACTGTAGTGTTACCCCGGGGCTTGATTGGACATGTTCTATTGGTGATCCTAATGGTAATGGAGGTGCTGACTATTCCAAATGTTCTGATACTCCCCATACAATAAATTTGCCACATGGAAAAATATTGGAACTGCCAATGTCAACAACTAAGGTTGGTCTGTATGACAACTTTGTGGTGAACACATTACTCAACTTATTTCCCAAGTCAATGCAAAGTTCGCGTATATATAATGGACTCAATGCACGTAAAACCTTGATGCTCCGTCCGAGTTTGCGCACCAAATATAGGTTGATGCGTTTTGTAAAGGCGCTTAAAAATAGAAAAGATATTGAGCATGTTGAGTTTATGATTCATACTTCTGAAGTATATGTGGGAACTTGTCCACACTGCCATACAGAGGAAGAGTTGGATGCTCTTTATGATTTGATGGGCGAAATGTTTGCTACCCTTAATGAGTTCTGCGAGTCAATGACTTTTAGAGAGTATGCAAAACAGAATAATCTGTAGTAGAATGAAAATAAGTATCATCATTCCGATTTATAAAGTTGAGGCGTATCTGTGCGAATGCGTTGATAGCGTGCTTGTCCAAACCTATAAAGATGTTGAGATTATTTTGGTGGATGATGGCAGTCCTGATAGATGTCCTGCCATTTGTGATGAATATGGACAGAAAGACACTCGTGTAAAGATTATTCACAAACAGAATGGTGGGCTAAGTGATGCTCGCAACTTTGGTTTCAAGGAATGTACAGGTGAATATGTTGTGTTCCTTGATTCTGACGACTGGTGGATAGGTAAGAACACTTTGGAGAAAGTTGTTACCTTTTTGGAGCAAAATCCTGATATACTTTTTTTTGATCGCGTCACGTATTGCGATAATGGCCAGGTGATTTATCCTAAAGGAATGTCTCTATCAAACATTAATGGTAAACCATTGACTGAAGCTGTTGAAATGCTACTCAAGAATTCAAAGTTCATAGCAAGTGCTTGTAACAAATTCGTTAAGACTTCTTTACTTAAGGAAAATGGCATAGAATTCCAAAAAGGACTTGTATGTGAAGATATTGATTGGACATTTCAGATTCTGGAACATGCTAAGAGTCTGTACGGCTACGATAAACCATTTTACGGTTATCGCAAGAGAAGTGGAAGTATTACAGCAACTATAGGTCTTAAAAATATAAAGGATTTGCTTTATATAATTGAAAAATGGTCAGAACGTACGCTCAATCAAAACCGTGATGAACGACTAAGGTACCAATTGCTGGGCGAACTAAACTATCAGTATTGTATTGTCAATGGTTTTTTGACACGCTTATCTATTATTGAAAGAAACGAGGTGGCTGCTCGTGTAAAGGCATTAGAATGGCTTCTGAAGTATGATGTTAATAAGAAGACTCATTTGGCGGCTAGACTGTATAAGATAGCAGGACCCACCATAACACGTTATATACTTAATAAATATATAATCTTAAAGAATAAAGGATTTAAAATCCAATAATGATATGGATAGGAAACTAAGATTGCTGGTAATTTCCAATACGCCTTGGGATGATAATAATAGTTTTGGTAATAGTTTCTCTAACATTTTTGGGGGCGGCTATTACGAAATAGCTAATATTTATTGTCAGGCAGGTTTGCCGATGACGAAGGTTGTAAGTCGATTCTTTCAGATTAGCGAGAAGGACATCATACGTAAAACAGTTGGAAAACAGAATTTCTCTGGTCGTGAAGTTTTTTGCAAGAAAGATGCTAATGCTAAGTTTGTAGAAGCGACAGAGTTGTCAACCAAGGAAGTAGGTTTGATGAAATTTGCCAAATTAAAACGTTGGCAGATTCTTTTTTGGGCTCGTGATTTTATTTGGGCATTTAATAGATGGAAATCTGGTGCTTTAAAACGATTTATTTTGGACTTCAAGCCCGATGTGATCGTACAGGCTGTATATCCTTCATCGTATATCAACGAGATTGGTATCTATGCGCAGGAACTTACTGGAGTTCCTATGGTGGGTAATATGAGTGATGATGACTATACTTACCATCAGTTTCATTTGAGCCCTTTGTGGTGGATGGACCGAATGATAAAGCGAAAATATGTGAAACGCTCTATTGAGCGTCAGGAAATACTCTATGTGATAGTAGAAAAGGCACGACGTGTTTTTGATGATATTTTTGGCGAAAAATGCAAGATTCTTTATAAGGGGGCAGAATTCAAGGAAATGCCATCACATACATTGGGCATGCCTCTGAAACTTGTTTATACGGGTAATATAGGTTCAGGTCGTTGGAAATCTTTGGCAGAAGTTGCAAAAGTTGTAAAAAAAATTAACGCAAATGGTGAGAAAGCACACCTATATATTTCGTCACCATCTCCAGCAAATAGGCAAATGCTCGAAGCTCTGAATATAAAAGGAGCCTCTGATTTTCTTGGATGTATATCTCTTAAAGAAAAAATAGCTTTGCAAAGAAGTGCAGATATTGTCCTTAATGTGGAAGCTTTCAATTTGTCTGAACGCTATTCCAGTTGGTTAAGCTTTTCTACGAAGATAGTCGATTATTTTGAGGCAGGAAAATGTATGGTTACCATTGGATGGAAGGGACTTGGTCCCATTGAATATCTAAAGGCTAATGAAGCAGGTCTTGTGATTACTGATTCAAAAGAAATTGAGACGCAACTGACGTACCTGATAGATAATGCAGAAACACTTGTTCCAATGTATGCCAAAAAATGCTGGGAGTGTGGAAAGCGTAATCATGATATCAACGTAATTCGAGAGAATCTTTATATGGATTTGAGTGCATTGGCCTTTTCAGAAAAAAAACGCTAATGATTGTACTTATATTTTACATTGAAATGCAGACTGTATAAAGGGGATTTGCGCTATTAAGGTATTGTTGAGTGTTCTAAATAAAAATATTCATAGAGAAGTAATGAGTAAGAAATTTGTATTGATTTCACCTAAGAACCGTACAGCATATAATTTCCGTGGTAATCTTATTAAGGATATAATTGCCCAAGGGTATGAGGTGGTGGTGACGGGTCCAAACTGTATCGATATAGATAAGATTGAGGTTTTGGGGGCCAAATTTGTTGAAATTCCAATGAACAAGAATGGTGTGAATCCTATTGCCGATCTAAAGTATATATTGGCTTTGAAGAGACTGCTGAAGCATGAGAAGGCAGATGCGACGTTGGGTTACACCATTAAACCGGTGACTTATGGTGCCATTGCTGCGAAAATGGCTGGTGTAAAGAATATAACATCGATGGTAACAGGTGTTGGCTATCTTTTTATAAGCACTTCATTGAAGGCAAGATTACTTAAGAGTGTTTCGGTGATATTATATAAGATTGGTATGGCATGCGCACACCGTGTAATCTTTCAAAATGGTGATGACAGAAAGGAGTTTATTGAGCATGGATTGGTGAAAGAAAACAAGACATATTTGGTGAATGGCTCTGGTGTGGATATGAATCATTTCTTGCCGCTACCTATGCCTAAACGAGTCACTTTCTTTATGCTATCGCGTGCATTGTACAGCAAAGGTGTAGTTGAATATCTGGAGGCTTGTAAAATGGTAAAAGAGAAGTATCCAGATGTGCGTTGCATGTTGTTGGGTGCAGTGGAGAACATGCAAGACTCGTTGAGCATGGACGAACTGCAGCCTTATATTAATGGCGGTATTATTGACTATTATGATGAAACGAGTGATGTGCGTCGGTATGTGGAACAATGTTCAGTATATGTATTGCCTTCGTATCGTGAGGGTACACCTCGTACAGTGTTGGAGGCGATGGCTATGAAACGGCCAATCATCACAACGAATGCTCCAGGATGTCGTGAAACTGTAGTGGACGGCAGAAATGGTTTTCTTGTTCCTGTGAAGAATAGTCGTGTGTTGGCTGATAAAATGGAGTACTTTATTTTGCATCCTGAGAATATAGAGGTAATGGGTGAGGAAAGTCTGCGATATTGCCGTACAAAGTTCGAAATTAAGAAAGTAAACAATTCTATGTTGAATATAATGAAACTGATATAAAAAAATACTGAAATATTATAGAAAATGCTTTTGAAATTTTAGTGGAAGTAATTTTTTTCTGTTGGTTGACTACTAAGGAATTGTAGCAGTACTCTGAAAAATGAGAAGCTTCTGAATCAAAAAACAAAATTTTAGAAATATAAAAGTAATAATTATGTATAATAAATTCAAGAGAAGTATCGATTTTATAATCGCATTAGTGGCTTTAATTATATTATTTATTCCGCTATTCATTGTTGCTATTATCATCAAATTGGATTCTCAGGGACCAATTATCTTTAAACAGGAACGTTTGGGAAAGAATGGTGTGCCGTTTAAGATTTGGAAGTTCCGTTCAATGTGTGTGGGAGCTGAAAAGCAAGGCACAGGTGTGTATTCATATAAGGGTGATACACGTATCACTAAAGTTGGCAAGATAATCCGTGCCACAAGTATTGATGAGTTGCCGCAGTTGGTGAATATTTTGAAAGGTGATATGGCTTTGATTGGTCCTCGTCCTGCTTTGACTTATCATCCTTGGCCATACGAACAGTATACCGAACACCAAAAACATATGTTTGATGTATTACCAGGTATTACGGGATGGGCACAGGTAAACGGACGAAAAGAAGTACCTTGGTCAGAACGTATCGAACTGAACGTATGGTATGCTAAGCATATGTCATTGTGGCTGGACTTGAAGATTTTCTTCATGACTATTTTCGAGGTGGCTACCAATGCCAACAATGAAAACATAAGTGAAACAGGAGTAAAGAAATGAAAACAAAGTAAGTTAGGACTATGCTGAATTTGATGTATATAACGAACCGGCCAGAAATAGCTCGCATTGCAGAAGACGCTGGGGTGAATTGGATATTCGTAGATATGGAGTTTATAGGTAAGGATGTCCGCCAAAAAGGATTAGACACGGTACAGAATCATCATACTGTGGAGGACGTTACCAAAATTAAGAAGGCAGTGACAAAATCCAAAGTCCTTGTACGCGTTAATCCGATTCATGAGGCAATAGATGGGTATTTTTCTTCGGAGGATGAAATCAACGCCACGATTGAAGCAGGAGTGGACATTGTGATGTTGCCATTTTTTAAGACAGTAGAGGAAGTACGTAAGTTCTTAACCTATGTAAATGGAAGAGCCAAGACTTGCTTGTTAGTAGAAACTCCAGAGGCGGCATTACTGATAGATGAAATATTGGAATTGCCAGGTATTGATATGGTACATCTCGGATTGAATGACTTACATCTAGCCTTAGGCATGAAGTTTATGTTTGAATTATTGGCAGATGGAACTGTTGACAGACTTACTACTAAGATAAAGGCAAAAGGTATTCCGTTCGGTTTCGGAGGTCTTGCGACATTGACTGGTGGGGTAATGCCTGGTAGTATGGTGTTAAAAGAACATTACCGACTTGGAAGTTCAATGGTCATAGTCAGTCGTAGTTTCTGTAATACGGACAAGATTAAAGATTTGAACGAAATAAGAGACATCTTCAATACGGGCATTGCAGACATTCGTAGACTAGAAAGAGAAGCAGCAGAAGCGGCTACTTATTTTACAAGCAATAGAACGGCTGTAATTGGTAGTGTTCATGATATTGTTGCAAAGAAATGAACAAGGGAATATTTTTGTTTATCGTATTGATGAGAGCATTGGCAGCCATCATGATAACCAATGCCCATTATACTGGTGTATATCCAACAGACTTAATAGCCAATGGTGGTTTATTGGGCGATGTGTTATTTTTTGCGGTATCTGGTTTTTGTCTCGCCAACACAAGTAGTAAATTCTCAAAGTGGTATTTGAAGCGTTTTGTTAGAGTATACATACCATCGTGGTTGATGACACTTATTTATATGGCATTAGGGGCATATATGGTTACGGGGCTACAAGATATTATTAATTTCTTTGTATGGCCAACGCATTGGCATTTCGTAGCAAGTATCATCATTCTTTATATCCCACTGTTCTTTGTTTTAAAATATGTTGAGATGAACCGGAAGAATTATTGGAGAATGGCGATCGGGCTGTTTGTGCTGCAATTGGCTTTATATCTTACAATTTATGACACTACGTATTATCATATAGATAAGGTAAGGGAGCCGATGATAGAATTCCTGTTTTTTCAGTCGATGCTTCTCGGTTTACATTATAGATGGCGTTGCAACAATGAAGATGTTCTGTCTAAGCAGTTTAGTACGAAATTAATATTTGGGGGTGTTTTGTTGCTCGCAATATATTTTGTATCCAAACTGATTTTCGTCAAATACGAAGTATTGTCAGCATATCAATTATTGAACCAAATAGTATTATGGCTTCTTTTATATGTTTGGTTTCAGATATTTATGGGAATGGAAAACAAACTGAAAGTATTAGAAGGAGGAAAGATTTGGTTCTGTGTAAAATTTATTGCTGATAGAACTTTAGAAATTTATCTGGTCCAATATGTGATACTGGATTATCTTAAAATCGGACCTTTTCCATTAAATTGGCTGTTGTTGACAATAACTATTCTTGGAAGTGCGATCTGTTTAAGATGGTTGTCGCAGCAAATCATTAAGAGAGTAGAAATATGATGAAATTATTACTGACAGGTTGTTTCAGATATACTGAGGAACAATTTGAAAAGATACAATCATTAGGATATGATATTTATTTTATGCAGCAAGAAAAGGAAATGTTACCATTAAGTGCAGATGAAATAGATGCAATGGTTTGTAACAGATTTTTTCTTTCGCATGATATATCCAAATTTACAAATTTAAAGTTCATTCAACTAACAAGTGCTGGTTTTGACCGTGTACCTGTTGAAACTATTAAAGAACGTGGAATTGAATTATATAATGCTCGTGGGGTGTATAGTACACCGATGGCTGAATGGGTCATATTTCGTGTATTGGAACATTACAAACAAGGTTGGTTCTTTAAGAAAGAACAGGATAACGACAAATGGACAAAGCATAGAGGATTGCGAGAAATAGCAGGAAGAAAGGTTGCTGTAGTGGGGGCCGGTAACGTAGGGCAGGAAGTGGCGAAACGGTTTCAAGCATTTGGATCTGAAACGACAGGTTTCGACATTCACACGAATACGACACCTTTTTTTGATAATATGCAGCTGACCAATAGGCTTGAAGAGTTGGTTGGAAACTTTGATATTATGGTTGTTACAGCTCCGTTGCTACCTACAACAAAGGGACTGATATCTCGTAAGGTGTTGAGTGGGATGAAGGAGAATGCTATGCTTGTGAATATAGCGCGTGGAGGATTGATTGACGAAGAAGCTTTGTGTGAAGTGTTGGCAGAACGAAAGGACTTATTTGTAGCATTGGATGTGTTTGTACAAGAGCCGTTACCTGTAGAAAGTTCACTATGGAAACTTGAAAATGTTGCCTTATCTCCTCATAACTCATTTGTTTCTGACGGGAACGACCAAAGAATGTTTGATGTGATGTATCTTAATTTGAAAAACTTTAAAAAGAGAATAATGGATAGAGCTGATTTGTATCTGTCTATAAAGAAATGATAAAAGTGAAGTAAATGATATCTTTGTTTCTATTCATAATCAAGAAGTTCTTGCTGAAAAGAAGATTCATTTTATATAGTCTTCCGTGTATATAGAAAAGATGGTTAAAAAGAGGCAAATGCTTTATAACAATTAGTATGAGGTTTCCATTGTCAGTAGAAACATGTTGAAGATAATGGATTTGTAAATTATTTGATGTACTATAAATGATTGGTGAAAGTCAGAAAATATTAATGATTTAACTATTTGTTTTTCCGCACAGTTCTCGAGTTCGCGTGGCTTACCTTTGCTACGAATTTCAAAAAGAAGTAGAAATGGAAAAAAGAAAAGAAACCGAAAGTTGATTATGGTGCCATTATTCGAGATTTTGAGATGTATGGCTGTGGTCGTTTGTTAAAGCAGTTATGCGATGAAAGTGATTATGTCTATCCCAATGTTGTTCGTTACTATCGTATGTATTCTTGGGATACTAAGGTAAGTTACCGGATTTTTCGAAAGAAACAGTGGAGTCTTTGGTTCTATTTGAACTTGAAGCCAATGAATTCACTTCCGTTAATGTGGATTTAGATACTTTAGTTACATTTTCCAAGTCTCCTCCGCTTTTGTGGTCCTACAGCATCGTTTCGATGCATGGTCATTCAGCAATGGCATGGAGTTGTCCCGTTTGCGAGACAGACGTGAATGAGATCAGTGTTTTGTTACATAAAGTAGTTGGTTGAGATGATATCTTTTACAAGTAGTCAGAAGTACTACTTCTATTAGGGGCTGATGGACATGCGTGAAAATATCGATATCCTTTTCGCGGTAGTCCGCTTTCAAATGAGTCTGAATCCCTATATGAAAGATTCCGTCTTTTATGTCGAAGAATCTGCATATCATGAAGTTACTGTATCGTGGTCGTTGTCGTTTCGAATTAATAAAAATCCGTTTGATTAATCTAACTGTTTTTGTTTTAAAATAATTGCATTTTAGCGATTTTTTCTGCAAAAATCATTCGTTATATAATAAATCTCCGTAACTTTAGCCTCTGCGGACATAGTGATAATCGCTTAAATGTTATAATTTAGCACGATGCTTAATAAAAGTAATAAATACGAATAATGATCCGTTGGTTACATATATCAGACTTACATTTGAATAACCGGAATTTTTCTTCTGACAGGCTTCGTGACGAACTCCCGTCTTTCCTAAGGCAAGAGGGCTTGAAGTGTGACTATGTGTTCTGTACCGGGGATATAAGGTCGGCAAATGTTACGCCCAACGACTTTACGGATGAGATGGCAGATTATCTGAATGATATCTGTAATGCAGTAGATGTATCAAAGGATCGGTTGTATATTGTGGCCGGCAATCATGATGTGGATATTTTTGCTGGTGGAAGAGAGGAGGCAATTCAACGTCTGCTTCCCTATAGTGGTTATTATAAACCAAAGTATGGACACATAGATACTGAGGACTTGGCTTCTATTATGTGTGGCAGAGAAAAATTTGTTGAATTTTTGTCTAAGCTTTACTCTGATGACAGGCTACATAACTATACAAATGCAGATGTCCCTCATTTCAATATTGAGACACCGGATTTCAATATTCTACATGTTGACTCTACGCTTGCTTATTCCAAAAGTGGGAAAGCGACTGATTTATTGGTTGGATTAGAAGCTTTATATTCTGTTATCCGTAATCTGAACAAGCAGAAACCAACTATCTTGCTTACCCATTATTCTATTACGTCTTTGCTTCAGGATGAAAAGAAGTTTCTCTCAGATGTGTTGCAGAAAAATGGTGTGAGACTCTGGTTGGCCGGGCATGAACACGATCATAATTTGCAACGACTAAAGTATCTTGATTCTCTTCAGGCAGGAGAATTGTTTGTTGAGAATGATGCAAACGCAACGATATTAATTGGAGAGTATGACCCTTTAACTTATGATTGTCGCGTTTATGCTTATACATGGTTTCCTGAAGGATGGGCCAAGTATCCCATCATCGATTTAGATGGTGAACGTCTTGATACTTATAGGTTTCAGATGAAACCTGTTGGAGATGGTGGTGTATCAAGGGAACTGGCAGTAGCAAGACAGGCAAATGATCGGTTTGCTCATCGTTTGCCGGATAATTTAGAGCGTGATCTTGTTCCGAAGATTCATTTAAATTGTAACGATTATACCTTAGGAGAGCTTCTTGATGCGTCATGGAATACAAATATTCCTCATATTGTCCTCCTCGCTGATGGTGGCATGGGAAAGACGACGATGCTACTGGACTTCTGTAAGTCTGCAGATTATCCTGTGTTGTATGTCTCGGCTGAGCAATTAGCGAGTTTGGGCATGGGAATTGTTCAATATTGTGCAAGGTGTCTGTATGAAGGGGATATGGCATTGTTGGACAAGTGTTTAACTGCGAAGTATCGCGTACCTACTCTTACAATATTTGTGGATGGTTTGAATGAGGTGGATGGTACATTGGAACAGGCTTTTGTAAAGGAGATACAGCAATTAAGTTTTCTAAATGGAATTCAAATTCTAATATCTTCCAGATCTGATTTTACTATACGATATAATTTACTATCTTTTCAAAAAGCGGTTTTATGCGAACTGAGTGAGAAAAATATTAAAGGCCTCTTTTCGGATGACGAATGGAGGAATATAGAGCAGTCGCAAGTTTTGATGCGTTTGCTTTGTAACCCCATGATGGTAACCATCTATAAGGAAATCTGTTCGGTCGTAAATGATTATAGGAATGTTCCTTTCTTGGATTGGATATTCCCTATAACTTGTGAGGCTGACCTTTTTCATAATTACTATGTGGCTCAGCAGGCATTATTGATGCGACGAGAGCAGGTAGATGGTAAAAAGGTACTTTTGTCACAAGTCTGTTTGGATGAAGTCCTTCCGAATATTGCTTATGCTTATGAATCGTCTTTCAGGATAAATATGGAAGATAATAAGTTTAGGCAAATCTTGAAAGATGTGTTGACCGATGTTGTGATAGATGAGGATAAGGCTAATTCAATACGTGAATTTTATCGAGATTCTTCTGCTTTGACTTTAGACTCATTCTTGGTGACAGATTTCCTCGCCAATGAAATGAGATTTCTATACAAGGAAAATGGGTTGACTGCGTTTCCTCACCAAATGTATCGTGATTATCTTTCAGCAAAGTATATCATTTGTCGCTCAAACAATGACCGGGATATTCTTTCGTTATGGAATTCGCGTGAACTCCCAATTGCCATTATGTCTTACATAAGGCAGATGGGTGGATTATATTGGAGGGGGATTGCCCAAAAGATAAGGCATGCAGCTATTGGAAAGTTGGAGTTGAAGGTTTTGGCGCAGAACCTATTAGATACATTCCCTTCGACAGAAGAGGATAATGTTGCCGATTATTCCGAAATGGATTTGAGAGGAGTTACTTTGCCCAATAACATCGCAATGCCAACGCCTGTTTCGTTGAATGATTCCACTATAGACAAAGTGTCTTTGGGTATAAGCTTGGGTACACCGGTCTGTCATATGAATCTATGTCTGTCACTTGGCAAGGACTATTTGGCAACATGGGCAGATTATAAGATTTACATATTTTCCCTCTTAAATTCTTCTGAACCATTTGTCTTTGATTTCGAAAAGAAGGTGGCCAAGATGTTATTTTTAGATGATCGTCTTTTTGTCCTCTCGGGTAATCTTTCCGTCTTCTCTTACAAAGATGGATGGCACTATTCCGGAGCAATCGGCAAAGATGGAGGTATCTGTAGCAAGCTAAAGTTGATTATTGTTGCTGAAGGTAGACTGCATTTGTATTATCCGAACCGTGAAGTAGTTTACGATTTGGTATCCTTAGAGTGCATTGCTATCAATCAGGGGAAGGATATCTATTTACAACCGGTGGACGGTATAGATATTACATCTATTTCAAGATTTAAGAAGAATGAGTGCGATGGCAGCTTTGGTGAGATTGATAGAACGGGAGACGATAATCTGCATGTTGTATCCTATGCGGATGGTCGATTGGTGCTTGAACATGAAAAGTCTGTGGTGGGTATTCTTTCACGCGGAAAGCCGAAGCTAATGGATGCTGCTATTTCCGGAGACGGAAGTCGGGCCGTAACCATGAGCTATGAAGCATTTGATGGTCGCAGACGTGTACAATTATGGAATTTGGATGAGGGAGTGAAGGTAGCTGAGTTATCCTGCCCGAGTTCGGTGGAAAGCATACATTTGTCGGAGAGAGGAGATTGGATGTTGGGAAGGCAGCTACACTCTACATGGGTATATGACGTGAAATCATATACAGAGCGAATTTTTAATGAACATTTTCTTCAAAGTCACCGGGGTAAGATTCTCTGCAAAGAAGATTGTGTAATAAGGAAAAAAGAATCCGGACGGGTATGTCTATATAATCTTCGTACCGGTAAGGAATCTAATTTAGATAGTCCTATTCCTAATCCAAGTCTTATTTGTTTCTTGCGAGATGGTTCTGTTGCTGCTGTTAATGGCTCTGGCAGAACGGCTAAATTGAGAAGCTTTAGAGATGGTTCTATATTAATGTTTAATGGAGACGGTGCTTCTATCAATTCCATAAGTTCCTTTAAAGAACAACCTTTTATAGCGGTAGCATTGGAGGATGGCAGATTAGATATTTATCATACAGGGAATGGAGCTGTTTTGCGGCATTTAGATTTGCCTGCTTCAAATTCGATGATGGTGGTTCATCCTCAAAAGACAATCATTGCAGAGTCAGATGGTAGAAGAGTTTTAAGGACTCACTATTTTTTTGAAATAGAACAGAATGGGCAGAAAAGGGGGTGGTGGAAAAAGCATCCGTATAATGGAAGCCATCGTGTAATTGATGGCGATATTTTAGACATCGGATTCAATATACAGAATGATCAGCTCGTTGCTGTTTTGTCGAATGGTCGTTTACTTTTCTGTTCTGACGATTGGACGGATTTTCGTTATTCCTTTAATATTATTACCGCTTTTGATGTGTCAGCTTATAATTTCTCTTACGTAAAGTGTTCTGAAGAATTAAAAGATACACTTCGGAGAAATGGAGCTGTTGTTTCTCACTAAAAAGACAAAGGTCATTAAGTTACCAAACAGTAACAATATACACAACTTTCCAAATATGATCTTTTTAAAGTTTTAATTCTCTGATAGGTATAAAAATAAGCTTTTGATGAAGACTTTTTTGAGCTTGTTAAAGGGACTTTTCTTGTTCTTTTGTATTCCCTATTTTGTCTGGAAACAGAAGACGACTGTATAACCCCAAACATTGGATTCGTCCAATGCTTTCTTCCTTACTCTAAAGATTAAAATAGTGTAAGGAATGCCGGATTATTCTGATGTGAATCATGATAATCCTGCTTAATATTATTGTTTGTTTGTGTAGCCCTCCTTTTAAATCAGGCGTGGTTTATTTATAAGGAGGGCTTTTATTTAGAATTCAATGCGTCCTTTTTGAATATGATGCTACATTCTTTTCATCTCAAATGTAGCTATCAATAGCCAGATTTCTCTGTTTTACGGAGAAGTTTGGCTATTTTTATTTTGTGATATTGAAACTTACACTAAATATAAAGAGAGGCCGGAGTTGTAAATGTGCGATTCCGGCTTTTTGGGGGATTCTGGTTTTTAATGTAGTTTTAGGTTATGCTTACTTGCCGGGAAATAGAAATAACTCTTTTATTACCTTCCCTCTCTCTTTCTCTTGTCCTCTAATAGTCTCTTTTTATTACTAAATCGTTTTAAGAGGATGCTGTAACCTGTCTTTTTGTCTCTGATGTGAATGTCGCATCTTTGCAATGTTAACGTTAGCGAAGTAATAACATTGAGTATTTATTTAAAAAAAGAAGATTATGGCGATTAGATTTAAAAGAATTTTACGTTTGAGTGATCCGACAGACAAAAGTTCAGTTAAGAGAACGTATCCTATTATTTCTTATAAGTATGACACCGCGGCAACACTAAAAGAGGTGGCGCAGGAAATCAGTGGAAACTCGGGTGTGAGTGAAGGTGAGACAATCAGTGTACTGAAAGATTTTCGGACACTACTGCGTAAGACTCTTCTGACTGGACGTTCGGTTAATATCGACGGGATAGGTTATTTTTACCTGTCGGCGCAAAGTAAAGGAACTGATAAGCCGGAAGATTTTTCGGCAAGTGATATTACAGGATTGCGTATCTGTTTTCGTGCGAATAGGGATATACGTATTAATGCAGGAGCATCCTCTACCCGCACCGATGGATTGACGTTTAAAGACCTGGACAGAATCAATGATGATGGCTCCGGTACTCCTTCCGGAGGAGAAGGGGAAGGAGAGGATCCTTCTGTATAACGTAAGTTAGGTGTCGTTGACAATAATTATGGCCTTCATCACTGCCATTGGCGGGCTGGAGGCCATTAAATGGCTCGTGCGATTGGTTGCTTACCGAAAAATGGATGCCCGGAAGGAGGAGGCATCAGTGAGTTGTATAGAGGAGGAGAATCGCAGAAAGAAGGTGGATTGGCTTGAAGAGCGCCTGGAACAGCGCGATGGGAAGATTGACGGACTTTATGCTGAACTACGGAAGGAGCAGGAAGATAAAATGGGGTGGATGATCCGTTGCCATGAAGTAGAATTGGCACAGAAGGAGTCGGAAATAAAGAAATGTGAGATAAGAGGGTGTGGAAAACGTATTCCTCCGTCGGATTATTAATCTTAAAAAATGAGTATTATGAGGAGAATCGATTCGATAATAATTCATTGTTCGGCTACGCAGGCGGGAATGGATTTCAGCGCTAAAGATATAGATTGTTGGCATCGTGCCCGGGGGATGAACGAAATAGGATATCACTATGTGGTACGGTTGGATGGAAGTGTGGAACCCGGGAGAGAGGTTGCACGGATGGGGGCTCATTGTATCGGATGGAATGAGCGAAGTATTGGTATCTGTTATATTGGTGGGTTGGACGCCAGGGGACATCCGGCTGATACACGAACCAAAGCGCAGAAAGAAACGTTGAAACGGCTTATCGAGGAGCTGAAACAACGTTATGGGATAGTGACAGTGATGGGGCATCGGGATACTTCACCGGACCTGAATGGAGATGGGAGGATAGAACCGGATGAATTTATAAAGGTATGCCCTTGCTTTGATGTTAAGAAATGGTTGTTGATAGGGGTGGTTTTGCCTTTCTTGTCGGCATGTGGCAGTTCTCATTTCCGGATGGAACGGAACGTGAAAATAGACTCTGTTACTGCAAAAGAGCATTATGAAAGAGTGGATAACGTACGAAAAACGGAATGGGAAAATAACAGGCAGGCCGATGAACATATAGAAGAAACTGTCTTCACCTGGAAAGCGGATACCATAGGAGTAGGCCATGAGAATGGAAGAGCTGTGCAAAGAAAGTCTTTTTCTGTTACTAAAAAGGTGGTTGATAGAGGAAGGACGCAACTGCAGAAAGGATGTGCGGAACACTCTTTTGTGAAAGCCGATTCTTCTTTTGTGGTTAGTAAATCGTTGATAAAGGTGGATGAACGGGAGAAAAAACAGAGGAGGCAGATAGGAGGGCTATGGGCGTTTGTAGCGATAGCCGGATTTCTGGTGATATGTATCTTATTTTTTAGAAAGTTTTTTGTTGCTGATAATCAGTAGATTTTCGCTTCTTTGAATAAAATAGTGAAAAAATAATTATCGAAAGTTTTGGTATTCTCAAAATAAGCTGTACCTTTGCATCGCTTTTGAAACGGAAGTGTACGGGCGCTTAGCTCAGCTGGTTCAGAGCATCTGGTTTACACCCAGAGGGTCGGGGGTTCGAATCCCTCAGCGCCCACAGAATAGGAAATTAAAAGTGCTTCGTGAAGTTCGCGAAGCACTTTTTTGTTTTCTTACCTCTTTTATATAAACTTTCTACCCCCTTTATGCATTATAAATCAGGAAAAAGAGTTAATTTTGCAACCTGATAATTATCCGAACGACATATGAAACTTGATTTATTAACGGCCATTTCTCCTATTGACGGCCGATACAGAGGCAAAGCCGAAGCTTTAGCTGCCTATTTTTCTGAATTTGCACTGATAAAATACCGCGTGCAGGTAGAGGTGGAATACTTCATTACTCTATGCGAACTACCATTACCGCAACTTAAAGGAATCGACAAAAGTGTATTTGAAGCCTTACGTGCTATCTATCGTAACTTTTCTGAAGCAGATGCTCAGCGTATCAAAGATATAGAGAGTGTTACTAATCATGATGTGAAAGCAGTAGAATATTTTCTGAAAGAAGAATTTGATAAATTGGGCGGATTGGATGACTACAAGGAGTTTATTCACTTCGGCCTGACTTCACAAGATATTAATAATACCTCTATCCCTCTTTCGATAAAAGAGGCATTGGAGCAGGTGTATTACCCGCAGATTGAAGAATTGATAGCTCAGTTGAAAACGTATGCTACAGAATGGGACGCTATTCCGATGCTTGCCAAGACACATGGACAACCTGCATCTCCAACCCGTTTGGGTAAAGAGGTGATGGTATTTGTGTATCGTTTGGAACGTCAGTTGGCGGCGTTGAAAGCAGCTCCCGTAACTGCAAAGTTTGGTGGAGCAACCGGTAACTATAATGCGCACCGCGTAGCTTATCCGGAATATGACTGGAAGGCGTTTGGTAATCGTTTTGTTGCAGAAAAATTAGGCCTGGAGCGTGAAGAGTATACTACCCAGATATCAAATTATGATAATTTGTCGGCTATCTTTGACGCAATGAAGCGTATTAATACGGTAATGATTGATATGAACCGCGACTTCTGGCAGTATATCTCTATGGAGTACTTTAAGCAGAAGATAAAAGCTGGTGAAGTAGGTTCAAGTGCGATGCCGCATAAAGTGAATCCAATAGATTTTGAAAATGCTGAAGGTAATCTTGGAATAGCAAATGCCATTCTTGAGCACTTGGCGGTGAAATTGCCGGTATCCCGTTTGCAGCGTGACTTGACAGATTCTACTGTGTTGCGTAATGTGGGTGTGCCGTTCGGGCATATTATTATCGCTATTCAGAGTTCTCTGAAGGGATTGCGTAAATTGTTGCTGAACGAGTCGGCTATTTACCGCGATTTGGACAATTGCTGGAGTGTGGTTGCTGAGGCTATTCAGACAATATTGCGCCGCGAGGCTTATCCGCACCCGTATGAGGCCTTGAAAGCGCTGACAAGAACTAATCAGGCAATAACGGAAAGCTCTATTAAAGAGTTTATCGAAGGGCTGAATGTTAGTGAAGATATAAAGAAAGAATTAAGAGTGATAACTCCGCATACATATACGGGACTCTAAAAAAAAACTCTGAAATACCGGCCGTGAGGCCTATGTTTAATTTTTATTCGAATAAAGTAATGAGTACAGAAAACGAAGAATGGCGTGACAACTCTAATGAAGAGAACACAGGCGCCGGCCGTGATGGTAACAGATCTTACAACAGAGAAGGTGGATATAATCGCCCTTCTTACAACAATCGTGAAGGTGGCGATCGTCCGTATCGTCCAAGATTCAATTCTAATGGTGAAGGCAGCGACCGCCCGCAACGTTCTTATGGTGACCGTCCGCAACGTCCTTCTTATAATCGTGAAGGCGGTGATCGCCCGTATCGTCCGCGTTTTAACAATAACAACGAGGGTGGCGACCGTCCGCAGCGCTCCTATGGTGATCGTCCTGCTTATGGTGACCGTCCGCAACGCCCTTCATATAATAACAATCGCGATGGCGGTGACCGTCCGTATCGTCCGCGTTTTAACAATAACAACGAAGGTGGCGACCGTCCACAGCGTTCTTATGGCGACCGTCCGCAGCGTCCTTCTTATAATCGTGAAGGTGGTGACCGTCCGTATCGTCCGCGTTTTAACAATAACAACGAGGGTGGCGACCGTCCACAGCGTTCTTATGGCGACCGTCCGCAACGTCCTTCTTATAATCGCGAAGGTGGTGACCGTCCGTATCGTCCGCGCTTTAATAATGGAGGCGAAGGCCGTCCGCAAGGATTTGCCCGTCCGCAGCGTCGTACTGGTGACTATGATCCCAATGCGAAATATAGTAAGAAGAAACAGATAGAGTATAAGGAACAGTTTGTTGATCCGAATGAACCGATTCGTTTGAATAAATTCCTGGCTAATGCAGGTGTTTGTTCACGTCGTGAAGCCGATGAATTTATCACAGCCGGCGTTGTTTCGGTGAATGGTGAAGTGGTAACGGAATTGGGTACTAAGATCAAACGTGCTGATGTCGTGAAGTTCCATGATGAAACGGTAAGCATTGAACGTAAGGTGTATGTGCTGCTGAATAAGCCGAAAGATTGTGTGACTACTTCTGATGATCCTCAGGCGCGTCTTACTGTAATGGATCTTGTGAAAGGAGCTTGTAGCGAACGTATCTATCCGGTAGGACGTCTGGACCGTAATACCACTGGTGTGTTGTTGCTGACGAATGATGGCGATCTGGCTTCTAAGCTGACGCATCCTAAGTTCTTGAAGAAGAAAATCTACCATGTTTATCTGGATAAGAATCTGACAAAAGCGGATATGGATCAAATTGCTGCCGGTGTTGAACTGGAAGATGGTGAAATCCATGCAGACGCAATCAGTTATGCCGACGATATTAAACGTGATCAGGTGGGTATTGAAATCCATTCCGGAAAGAACCGTATTGTTCGTCGTATTTTTGAATCATTGGGCTATAAAGTGGTAAAACTGGATCGCGTATTCTTTGCCGGTCTTACTAAAAAAGGGTTGCGTCGTGGTGAATGGCGTTATCTGACAGAACAGGAAGTAAATTTCCTGCGCATGGGATCTTTTGAATAATATAATAATGTATATACAATAGTTATGGAAAAGATTAGTAGAACAAAAATTGTCGACCTGATGAAGCGCGAAGACTTTGGCGCTATGGTCAATGTGAAAGGATGGGTTCGTACCCGTAGAGGTAGCAAACAAGTAAACTTTATCGCACTGAATGACGGTTCTACAATAAATAACGTACAGGTAGTAGTTGACCTGGCTAACTTTGATGAGGAAATGCTGAAACTGATCACTACAGGCGCTTGTGTAAGTGTAAATGGGGTGATGGTTGAGTCGGTAGGCTCGGGGCAGAAAGTTGAGGTGCAAGCTCGTGAAATAGAGGTGCTGGGTACTTGTGATAATACATATCCGTTGCAGAAGAAGGGACATTCAATGGAGTTCCTTCGTGAAATAGCACATTTGCGCCCCCGCACTAACACGTTTGGTGCAGTGTTCCGCATTCGTCATAACATGGCGATAGCTATTCATCAGTTTTTCCATGAGAGAGGATTTTTCTATTTCCATACGCCGATTATTACGGCTTCGGATTGTGAAGGAGCAGGCCAAATGTTTCAGGTTACTACTAAGAACTTATATGATCTGAAGAAGGATGAAACCGGTTCTATCATTTATGATGACGATTTCTTTGGAAAACAAGCGAGTCTGACTGTCTCGGGACAGTTGGAAGGTGAGTTAGCTGCAACTGCTTTGGGGGCTATTTATACATTTGGACCGACATTCCGCGCAGAAAACTCGAATACGCCTCGTCATCTTGCTGAGTTCTGGATGATTGAACCGGAAGTGGCGTTCAATGATATCACAGATAACATGAATCTGGCCGAAGAGTTTATAAAATACTGCGTGCAATGGGCTTTGGACAATTGCGCCGATGATGTGAAGTTCTTGAACGACATGTTTGATAAGGGCTTGATAGAGCGTTTGCAAGGCGTGTTGAAAGAAGATTTTGTACGTTTGCCTTATACAGACGGTATTAAGATTCTGGAAGATGCCGTAGCTAAAGGGCATAAGTTTGAATTCCCTGTTTATTGGGGAGTTGATTTGGCCTCTGAGCACGAACGTTATTTGGTGGAAGAACATTTCAAACGTCCCGTAATTCTGACTGATTATCCGAAGGAAATCAAAGCTTTCTATATGAAGCAGAATGAAGATGGAAAGACAGTACGTGCTATGGATGTGTTGTTCCCGAAGATTGGTGAAATTATCGGAGGGTCAGAGCGTGAGTCTGATTATGATAAGTTAGTTACCCGTATCGAGGAACTTCATATCCCGATGAAAGATATGTGGTGGTATCTGGATACGCGTAAATTTGGTACTTGTCCTCATTCAGGTTTCGGACTTGGCTTTGAGCGCCTGTTGCTCTTTGTGACAGGTATGGCTAATATACGTGACGTTATTCCGTTCCCGCGTACACCGCGTAACGCTGAATTCTAATAAAACAGTTTCTCAATAGAGGGGCTTGTATCTTTTTAAGGTACAAGCCTTTTTTATTGCTTTACATTTGTTTGATTCTCAAAAGATTTTTTTATATTTGTAAGCGACAGGCCTTGAAAGTATTAACTAAAAATAATACGGCGATGAAAAAACTCTATTTCTTTACCATATTGATGGCGATGCTGTTGATGGTAACAGGTGTTATGGCTCAGAAAAAAGCGAAGTTTCAACCTGCTAATCTGAAAGGAATCTGGCAACTGTGTCATTATGTGTCAGAGCTTCCGGATGTTCCGGGAGTGTTAAAGCCCAGTAATACATTCAAGGTTTTAAGCGATGACGGACGGATTGTGAATTTTACCATAATTCCCGGACAGGATGCCATCATTACCGGATATGGTACTTATAAGCAAGTGACGGAGCATTCTTATAAGGAAAGTATAGAGAAAAACATTCATCTTCCTATGCTTGATAATAAGGATAATATTCTCGAATTTGAGATAGAAGACAATGATCTGCTCCATTTAAAGTATTTTATAGCAAAAGACCTGAACGGTAATGAACTGAATTCCTGGTTTCATGAAACATGGAAGAGGGTGGAGATGCCGGCTGTATTTCCGGAAGATATCGTAAGGTAAGAAAATGAATGGATGACATAGGAAGAAGAAAAGAGATCAGTTTTTTTGATTTTGATAAGAATTTGTACAAAATCTAAATATCTTAGGATAAAAATAATATTCAAGTATTCGATTACTGCTTACTTTTGTTGTTGTGCTATGATGGCAGGCGGCAAAACTGAATACATCTATTATTTTTATATATGAAACATCATTTCTTTTCTTTGTTAATGGCTTTGTTCTTTTCGGGAAGTCTTTTAGGACAGGAGCAAAGTTCTTATATTCACTATTTGACTTCAAAAGAACATCTGGTGACTATTCATTTGTCAGACGCTATGTTGATGCATGAAATGCGGGAAACTCCCTCTCCATTGAATAATGCGGTGGTTGGTGAGCGGGCTGTTTCTTTGATGTGGCCTTTGGCCGGAGATAATCAGATACATGGGAGTGGACTCGATGGTATGGAGACACCTAAAATAAGTAAGTCGTCTCAAATGTACCGGGTTCGTCTTTCACAAGACCGTAATTTTAAAGATAATGTAATAGAAGCTGTTTGTTCATGGCCTTTTTACAATCCCGAAATTCCTCTTGCAGATGGTGTCTGGTACTGGCAATACGGATATGTAGAAGGAGGAAGCACTTCCTGGTCGGAGGTTTTGAAATTCACGCAAGAACCGCATCAGGATCGTTTTTCTCCTCCCTCATTCAAAACGTTTATAAGTAAACTACCATCGAGGCATCCACGTGTGTTGGTTGCTTCGGACGAGTGGGATACCTTTATTTCTCAAAGCGAGGATGCTCCTGAGCGAGCCTGGTATATTGCACGTGCAGAAAAGACATTGAAAGTTCCGATGAAACATATTGATGACACGGATACAAGTAAAATGGCTGGTTTGGATAATGAGGTAAAACGTAATGCACTTCTTACCCGGGAAAGCCGGCGTATTGTAGATAAAGAAGAGGTCAATGCTGAGGTGTTTGTACGTGCTTATCTGTTGACTAAGGACGATCGTTATTATAAAGAAGCAATGAAGCGCATCCTCGAAATGATAAAGTGGGAGGAGAGTCCGAATTTTGTAGGTGACTTTAATGAATCGGCATTGCTTTCTCTTTGTTCTATGGCTTATGATGCTTTTTATGATAAGTTGGATGCTTCGCAAAAAAGATTATTGTTGAAAGAGGTACAAAAGAATGGAACGAAGTTTTTTAATCGTTTTAACAATCATCTGGAGAACCATATTGCCGATAATCATGTGTGGCAAATGGCTTTTCGTATCTTTACGATGGCAACTTTCAGTGTGTATGGTGATCTGCCGGAAGCCGAAGTGTGGGCTGATTATTGTTATAATTTGTGGGTGGCTCGTTTTCCCGGATTAAACCAGGATGGTGCATGGCACAATGGTGATTCTTATTTTCATGTCAATATTCGTACACTGATAGAGGTGCCTTATTTTTATAGTCGCATCAGTGGGTATGATTTTTTCTCTGATCCATGGTATGAGGGTTCGGCTATGTACGTTATCTATCAACAACCGCCTTTCTCGAAATCAGCGGGTAATGGAAGCTCTCATCAAAATGTGTTGCAACCTAATGGGGCTCGTGTGGGATATGCCGATGCATTGGCCCGGTTAATAAATAATACTTATAGTGCCGATTATGTACGGTGTATTTTGCAAAAGGAACCGGATTTGTTGCGCAAAGCTTTTATGGCTAAGACGGGAGATCTTTCCTGGTTTCGTCTTCAGAATCATACCCCTTTGCCGGAAGGTAGGAAAATGAAAGATCTTCCTCTTGCTTATGTGTTCCCACAAACGGGGGTAGCGACACTGATGTCTGATTGGGAGAATTTCAGCCGGAATGCAATGCTTACTTTTCGTAGTAGTCCGTATGGGTCGACCTCGCATGCTATTGCCAATCAAAATGCTTTCAATACATTCTTTGACGGGAAACCTCTCTTTTACAGTAGCGGACATCATATAAGTTTCACGGATGAGCATAGTGTATATTGTCATAGAAGTACACGGGCGCATAATAGTATTCTTGTCAATGGCATGGGGCAGAGAATAGGTACCGAAGGATATGGATGGATACCAAGATACTACACTGGCAAACGAATATCTTATTTTGTAGGAGACGCTTCCAATGCTTATGGTGAGGTGATTTCTCCTCTTTGGCTGGCTCGAGGGCGGGACTCTGGTCTTGAGTATTCACCTGCTAATGGTTGGGATAAGAATCGGTTGAAAACTTTTCGGCGACATATTGTTGAATTGGGAAATGCGGGACTTATTTTCATTTATGATGAATTGGAGGCCGACACAGCTGTCACCTGGAGTTATCTTTTGCACACAATAGAACATCCGATGATTATAAAAAATGATAAGGGGGTGATGCACATTACTGCAACGAATGCAGGAGGGGTGTCGGATGCTTATCTTTTTGCAAATGATAAACTGGAAACGAAGCAGACAGATCAGTTTTTCTACCCGGCTGTCAATTGGTTACGTGCAGATGACAAAGGATATTTTGCTCCCTACAAAAATCACTGGCATTTCACCGCGACATCTCCGTATAGTCCGGTATACCGCTTTGCTACTGTTGTGAGTACGCATGAGCAGGGGAGTATCGGCGTTGTTCCTGAAAAAATATCGAAAGATACCTTAAAAGCCGGCGGATGGATAATAAAGATGAATATATCTCCCAAAGGAAAAGCTACTTTCACAATAGAGAATAAAGCGGAAAACATAGTTCTGGAATATGATGGAAGTACAAAGATAACAGAAGAGGGGCGAACTGTGATTTTGAAAGATCAGGTTCCGGAGCTGGAAATTTAAATATACTGATACAGTGTCCCTTTTTAACTATCCCTTACACAACTCTACAAGGTTTTGTTCATAAGAGTGACAGGGTGTAAGGGAGAATCCATGTAAAAAGAACTTCGAATATAGGTAACATGGATTGGAGAGGTCTGAATGGGGGATATTTCCGGATGGGGATTATGTTTTTCTTACCCTTGTCTTTCAATCTGATAAATCCAAAAAAAGATAGAAATACTTTGCCAATTCAAAGAAAAGCCGTACTTTTGCAAGCCGATTATTATCACAAAAGGATAAGAGATTAATTCATAGCAAGTTAATCTTCCTTTGTCCGGGGAAGATTAATAAGTGGTGAGCAAATTTTTAGTAGTAACATTTAAAAAACAAATTAAGAGTGGATACTTTAAGTTACAAGACCATTTCTGCAAACAAGGCAACTGTAACCAAAGAATGGGTTATCGTTGATGCTACAGACCAAACTTTAGGTCGTCTGGGAGCAAAAGTTGCGAAACTGTTGAGAGGAAAGTATAAACCAAACTTTACTCCTCATGTAGACTGCGGTGATAACGTTATTATCATCAATGCAGACAAAGTTAAATTAAGTGGTAACAAATGGAATGACAGAGTTTATTTGTCTTATACTGGCTACCCGGGTGGTCAGAGAGAAATGACTCCTGCTCGTTTGATCGCCAAACCTAACGGTGAAGACAGATTACTGAGAAAAGTAGTGAAGGGCATGCTTCCGAAGAACAGACTGGGAGCTAAGTTGCTGAGCAATATGTATGTTTACGCAGGTAGCGAACACAAACACGATGCTCAGAACCCGAAAGCAATTGATATAAACTCACTTAAATAAGATATAATGGAAGTAGTAAATGCATTAGGCAGACGTAAACGTGCTATTGCACGCGTATTCGTAAGCGAAGGTACAGGAAAGATTACTATTAACAAGAGAGACCTTGCAGAGTACTTTCCA
>ERZ894240.536-NODE-536-length-36725-cov-9.053395_pt1 | contig 36725 bp, 29 predicted proteins | sample MGYA00380298_ERZ894240 | MGnify/ENA primary metagenome ERZ894240 (study PRJEB32331, sample SAMN06328419) | human gut metagenome | biome: human gut microbiome; feature: stool | host: Homo sapiens | collected 2014-06-27 ... | reverse complement strand
ATAAAAATAGTTAAACTAAAGTGCTGCGGAATTAAGGTCATCAATAATTACGAATATAATTTTAATTAGCTACTATTTCAATGATTATTTCAAACCCAGCGCAGTGTTAATGCGCAGAATCATATCTTTATAATGATACTTTGTAGCTGTGTCTGATGTTCCCAGACGACTCTGCAACAAGTCTTTTATACGAAGCAACTCACCGCGTTTCACAGAGATTGCATCTGAAATACGATTCAACTGCGAACCGTAGAAGTTTAATTCGCGACGAGCCCCCATACGATCACTATCTAATAAATGATGTGCATACTCATCACAACTACACGCAGGCTCCTGATGATTCAACAAGAAATGATCATCCATCAGTTTTTTGTTGATCTTTACACCTTCACTTTCGGCAGCAGCAGTAATCAAGGCATCCAGGAAATTCTTCTGCAGGGCACGAGTCATAACGTCAGGTATTGCACCACGTTCGGTAGTAGCAAAAATACTACGATGCAAACCATCCATCAGATCCACAGCAGTAAAAGCCTTCTTACCATTCACCGACTCATTTTCGAGCATACGCATCAAACGATTGTTTGATAACAAATCCCATAGAATATATGATTGTGCATTCTTTAGTATCAGCGTAGGAGCATTCTCTACTACACCCAACGGAGTGTTGCGGAGCAAATAAGTGTATTCTCCTACTTCTGTATCAAACAGCCATTTAGGATAAGTCAGAACTTCATCAAGCAAGAATTTCAATGCAGTTTGTTGTTTCTCTTTCTCTACGAAAGTATAAGTCTTCTGCCCATCACCAACAACCGTATTCTCAATATAGATACCACCAATGTTGGCCATCACATGATAAAGATAGTTGTTCCACTGATTGATAACAGCATAGTACAAACGTGAAGCTTCTTCGTAGGTTTGTCCTTTCTCGCCGGTAGTAGTCCACTGGATAATCTGCGGCACGATACGTTTCAGGTTCTCAATACCCAAAAGAGAAGAACGCACTGCATCATCACCTAAATCTTCGTTCTGAGCACGTGGATCTACAGCATCACGTACATCCTGCGCTTCGCTATACTTATAAAGGCGGTCAGTATGGCGACCTAAGAAATCATAAAGCAGCTCTTTTTCCGCTTCCGGAGTTTCCTTACCGTACCAACGATATCCGTATTCAATAGCAAAGATATCATACGGACCAATATGCGGAGAAAGTACCGTCACCCCATCACCCGGCTGTGCCACATAGTTGAAACGGGCATAGTCCATGATAGAGGAAGAAGTGGAATTCATACGGTCTGTAAATGACTTGGAACGCAATGAGTCTGTAGGAAATGCCCATGACCCCATCATGTTATGACGAAGTCCCAAAGAGTGACCTACTTCATGGCACGCTACGAAGCGCATAGCATCTCCCATCAGTTCATCAGAGAGTTTCACTCCACGGGCCTCAGGACGGATAGCACCCGTCTGCACCGTAATCCATTCCTGCAACATACCCAATACATTGTGCCACCACATGATATCTGCCTCAAGAATTTCTCCCGAACGCGGATCAAGAATAGACGGTCCCATCGCATTGGCTTTTGTAGAAGCAGCATAAGTCAGCACAGAATAATTCACGTCATCCATATCTATCGTCATGCTATCTGTAACCTCTTTTGCGATAATGGCATTTTTAAAACCGGCACGTTCAAAAGCCATCTGCCAGTCTTCAATACCTTGTTTGATATACTTACGCCAACGGTAAGGAGTAGAATTTTCAATATAAAACACAATCGGTTTAGCAGGTTCTACCAACTCGCCACGCAAGTAACGTTCACGATCTTCCGGTTTCGGTTCCAATCGCCAACGAGTGATAAATCGTTTTGTATCCACTCGTTGTTGCCCGTCACTATAACTCAATAACGGATTCGTAAAATAGCCTACACGTGCATTATCCAATCTGCCTGTCATTGGTTTCTCCGGAAGAAGCATCAGTGAAGAGCTTACTTCTACAGTGACATATACGGAAGTGGTTCCTTCTGTTACTTTCGTTGTTAACTCGGAGGTAGCTACCACATTGTTCTCAAACGACTTAATAGAAAGGATCCGTGATAAGTTCTTTATAGAAGATGTACCTAAATTAATATTGGTAAACACATTATTGATGCTTGTTTCCGTACCATCATAAATGTCGTTCACCTTAACAACCATCATTGTTGAGTCATTATTAAATGCCTCAATCTTAAAACCAGCGATCAATGGAGAAATATAATTATCACGTACCGATTGACTGATGGCATCTTCGGCAGGTGAAAGAGGCAACGGACGACTCTGACGGATAAGCAACTTATTGGTTGCTTTATCAAGTTCGAAACGTACCATCTGGTTTTCGTAGTTAACGCCACGGTTCACTCCCGCTTCATTCAATTCAGCAGGAACACGTTGCAGTTTATTCACTACCAACATATCTCTACCCAGCAAACTCGCCGGAACCTCAAAATAATAGTCGTTCTTTTTCTGATATACGTTAAACATACCACGACGAACGATACTACCATCTCCGGTCAGTTTCTCATACTCATTTTTGGATTTAATACTGTCGTTGGATTCACTTTTCTTTTTCTTGCGGAACCATCCCATAGAATCGGGAGTCGGATTTCCGGCATACAATACAACGGAAGGACCGCACAGGAAAGCACCTGTGGCCACCGTAATCAGCAGGCTTGTTCTAAATTTCATCAAGTTAATCTATCAATTATCTGTTATTTCATTCTACTCTATAGAAGAAAGGGGACGACAAAGATAATAAAACTATCAATATGAACTATTATCAGCAACAAGTTTTGACCTTTTTTCTTAATTAAAACGAATTTTACTTGCATTTTCATACAAATGAATCCTGTTCCCTATTACACTTTAACAAAGTTTCTCTAAATTGAAATATAAAAAGAGAAGAGATATCACATATCAATCCGCCAATAATGCGTATCAGTAATTGAAATTCTATTTTAACCTAATCAGTTTGGGGTTTAATAACCTCTACCGTTATTTTCTCCTGTATTGATAAAGTCCTGTCTCATAGAGTAACGCACGAAGTCCCGGTAGACAACGTTGTTTTAGATGTATATGTAAAGCAGTACGACATGTGCATGTGGGACAGTATGACATGTACATGTGGGACAGTATAACATGTACATGTAAAACAAAACAGGGCACCGAGAAAAAGAATGTTCCTTTTCGAGAAAGACAAAGCACAACACCGGGTAAGGACAATAATATCGTTTAGAGGCATCCCATAGCAAAAATAAGCTGCACCTTCACATAAAAAATAAACTCTTTCATTTTATTCTGCACTCAGTTTGTATTATCTTTGCCTACAAATCAAAACTACATGGAACTCTTAGTATATAAAGCCTCTGCCGGCTCCGGGAAGACTTTTACGCTTGCTGTAGAATACATCAAACTACTTATTCTTAATCCGCGTGCCTACCGCCAAATACTTGCTGTGACCTTTACGAATAAAGCTACGGCCGAAATGAAAGAACGTATTCTCAGCCAGCTTTATGGTATTTGGACTGAAGATCCGGATTCTGATGCTTACCTGAAACGGATCATAGAAGAAACGGGAAAGCAAACTGATGAAATACGAAAATCGGCCGGAATAGCTCTTAGCTATATGTTACACGATTACAGTCGTTTTCGTGTAGAAACAATAGACTCTTTCTTTCAGTCTGTGATGCGTAACCTGGCACGCGAACTTGAGCTAAGCCCCAATCTGAATATCGAACTGAACAACAGCGAAGTGCTGAGTGATGCAGTAGACAGCATGATTGAAAAACTGGCCCCTACCTCTCCCGTGCTTGCCTGGTTACTGAATTATATCGATGAACGTATTGCAGATGATAAACGCTGGAATGTGTCGGAAGAAGTGAAAAGTTTTGGCCGCAATATATTCGACGAAGGATACATAGAAAAGGGGGAAGGACTTCGGCAAAAGCTGATTGAAAATCCGGAAATTATAAAAAACTACCGTCGTGAACTAAAGGAAATGGAGACGGAAGCCCTTGAACAAATGAAAGGCTTCTACGATCAGTTTGAAGGAGAACTGGACGGACATGCATTAACTGCAGACGATCTGAAGAATGGTTCGCGCGGAATAGGAAGCTATTTTCGAAAACTCAATAATGGGATACTTGGTGATGATATCCGTAATACAACGGTAGAAAAATGTTTGAGTGATGAGAAGAACTGGGCAGCAAAAACCTCTCCGCGTTATGAAGATATACTTCGTTTAGCTGCCGACAGTCTGATGCCTTTGCTGAACGAAGCAGAGAAATTCCGGTCCAGGAATAACAAGATCGTAAACAGTTGCCGGCTCTCCATGCAGCATCTCAACAAAGTGCAGCTACTGGCCAATATAGACGAAGAAGTACGCCAACTGAACCGGGAAAATAACCGCTTTCTATTATCAGATACCAATGCCCTACTCCACCAATTGGTCAAAGACGGTGACTCTTCTTTTGTATTCGAAAAGATAGGAACGAATATCCGAAACGTAATGATAGATGAGTTTCAGGATACCAGCCGGATGCAATGGGGAAATTTCAAATTGTTATTATTGGAAGGACTCTCTCAGGGAGCCGACAGTTTGATAGTAGGCGATGTGAAACAATCTATTTATCGTTGGAGAAATGGTGACTGGGGAATACTTAACGGATTGAATGACCGGATAGAACACTTTCCGATTCGTGTGGAAACACTAAAGATCAACCGAAGAAGCGAAACGAATGTCATACGGTTTAACAACGAACTATTTACAGCAGCAGTAGAGTACCTGAACACCCTGTATAAGAATGAATTGAGCACCGACTGTGAAGCGTTGCAAAAAGCCTATTCGGACGTAGCACAAGAATCTCCTAAAGAGAAACAGATGGGATACGTCAAAGTTTCTTTCCTTGAACCGGATGAAGAGCATGACTACACAGAAAAAACACTTATAAGCCTAGGTGAAGAAATGGAACAGTTGCTGAACTCAGGAGTGAAGCAGAACGATATTGCCATTCTTGTCCGCAAAAATAAAAGTATCCCCCGTATTGCAGATTATTTTGACAAAACACTGCAATACAAAATTGTATCTGATGAAGCCTTCCGGCTGGATGCTTCACTTGCCATCTGTATGATGATAGATGCACTACGTTACCTTTCTGATCCGGAAAACCGGATAGCAAGGGCTTCACTAATTATGAATTACCAATTAAAAATTAAAGGTTTTGAGGGAGAATTGGATGCATTGCTTACAGGAGCACCCAAAGAGTTATTACCGGAAGCTTTTATTGAAAACATAAAGACTCTAAGGTTAATGCCTCTTTATGAGTTGCTGGAAGAGCTATTCAGTATCTTCGAAATGAACCGTATCAGTGCTCAGGATGCTTACCTGTTTGCTTTCTTTGATGCTGTAACAGACTATCTGCAAAGTAATTCTTCTGAGTTGGATAGTTTTATCCGCTTTTGGGAAGAAACATTATGCAACAAGACTATTCCCAGTGGAGAGATAGAAGGAATACGTATATTCTCAATCCATAAGTCGAAAGGACTGGAGTTTCACACAGTACTCCTGCCTTTCTGTGATTGGAAAATGGAAAATGAGACCAATAATCAGCTCGTGTGGTGTACTCCGGCAGCAGCACCATTCAACGAGCTTGATATCGTCCCCGTCAACTACTCTACACAGATGGCGGAATCCGTATACCGGGAAGACTACCTGCAAGAACGCCTGCAACTATGGGTGGATAATCTGAATCTGCTTTACGTAGCCTTTACCCGTGCCGGAAAAAATCTGATAGTATGGAGTCGAAAAGGACAACGCAATACAATGTCGGAATTACTCACTGCAGCCCTACCAGAAGTAGCACACAGAAATGGGACAGAATGGGACGAAGAAGAGCCCTATGAACAAGGAGAACTTTGTCCCTCTTCGGAAGAGAAGAAAAAAATATCTGCCAACAAGCTTACCCGGAAAGCAGAGAAACTGCCGGTCAGAATGGAGTCCATGCGGCATGAGATAGAGTTCCGGCAATCCAATCGCTCAGCGGACTTCATCAAAGGAATTGAGGAAGAAGAGTCGGAAGACCGTTTTATCAATCGTGGACGCTTGCTACATACTCTGTTCTCGGCTATTGAAACGGAAAAAGACATTGATACGGCCATAGAAAGATTGATCTTTGAAGGGGTTATTGGCAGCAGGGAAATGGAAGAAGAAGTGAGAAAGCTAACACGAAAAGCATTTGCCTTGCCAGAGATACAGGACTGGTACTCGGGATGTTGGCAATTGTTCAATGAATGTGCCATTATATATAAGGAAGACGGAGTATTGCAAACTCGCCGTCCGGACAGGGTAATGATGCGGAACGGACAAGTGGTTGTTGTAGATTTCAAATTTGGCAAGCCCAATAAGAAATATAATAAACAGGTACAAGGATACATGCAATTACTAACGAGGATGGGATATACCAATATTACAGGGTATCTGTGGTATGTAGACGAAGAATTAATTCAAAAAGTGGAAAAGAGATGAATACTGTTCCCATCATAGGTATCAGCAGACATCGGCTTGCAACAGACGGAAAAGGCGTAACCACCCTGGTCGCTTTTCATGGATGTCCGTTGCGGTGCAAATATTGTTTGAACCCACAATCATTGCAACCTGCCGGAATATGGAAACACTATGATTGTCTGCAGGTATATGAGGAAGTAAAAATAGACGAACTTTATTTTATAGCTACCGGAGGAGGTGTTACTTTCGGCGGAGGAGAGCCTTTACTGCAAAGTGATTTCATCTGTGATTTCCGCGAACTATGCGGACCGCAATGGCAACTTACAGTAGAAACATCTATGAATGTATCACAAAAGCAGATAGAAAAACTATTACCCGTAATAGATCATTATATCATAGATATCAAAGACATGAACTGTGATATTTATAAACAATACACAGGAAAAGAGAATCAACAGGTAATTAGTAATCTCCACTGGCTCATATCACAGGGAAAGGCAGAACAAATTACAGTCAGGATACCACATATCCCGTCATATAATACATCTTTGGATATGGAAAAGAGCATGTATCAATTGAAGGAATTGGGTCTATCTCACTTTGATCAGTTTATATACCACACTTAAAAACAAAAGACAGTCATGAAAAGAGGAAAACAGACTTACAGAATCCTAAAAGAGATTCGCCGGCAAATTGCCGAAGTAAATGACATAGAGTTTATTACTTCTGAATGCCAGTATCAGGGAGACTGTCTGGGTACTTGCCCGAAGTGTGAAACAGAAGTTCGTTATCTCGAACAACAACTGGAACGGAAGAGAATGGCAGGAAAAGCAATCACAATACTGGGAATATCGGCCGGAGTTATGACCATGAATGCACAAAATACAAATTCTTCCAAATGTCAATCTCCTAAAGATACAATAGAAACAATAGTCCAAGGAAGTGATACTTTGGCAATCCCCAAAAAGGTTCCAACCTCCCAACCAGTAGCAGAAGAAGCAGAAGAAGAGGAAGACTTTTTATTAGGCTATATAAATGAAACTATGCCGCAGTTTCCGGGAGGAAATGCTGCACTGATGAAGTTCATTGCAGAAAACTATCAATACCCTACCACTCTACAAGACTCCAATATAGTAGGACGAGTTATCGTCCAATTCACAATAGATAAAGAGGGATATGTGGTCGAGCCTAAAGTTGTACGTTCTTTGCATCCGGATTTAGATAAAGAAGCTCTGAGAGTAATTAGACTTCTTCCCCAATGGAAACCTGCAAGCCAGAGAGGAATACCTGTATGTGTCAAATATACAGTTCCTGTGACATTTAAACAAAAACCGTTATAATTAATTCACATATAGTAAAACAACTATGAAAAGAGGAAAGCAAACTTGCAGAATCCTAAAAGAGATTCGCCGACAAATTGCCGAAGTAAATGACATAGAGTTTATTACTTCTGAATGCCAGTATCAGGGAGACTGTCTGGGTACTTGCCCGAAGTGTGAAACAGAAGTTCGTTATCTCGAACAACAACTGGAACGGAAGAGAATGGCAGGAAAAGCGATCACAATACTGGGAATATCGGCCGGAGTTATGACCATGAATGCACAAAATTCAAATATAGATTCTACCCAAAAGCAAAGTCCAACTGACATAATAGAAATTATATCAACAGAGGCATCTGGCACAAATAATACAGACTCATTATCTGTAATAAAAGGAATTGTTACAGATTGTATGAGGAATCCAATTACTGGCGTACTTATTATTGAGAAAGGGACTAAAAATGGAACAGTAACAGACGAATTCGGAAACTTCACATTAAGAGTCTCAGAGAAACATCCATTGATCGTTCAATCTATAGGCTTTCAATCTCAGGAAATTGAGATACAAAAAACAGCTTATATACAAGTGGTACTCCAAAAAGATAGTACTCTAATGATGGGAGAAATATTAGTGGTAAATACCAAGAAGAAATCACAGAAAAAAAAGATCCTTACTACCTGTGTAAGCGAAACCATGCCGGAGTTCCCAGGAGGAAATACCGCATTAATGAGCTTTATACAGCAAAACATACAATATCCAGATCCTGATATTTGTATTACAGGAAAGGTTATAATACAGTTTATCATATCAACAGACGGCAATATTACAAATGCTAAAATTGTACGAGGTGTTCATCCTAAATTTGACAAAGAAGCGTTACGTGTAGTCAAACTCATGCCAAAATGGAAGCCCGGTACCCAAAAAGGAAAACCAGTAGCCATGGAATACACAATACCTGTCAGTTTCAGATATCAATAGTTATATTCAAAGTATGAAAACATTTCTCCAACTGGTCGCTCAAGACCTTCATAGCAAAATAGGAAACGATTTATCACGTGTAGCAATCGTTTTCCCCAACAAACGTGCCAGCTTGTTCTTCAACGAACATTTGGCTTCACAATCCGATCACCCTATCTGGTCTCCTGCTTATGTTAGCATTAGCGAATTGTTCCAGCAACTGTCCGATCAGAAACTAGGAGATCCCATCCGGTTGGTGTGTGAGTTGTATAAGATTTTTCGTGAAGAGACAAAAAGTGAAGAATCTCTGGACGACTTCTACTTTTGGGGTGAACTACTTATCAGCGACTTTGACGATGTAGACAAAAATCTTGTAGATGCAGATAAACTCTTTACCAATCTGCAGGATCTGAAAAATATTATGGATGATTTCGACTTTCTGGATAAAGAACAGGAGGATGCTATTCGTCAATTTTTCCAGAACTTCTCCATAGAAAAACATACCAAACTGAAAGAGAAATTTATTTCTCTTTGGGACAAGCTTGGGGACATTTATCGGAATTATCGTTCACAACTTGCCTCTTTAGGCATTGCTTACGAAGGAATGCTCTACCGCAATGTCATTGAAGCACTTGATACGAATGCTTTGCGGTATGACAAATATGTATTCGTAGGTTTTAATGTGCTCAACAAAGTGGAAACCCGCTTCTTCTCTCTACTGCAAGAGGCAGGCAAAGCACTTTTCTATTGGGACTATGATTTGTTTTACACCCGTCTGCCCCAGCAAAGACATGAAGCAGGCGAGTTTATTCTTCGTAATCTGGAGAAGTTTCCGAATGAACTTCCCGAAACTGTATTCGATTGTCTGCGTCATCCCAAGAAAGTACGTTTCATTTCTTCTCCCACAGAAAATGCCCAGGCACGTTATCTTCCGGAATGGGTCAGAGATACATTGTTAAACAAAGACCTTCAAGAAAAGCCTTGCGAAGAAAAAGAAAACGCAGTAGTACTTTGCAATGAATCTTTATTACTTCCTGTCCTGCACTCTATTCCGTCAGAAGTAAAAAACGTCAATATCACCATGGGATTCCCATTGGCACAGACCCCGGTTTATAGTTTTATCAATGCTGTCGTTGAGTTGCAAACAACCGGTTATCATTCTGAGACTGGTCGTTACAGCTATGATACCGTACAGGCCGTACTAAAGCATCCCTATACTCGCCAAATCTCTCTCAAAGCCGAACCTTTGGAACGTGAACTGACAAAGACCAATCGCTTCTATCCTCTGCCTACAGAACTGAAGCAGGATGATTTTCTATCACTGCTCTTCACCCCAAGAAGTGGTATCCGGGCAATCTGTCTTTACATCACAGAGTTACTGAAAGAAGTATCTACCCTCTATCGCCAAGAATCGGAGCAGGATGATATTTTTAATCAACTCTATCGTGAGTCATTGTTCAAGAGCTACACAATGGTAAATCGCCTGCTCAACCTGATTGAGAACGGAGAGTTACAAATACGTATCGATACTTTGAAGCGCCTGCTTAGCCGTATCCTGAATGCAGCTAATATCCCATTCCATGGTGAACCGGCGATCGGCATGCAGGTAATGGGAGTACTCGAAACCCGTAATCTTGACTTCCGTAATCTCATCATGCTTTCACTCAACGAAGGGCAATTGCCTAAGTCCAGCGGTGAGTCTTCCTTCATCCCTTACAATCTCCGTAAGGCTTTTGGTATGACAACCATCGAACACAAGAATGCAGTATATGCTTATTACTTCTATCGCCTTATACAGCGGGCAGAAAATGTAACATTGATATATAACACCTCGTCAGACGGCTTGAACCGCGGAGAATGGTCACGTTTTATGTTACAGTTCCTTGTTGAATGGCCACACGACATCAGCCGGGAATTTCTTGAAGCCGGTCAGTCACCACAAAGCAGCCGTGATATCTGTATTGAAAAAACACCGGAAATATTGAATCGCCTCCGCAATACATACAACTTCGAATCTAATTCCAAAGCATTTGCTCTCTCTCCATCGGCGCTCAATGCCTACCTGGATTGTCGCCTGCGTTTTTATTATCGCTATGTAGCCGGGCTAAAAACTCCCGATGAGGTAAGTGCGGAAATAGACTCAGCCCTGTTTGGTACTATTTTCCACCGTTCAGCGGAACTTGCTTACGGTGATTTAAGTGCTAACGGCAAAGAGATAAGAAAAGAAGATTTAGAACGCCTTCTACGTGATGACGTTCGTTTGCAAGGATACGTAGATCGTGCCTTCAAAGAAGAATTCTTCCATGTTGATCTCAACGAACGACCGGAATACAATGGAGTGCAACTGATAAACTCCAAGGTAATAGGCTCATATCTTCGGCAACTGTTACGCAATGACCTGCAATATGCACCTTTCTCTATGGTAGGTATGGAAAAAAAGGTACAGGAAGAAGTGACAGTAAATACTCCTGAAAGTCCGATAAAGATACGGATAGGCGGAACGATCGACCGCATGGATTGCAAAGACGATACACTTCGTATTGTTGATTACAAAACAGGAGGAAGTCCCAAAACACCAACAAACATTGAACAACTGTTCACTCCCGCCGAAGGAAGACCGAATTATATCTTTCAGACCTTTTTGTATGCAGCCATCATGAGCAGGCAGCAGTCCCTGAAAGTAGCTCCTGCCCTACTCTATATTCACCGGGCTGCTAATGAAAACTATTCTCCCGTTATCGAAATGGGTGAACCTCGGAAACCAAAGATACCAGTCAATAACTTTGCCTTCTTTGAAAACGAATTCCGGGAACGGTTACAAACTCTGTTGGAAGAAATCTTTGGGAATGAAACGCCCTTTACCCAAACAGAAAACACGAAAGTCTGCGAATACTGCGACTTCCGTGCTTTGTGCAAAAGGTAAAGATCTCAATGCAACGAGGCCATCACCAACCGGATATCTGCATACGATACGTCATCGCCTAAGCCTGCTTTTATAAGCGTAATGCTTGGGGCATCGGCGTGTTGTTGTAGATACTGTGTTATTTTATCAACCTTCTCTTGTGGGACCAGATCATTAATTCTAATTACTCCCGAACGTACATAATGTTCCAAATGTCCGGCTATCGTACCGGTTACCAATTCACGGGCCTTAGCGATCTCCTCAATGTTCATGCCTTGACGGAACATAGAGAAGCTCACCTCTTTCGTGTCTTGCTTAGGAGTTTTCACTATAACTGTTGCATCCGGCTTTGTGGCAACCACCTCCTCTTTTATCTTTTTCTTAGGGGCCTCTGGCATCTCAGGACGTTCCACATTGTTCTCTTTCACATAGTTATTCACCATATTCAGTAATACATCCCCATATTTCTCGGCTCCCTTCTTTCCAAAATAAGGAATACGAACCAGAGAGGTCACGTCCACCGGCAACAAATTGACAATACCCAATATGGCTTTCTGTTGGATAATTGTATACACAGGAACTCCTGCCTGTGCGGCTTCTGAGTTTCGCCAGGCTATCAATTGTTTATAGAGTTCAGGATGAAGAATATCGGTAGGAACTTCTATCTTATCGGCTCTCTGTCCTCCTCTCTCCCTCTTTCCTTCTCCTCTCTCTCGTCTCCCCTCGCCATTCTCTTCTGTGATCGTCAATATAGCTTTCTGTTTCAAATAAGTTGATACGGAAAAGCCATGTTCCTCTGTTGAGGTCAGAGTTCCCTTTTTCACATGCAATGCCACCCGCAACACACCCAAAGCCTCTGTGATTTTCTTCTTTACCTCTTTATTATCTGTCTGTATTTTGGTTTCAGAGACCAAAGGAAAGACTATCTCCTCCAATTTTTCTCTAAAATAACGGGCACCGGATATTAAACGGCTCTGTATTTGCCGATCACCCACATAATCATCTGTCGCATTCACCAAATCTGTATACTGGATTCGAAAAGTATCTCCTACCTTCGTTATGTTTGCTTTATATAACTCATAAGCTCCTTTGTATCGTTCCAACAACTTGGGATAAAGGCGATAAAGATGTTCATCCAACAAGCGAAGCACCAATGCAAAATGCCGTTCCAACGAATGAAAGTCAAACTGCTCGCAAAGTAATTCATAAAAATACTGGCGTTGCAACTTATTCAACTTCTGCCGATCCGGAGACAACGCTTCTACCTCACGGGTAAAGTGATCAATTGTATCATCACTGATTATTGCCTCTTGTCTTAGCGGAGAACCCAACACCAACCCCTCCAGGCTTTTACAGCGACTCAATGCCACATACACTTGTCCATGAGCAAAGGAAGCATTCGCATCAATGATAGCCCGCTCAAAAGTAAGCCCCTGGCTTTTATGGATAGTGATGGCCCATGCCAAACGAACAGGATACTGCCGGAAACGTCCCTCTACCTCTTCTGTTATCTCTTTCGTTACGGGGTTCAAAGTATATTTACTATTTGTCCACTCCTCAATTTCTAAAAGGAAAGATTCTGCATCTCCATTACCACGTACCCTAATACCATCTTTACATACGTCTGTCACCAACCCGATCTTACCATTATAAAACCGATGTTCACCCGAAGAATCATTCTTGATAAACATAATCTGGGCCCCTTTCTTCACCGTCAACACTTCATCGGCAGGATAAGCAGACTCAGGGAATGTACCTTCCGTCTTTGCACGAAAACGATAAGGCTGTCCCGGCAACGCTGTCAGTTGGCGGTCATTATACTGCTGAGCCTGATAATTATGAGTAGTCAAACGGATATAACCCTCTTCTTCTCTGGGACGAAAACCGGGAAGATAACGTTTGTTGAGTTCGGCAAGTACTGACTCATCCGCTGTATTCTCCCGTATCTTATTCAAAAGATTCAAAAAAGTGCTATCACTCTGACGATATACTTTTTTCAATTCAATCGTGACATATTCTGTCTCTTTCAAAGTGCGGCTACCAAAAAAGAAAGCAGTGTCATAATACGGACTCAACAATTGCCAGTCTTCTTCTTTCACCACAGGAGCCAACTGCTGTAAGTCTCCGATCATCAGGATTTGTACACCGCCAAAAGGTTTATGGCGGTCACGATATTGCCGCAGTACTGCATCAATAGCATCCAGCAGATCAGCACGTACCATACTGACTTCATCAATCACCAACAGATCCAGGCTACGTATAATGTTGATCTTCTCTTTTCCGAATTTATGAAAAGTTTGTGCCGACATAAATTTCGTATCCGGCACATAAGGTGCAAAAGGAAGTTGGAAGAAAGAGTGTATTGTCACTCCACCGGCATTGATAGCAGCAATCCCGGTAGGTGCTACAACTACCATACGTTTTGGCGATTTTGCTTTCAACTCTCTGAGAAAAGTAGTCTTTCCGGTTCCGGCCTTTCCGGTAAGAAACAGGTGGGTACCAGTATTTTCTATAAACTGCCAGGCAAGTTGTATTTCGAAATTGGTTTCCATGTATATAGTTTTTCCGTCAAAGATACTGAAATTTACAGTACCCCTGCCCCTACAGTAAGAAAATATTAATATAAATGAAACAGGAATGTAATACAGTATGCAATTTCATTTCACAAAGCTATCCCTATCTTTGCAGACATCATTTATAAAACACAATTCTTATGGACTTTATTCAGTTTATTATCGATTTCATTTTACATATCGATGTCCATTTAGCAGAACTTATAGCTCAATATGGAATATGGGTATATGCTATCTTATTCCTGATTATCTTTTGTGAAACAGGGTTAGTTGTTACTCCGTTCCTTCCGGGTGACTCACTACTATTTGTAGCCGGTGCACTGGGCTCACTCCCAACAAACAATATTAATGTACATATAATGGCACTGGCATTGATACTGGCAGCCATTCTTGGAGATTCGTCCAACTATCTGATAGGACGATTCTTCGGAGAGAAATTATTCAGTAACCGGGACTCCAAAATATTCAAACAAAGCTATCTGGAAAAGACACATGGCTTCTATGAGAAGTACGGAGGAAAAACAATTATATTAGCCCGTTTTGTACCAATAGTACGTACCTTCGCTCCTTTTGTGGCAGGTATGGGACATATGAACTACAGGCATTTTTCCGTCTTTAATGTAACCGGAGGTATAATATGGGTAGTAATCTTCATCTATGCAGGCTATTTCTTTGGTGGCCTGCCTTTTGTTCAGGAAAACCTGAAATTACTCATCCTGGGGATTATTGTAGTATCCGTACTCCCAGGAGTTATTGAAGTAATAAGAAACAAGAGAAGTAAATAAACAAATACAGAGTCAATCCTATTGATAAAAATAAAGAGCAATGTGATTGTGTTACATTGCTCTTTATTTTTATCAATCAGTCTCTTTTACTATTTCATCGATCCGCCTATTATATCCAGCAGTTCATTCGTAATAGCCTGCTGGCGTCCCTTATTATATTGCTTCGTCAGATCCTGAATCAGTTCATTTGCATTGTCCGTAGCCACCTGCATTGCCAACGTACGCGCAGCATGTTCAGATGCATTAGAGTCCATTGCAGCCGTAAAGAGTTTCTGTTTCAATACCTTCGGAATAAGATCAGCTATAAATTGCTCTCTCGAAGGTTCTACGATATAATCCTTTACCACTTTATCTTCCTCTATATCTTCTTCATGCTCTTCCTCTACTTGCGTCAGATCAATAGGCAAATAACGTTCCCGAAGCAACTCCTGCACTCCCATCGACTTAAAATGATGATAGATCAACTCTACCCGGTCTATCTCTTTGGATACAAAAAGTTCCATCAGGTGTTCGGCCAGTGCAGCTGCTTCCTGATAAGTCGGTTTATCCGCTAACTGCTGATAACTTCCTTTGGGAACAAACCCCATCTTCTTCACAGCCTCTTCTACCTTGCGTCCAACCGGATAAATAAAAATATTATCTTGTCCCAGTTTACGATATTCTCCAACTGTATGTAGAAACATTTTAATAACATTGGCATTGAAAGCTCCACACAACGAACTATTGGATGAGAACATGACAATAGCTACGCGTTTTACCTCTCTTCCTTGGATGTAAGGCGATTCTATCGAAAGTTCGCCACTAAGAAAGTTACGTAAAATCTTATTCATCTGCCTTTGATAAGGCAACATATTTTCAATGGCCCCCTGTGCTTTATGCAATTTGGCAGAAGCCACCATCTTCATTGCTGAAGTGATCTTTCGTGTACTCTGTACCGAATTTATTCTGGTTTTTACTTCTTTAAGTGAAGCCATATTCTTTAGTAGTTAGAAGTTAGTAGTAAATAGTTAATAGTAAGTAGTCAAGCAGTTAAGTAGTCAAGTAGTAAGTAGCAGATAGTTTAGCGTTAAATACAGCAGTAGTATCCTACTTACTACTTAACTACTTACTACTTGACTACTCTTTACCAACTGCTTAACTACTGAATAAATTGTTTAGCCACCATCTCTGCTGTTTCCCTGATACCTTTCTCTACATTTTCATCAATGACACCTGTTTTGAGTACATCAAGTACATCTGCCTGATGATTAATGGCAAGGCTCTCCTGAAAACTACGTTCAAAATCTTCTACCTTATCAAGAGGAACATTACGCAACAACCCATGAACACCGCAATACAAAATCGCAATTTGTTTCTCTACCGGCATCGGACTATACTGCGGCTGCACAAGCAAACGGGTGTTCTTCTGTCCCTTATCGATAATATGAGCAGTCACAGGATCCATATCGCCACTAAACTTCGTAAACGCTTCCAACTCCCGGTATTGTGCCTGGTCAATCTTCAATGTACCAGCCACCTTCTTCATGGCTTTAATCTGTGCATTACCTCCTACACGCGATACAGAAATACCTACATTGATAGCCGGACGATTACCTTGGTTAAACAGATCAGTATCAAGGAAAATCTGTCCGTCGGTAATTGAAATCACATTAGTAGGAATATAAGCAGATACGTCACCGGCTTGCGTCTCGATAATCGGTAACGCAGTCAAAGACCCACCCCCTTTTACCAATCCTTTCAAACTATCAGGAAGATCGTTCATTTCGCGGGCTACTTCCTCCTGATTAATAATCTTGGCAGCACGCTCCAATAAACGTGAATGCAGATAGAAGATATCCCCCGGATAAGCTTCACGACCAGACGGACGACGAAGAATCAGAGAAACTTCACGATAAGCAACCGCCTGTTTGGAAAGGTCATCATAAACCACCAATGCATCCCGACCGGTATCACGGAAATACTCCCCGATAGCAGCACCGGAGAATGGTGAGAAATATTGCAAAGCAGCAGGATCACCAGCCGTAGCAGCAACTACAATCGTGTAATCCATTGCACCATATTCACGTAAGGTATTTACGATTGAAGCAACCGTAGAACCTTTCTGCCCGATAGCAACATAGATACAATATACAGGTTTACCGGCCAGATAATTCTCACGCTGGTTGATTATAGTATCAATAGCAATGGCTGTTTTACCTGTTTGACGGTCTCCAATAATCAACTCACGTTGCCCACGACCGATAGGGATCATAGCATCAACTGCTTTCAGCCCGGTCTGCAACGGTTGATTTACCGGCTGACGAAAAATAACTCCCGGCGCTTTACGCTCCAGTGGCATTTCATACAACTGTCCTCCAATCGTACCTTTACCATCCAATGGTTCCCCCAACGGATCAATAACACGCCCCAACATGCCTTCTCCTACACGGATAGAAGCAATACGTTTGGTACGTTTGACGATATAGCCCTCTTTGATTCTATCTGTAGGGCCTAATAACACAGCACCTACATTGTCTTCTTCCAGATTCATCACAATGGCTTTAATACCATTGTCAAACTCCAGCAATTCATTCGCTTCGGCATTGCGCAACCCATAGATACGCGCCACACCATCACTGACCTGCAACACGGTACCTATCTCATCAAGTTGCACACGTGTATCAATGCCTTCAAGCTGACGGCGCAGGATATCGGAGACTTCGCTTACTTTTATATTTTCAGACATAACTTTGATTTACGATTTATTCCCTACGGTCATGACCATTATCTGATCTTTAACACATAGGAACGTTAACGATTTACGATTTACGATTAATATTAGTCCGATTCATGATCTTACAATCTAAACACAAAGTATTCTCAATCGTAAATCGTAAATCGTCCAATCGTAAATCCCTATACGATTCTTCTGTTCTTATCAATAAATTGTTGTTTCACTCGTTTCAGCTGGGTAGTTATACTGGCATCAAGACGATAATCATTGACATCGAATATAAAACCACCTTCAATAGACGGGTCTACCACGGTTTCCAGTTCCATCCGGGCATGAAGAATCATCCCCGCAGAGTTACGTATCCGTTCTTCTGTCTCTTTGTTGACCGCTACTGCCGTAGTAAGTCTACCCACTCCAATGTGTTTCAACTTCCGGTATAAATCCAGAAAAGATAAACAGATAAACTGCAGAAACTGTTCCCTGTTGTTTTTCAATACCAAAGTGATGAAACGTGAAAACTCACGGCTTACATTTTTATCACCGGTAGCTGCCGTACAAATCAATGAATACTTCTCACGAATGTTCAAAACAGGATTTGCCAAAGCTTCCCTCAGACGGGGAACCGCACTGAGGCTCTTCGACAACATTTTCATTTCTTTGTAAAGCACGTCTTCCGTATGCTTTTCCTTCGCATATTCAATCAGTGCTTTGGCATAACGCATTGAAACAATTCCTATATCCATACTCTTTCACTTAATTCTTACTGTCCAACACTTCATCCAGCATCCGGTCTATCATAGCCATCTGCTCACTATCTTCATTCAGATTTTTACGGATCACCTTTTCGGCAATATCTACTGAAAGTAAAGCTACCTGGCGACGAATGTCACGAATAGCTTCCTCCTTTTCAATCTGAATCTGCTTCTTCACCTCATCCAATTCTTTCTGAGCTGCGGCTTCTGCTTTTTTGCGGGCCTCGTGAATTATTTTATCACGCTCCTGCATGGCCTCTTTCAAGATACGTCCCTGCTCCTTGTTAGCGGCAACCACAAGTGCTTCACCCTGTTCTTTGAGTTTAGCCAACTGGGCATTCGCTTCCCTTGCCACCTCCAAAGACTGGTCGATGTATGTTTTACGGCCATCCACCATCTTGACGATAATAGGAAAGCCATATTTTGCCAATACAACGAACACAATCCCAAACGAGAGGAGCATCCAGAATAACAGGCCACTATCGGGTAATAACAATGACATAAATTTATTTACAATTTATTCCCTACGGTCATGACCATTATCTGACCTTTAACACATAGGTACGTTGACGATTTACAATTTACGATTTAATACTCTCTACTCTTCTATTTACAAGATACAACTTACAAATCACCAATCGCCAACGCCATAACCGCATGGCAAATTGTAATTTGTAATTTGTCTAATTGTAAATTACAAGAAGAATACCAACAGACAAACAACTACTGCCAACAAAGCCACACCTTCTATCAGCGCAGCAGCAATAATCATATTCATACGAATATCGCCTGAAGCTTCCGGTTGACGGGCAATAGCTTCCATTGCCGAACCACCGATTTTACCAATACCCAAACCTGCACCGATAACGGCAAGACCAGCTCCAATTGCTGCTCCCAATTTTCCGATAGCAGCACCTGCGGCTGCTTGTAATAAGACTGATAGTAACATAATTTTCAGTTTTAAAATGGTTTATATTATTAATTTAAAATTCAGATTAGTCAAACTCACTTTTATTCAGTAGCTTCTTCCGACTTTCCACCCTCTTGCGCCAGTCCGATAAACACAGCAGACAACATGGTAAATACATAAGCCTGAATAAAAGCCACCAACAACTCAAGTGCATTCATAAATATATTAAACAACACAGAAGCAACAGTCAACGTACCGTTCAAAGCAGGCCCCATACTTGCCGAGATAAAGATAAGACAAGTCAATACCAACATCGCCATATGTCCCGAAAGCATATTTGCAAACAGACGGATCATCAAAGCAAATGGTTTGGTAAATACACCGAAAAACTCAATAAACGGCATCATCGGTATAGGCACTTTCAACCACCAGGGTACATCAGGCCAAAAAATATCTTTCCAGTAATGTTTGGATCCGAAGATATTTACAGCAAGGAAAGTACAGATAGCCAGCACCATTGTTATGGCAATATTACCTGTTACATTTGCTCCTCCGGGAAAGAAAGGTATCAATCCCATAATATTATTAATGAAAATAAAGAAGAAAGCTGTCAATAAATAAGGAGCAAATTTTTTATAATTAGGACCTACACAACTCTTTATTACATCATCATGTATCATCATGATAAACATCTCCATAAAGCCTACAAAACCACCTGGTGCCGCTGCACCCTGTTCACGTTTACGATACCAATGTGCCACACCCAAAATAATGATCAACAACAGAGCACTGTTTATCAACAATGACAAAGTAACTTTAGTAATAGAAATATCCCATGGACGTATTTCCTCACCAGCTGCATCATGTTCTATTATTTTGCCCTCATAGCGGCTTCCTGCGGGAGCAATAGAAAATCCTTCGTAGGTTCCCCCATTCTCTTCTAATCGTGAAGACAAAAATGAATGCCAGCCACTATTAGAACTGTATACAATCACAGGCAATGGAATTGTAATGTGAGTATCCCCCCACGTAGTGATATGCCACTCATAGGAGTCTCCGATATGGCCAAAGACTATGCTCTTCACATCAACTGTGTTCTCCTTTTGCTCCTGAGGGGTAATATCATCTTCCTGCGCCACTGCAGGAGAAGCAATCAGCAACCCAAGTATGAGGAGTAATCCTGTGAATATGTTATGCAACTGTTTCATTTTTTGTTTTATTTTTCTTTTGTCGTTTCTTATTCAGTTCATAACCGGCAAAGAAACTTGTCTCAAATATCAAATACAGCAGATAGTACACTATAAAAGTAAGCATAAATGCCACTGCCTCTTCTCTAACTACCATACAATAAACAACAAGCACTATAACAGATAAAATCATTTTAAGCACTTTCATAGCCAAATGCAGCAGCAATATCTTGTCCGGAGCAAACCTCCTGCAAGCATCGAACATATAAATATTAAATACTCCAAAAATATAGAAGTATATCGGAATTAACGGATATCCTCCAAAATAATGTTCGGGCACCAAAGAGAAGTAAGTCACACCACCCACCCCACTCAATAAGAGAGTAAGGATCGTAAGATAGAGCAAATACTTACGCTTCGTTAAACTAATGTTCATCTTATATCGCTGTGTTTTTCTGTTAATCTTATTTTTGTCTTGTCAGGAGATGCACACAGAAACCGTTTCATCACTCATCTCTACAAAACCACCTTCTATATCAAGCGTACACTCTTCATTATCCTCCGTCACATAACTCAACTTTCCTTCCTTTAAAGAAGAGACAATCGGAGCATGCTGTGGCAGAATAGTGAACGAACCTATAACTCCGGGCAGCGTCACGCTATTCACTTCCCCATTATATATCTCTTTTTCCGGAGAAACAATACTCAAATGCAGCCTTTTCATTAACTATTATTTTTTAATTATTTATTTGCCTGTTCAAGCAACTGCTTACCCTTCTCAATAGCCTCCTCTATTGTACCTACATTCAAGAAAGCCTGTTCCGGCAAATTATCAACTTCACCATCCAGAATCATACGGAATCCCTTTATCGTATCCTCTATAGAGACCATCACTCCCGGTACTCCTGTAAACTGCTCAGCCACAGCAAAAGGTTGCGATAGGAATCGCTGCACACGACGCGCACGGTTTACAATTGTACGGTCTTCATCCGAAAGTTCCTCCATACCCAGAATGGAGATAATATCCTGTAATTCCTTATTACGCTGAAGAATCTGTTTTACCCTTTGAGCCACCTCATAATGTTCCTGCCCTACGATATGCGGATCAAGAATACGAGAAGTAGATGCCAACGGGTCTACGGCCGGATAAATACCCAATTCCGTAATTTTACGGTCGAGTACGGTTGTTGCATCCAAATGCGTAAAAGTTGTTGCCGGTGCCGGGTCAGTCAAGTCGTCAGCCGGTACATATACAGCCTGTACAGAAGTAATAGAACCATATCGGGTTGAAGTAATACGTTCCTGCATGGCTCCCATTTCCGTAGCCAAAGTCGGCTGATAACCTACTGCCGAAGGCATACGTCCCAGCAATGCTGATACTTCAGAACCTGCTTGTGTAAAACGGAAAATATTATCAATAAAGAACAGAATATCCTTCGGACCTTCATCTCCCGAATGCATATCACGGAAAGACTCAGCTACTGTAAGTCCCGATAAAGCTACTGAAGCACGTGCGCCCGGCGGTTCATTCATCTGACCGAACACCAGAGATACCTGCGACTTCTCCACTTCTTCATAGTCCACCTTCGAAAGATCCCAATGCCCCTTCTCCATGCTTTCCTTAAAAGCTTCTCCATAGCGTATAACTCCAGACTCAATCATTTCACGAAGCAAGTCATTACCCTCACGCGTACGCTCTCCTACTCCGGCAAAAACAGAGAATCCGTTATGCTTTTTAGCAATGTTATTAATTAACTCCTGAATAAGCACCGTTTTACCCACACCGGCACCACCAAATAAACCAATCTTACCACCTTTTGAATAAGGCTCCAACAAGTCGATTACTTTGATACCTGTATAGAGTACTTCCTGTACAGTTGTTAAATCTTCAAATTTAGGGGGATCACGGTGAATAGAATAGGCTCCTTTACGGCTGAGTTCTCTCATACCATCAATAGAGTCGCCAACGACATTCATAAGTCGTCCTTTAATTTGCTCACCTACCGGCATAGTAATAGGGCCACCTGTCGGATATACTTTCATACCACGTTGCAGTCCGTCTGTGCTATCCATTGCAACGGTTCTTACCGTATTTTCACCAATGTGTTGCTGCACCTCTACAATCAGAATTTTGCCATTCGGTCTTCTTATCTCCAATGCGTCGTGTATACTTGGCAACACAATCTCAGCTTCCGTAGTTTCAAAGTACACATCAACCACAGGCCCGATTACCTGAGAGATATGTCCGATAATCTGTGACATAAGCAATCTTTTTATATATTATTTTCTAAACTTCGTAGTATAGTAAGCCGCGTTTTTACCAACTTTACTATAAACATAACATCTGAGTTTTTCTTTTGTTCACTAACGTACACAAACAAGTAGTTAGACAAACAACTTTGCAAATGTAGAAACAAATGTGACTCATTATTCTGATTTGCTTTTTTTTTGTTTTAGATAACATTCGTTAGTCTAAAAAATCCTACTTTTTGACCTAAATTCACAGTAAAACAGAAGTATTATAATCAAATTATCATTCAGAGATTTATTTCATCAAAAAAAACGTTTTCATATAAAAGAGTTTTTTCCTTTCTACGACGGAGTCAACAGATTAGGTTAAAAGAGAAAAAGTAAAATAGACAACGAGTTTCGTGTCCGAACACGTAATAATTCTATGTATAATGCCGATCACACAAGAAATACAACAACAATAGAGTCCCCAAAAGGCTATATTAATTTTTGCAAATAATAAAAAAATCTCCCGGCAGATTCTTTTTACAGATCTACCGGGAGATTACTTTATTCTATAATGTAGAATGGAGTTACTACATCCCTACAATCACTTCTACTACCCTTCTGATATCATCATCGGTCAACGTAGGTCCCGAAGGCAGACACAAACCGATATCAAACAAATGCTCATTCGTACCGTTTCCATAAAAAGGAGCATCCTTAAATACCGGTTGCAGATGCATCGGCTTCCACAACGGACGGGTCTCTATATTCTCTGTATCCAGCTTCAGACGAATATCCTCACGGGTTTTACCTGCTATCGAAGGATCAACCAGGATACAAGTCAGCCAAAAGTTAGAATTGAAATTATTGTCTGGGTTTTCCATAACAGTTATCCCATCTATATTCTTAAAGAGCTCTGTATACAAAGCATGAATCGCCCGTCTGCGTGCCACATGTTCCTCCAGCACAAACATCTGTCCACGGCCAATACCCGCACAAATGTTGCTCATAGGATAGTTATAACCAATATGTGTATGCTGATAATGCGGAGCTGCATCACGAGCCTGTGTAGCATAAAACTTTGTAAGTTTAGCTTCCTCTTCCGTTTTACACACCAAAGCACCACCACCCGAAGTAGTGATCATCTTATTGCCATTGAAAGAAAGTGCAGCCAATTCTCCAAACGTACCGCATTTCCGCCCGTTCAATTCCGAACCTAAGGCTTCAGCAGCATCTTCTAATACAGGGATATCATAACGCCCGGCTATCTTCATAATCTCATCCATCTTGGCAGGCATACCATACAGATGCACGGGAATAATTGCTTTCGGCAGTTTTCCTGTTTTTCTCAAACGGTCTTTGATAGCCTCCTCCAATAATACGGGGTCCATATTCCAGGTATCCGTCTCACTATCCACAAACACAGGTCTTGCTTCCAGATAAGAAATGGGATTGGCAGAAGCAGCAAAAGTGAAACTTTGGCAAATCACTTCATCTCCCGGTTTTACACCAAGAAGTATTAATCCTAAATGAAGTGCAGCCGTACCGGCACTCAATGCTACAACCCTTCTATCACTGTCAATTGTCAATTGTCCATTGTCAACTAAGAATTGCCTTAGCGATTCTTCAAAAGCGTCTACGTTAGGTCCCAAAGGAACAACCCAGTTCGTATCAAAAGCCTCTTTTATAAAGTCTTGCTCACGGCCACCCATGTGAGCAAGCGAAAGCCAGATTCTCTTGTTCATTTTATTTCTATATTTATAAGTTCTTTATTATCTTACAGCGATTACCCACCGCCAATACATGATCTGGAATATCTTTGGTTACAACAGAGCCAGCGCCTATCACACTCCAACTACCAATTTTCACACCTGGAGCTATTGTAGATCCGGCACCAATCAACGTACCTTCGCCCACATATACATTGCCACAAAGTGTAGAGTGCGGAGCGATATGTACATAATCACTTATTGTACAATCATGATCAACTGACGCACCGGTATTAATAATACAATGTTTCCCAATACTGACACAAGATTGAATAATGGCACCCGGCATTACAACGCTACCTAAATGAATGTTTGCGACTTGTGAAACAATAGAAAGCGGATGAATAGCCCGGCCGAACTCTACTGACAACATCTTCGCAATATTAGAGCGTATCCTGTTGTTTCCGATACTGATTATCAACGGTCCCCGGACTTCCGACGGACGTAGTACGGGATAATCAAGAAGATGAGTAAGCGACTCATCATCATCAAACAAAGCTTCAATCGATTCATGATTAGCTTTTAAAATATCAATGATCACTTTGGCATGACCACTTGCACCATATAAATACATTCGTTTAATTATTTCCAGTAAAAGGTTCCATTGTAACAGAAGTATCAGAACTGATTCCTTCACGAACAAAAACCTTCCTGATAGTCAAGAGGAAGATCTTCAAATCCAACAGAAAAGAACAATGATCCACATACCACACATCCAATTCAAACTTCTTCGTCCAAGAGATGGCATTACGACCATTCACCTGTGCCCAACCGGTTATACCCGGACGAACCTCGTGACGTCGGGCTTGCTCTTTACTGTATAAAGGTAAATATTGAGGTAATAAAGGACGAGGACCTATCAAAGCCATATCTCCTTTTAGCACATTTATCAATTGGGGTAATTCGTCAATAGAAGTAGAACGGACAAATTTACCTACTTTTGTCAGACGCTGTTCATCAGGTAAAAGATTACCTTTTGAATCACACTCATCCGTCATGGTTTTGAATTTTATAACTTTGAAGATTTTGCCATCTCTGCCGGGACGATTTTGCAAGAAGAAAACACCCGCACCTTTATTAGCAAAATGTAACCAAAGGGTAATAATGAAAAGTACAGGAAAGCAAATCACCAAAGCACAAAAAACAAGACTAAAGTCAATTAAACGTTTCAAAAAAGAACGATACATATATTATAGCCAGAATTAAAAAATTAGAGCTTGTTTAAATTTTGCTCGATACTGTTTTGAGATTTGTTTTCGAGGGTATTTTTCAGTTTTTATGAGGAGCATAGCGGGCTATGTGACGAATAAAAACGGGAAAATAGACCGAAAAGAAAATCAAAACAGGTCGATAAAGCCTATATAAAATTATTTCAGGAAAATTTAAACAGGCTCTTAATCTGTCGAAGAAATTTCTTCAAGAAACGATACAAAATCATCAGCCAGTTTTATTCTTGAGAAATTAGCTTCTGCAAATCTCCTTGCATTTTGTCCGGCATTCATTCTATAATTATCATTATCTACCAGCTTAATCAAACCATCCGCAAAAGCTTTTGCATTATTCGGTGGTACCACTACTCCCAATTCATTTTCTTCAATCATATCGGCCAACCAACCGGGATAATTATTCAAAACAGCTAATCCCGATGAGATATAATCAAAAAATTTATTAGGTGAAGTTCCATAGTAAAATGCAGGAACATTCGCCAATACCATTAACCCCACATCTGCCGATGCAACAATTGCATTTAATTCTTTCTTAGGTATCGGGGCATAAAACCGACAATTATCCAGTTTTTCTCTTTCCACCCGTTCCTGTAGATGAGGTTTCATTTTTCCATCCCCGATAAACGCCAATACAATATCATTTCTGCCTCTATTTTTTAATTCATTTGCAGCATCCAATATCGCATCCAACCCATTAGCAATTCCATGTGCTCCTGTAAATACAGCAACTTTGTCTGTTGGTTTTATACCCTTTAGTTTCAAAAGCTCCCTTGGAGCAGGTTTAAATATATCCAAATCGCACCCGTTGGGTATCATAGCTATGCGTTTTCCTGATTGACTACGCTTTCGAATACCTTCACAAATCCCCGGTGAAAGTCCCACACAAGCATCCGAATAATGATAACTTAACCATTCCAGAACACTCATTCCCCATAAAAGTAGCGGATTCTTCATCCCCAATGCTTTAGGAAGTTCCGGCCATAAATCGCGTACCTCGAATATAAATTTCTTCTTTCGGAACAGTTTCATCACAATTCCCGGAATACCAGCCGTCAATGGCGTTGAAGTGGCAAACAATAAATCGTACTCTTCTTTTAATGCGATTTGTACTCCTTTCCAGCCAAACTTTATAAACGTTAATGCTCTTTTAGCTATCCCATCCTTATTCGAATAGGGCAAAGCTATTTGTATCACGTCAATTCCATCTACCATCCCTCTGTGCACATTTTTCATTTGAGTGCGCGGTAAGTCCAACTTTGCAGTTTCACCACATACCATGCAAACCGAATGTCCACGTTCAACGAGCCGTTTTGCCAATTCATAAGATCGTGTACCTCCAGCCTGAGTAGGAACCGTAAAATGTTGATGAAAATAAAGAACTTTCATTTTAAATCACTTGAATAATTGTTGTTATAGATTTAGATTCTGAATCACTTATAAATTCGATTTCTTTATTCTCTTTTTTTTGTCCATAATATTCAGAGTACATACCCTTGGACGAAATGTAATTATGACTTACAGATTTAAAGTCTATTCTTGAAGATTGGGTATGCCACAGTTGGCGTATTTTGCTCCCTTGAGGTTTATTCAAAACAATATCCTCAACCATCCATTCCGGAGCATTTTTTTCTTTATAATCTTTCTTGAATGAGCTATATCGTGTCCTAATTGCCTGAAACAACTTACTACTCCCGAAAAACAATAAGAATCATCCAACTCCTGTATAGAGGCCTTTAAAGCTTGCGACCAATAAAACCACATAAATCTTGCCCCTTTCAACATTTGGTTATTATTGCCCAACATGATTGTGTTGTGAGATTGGGTCCCCATAAAGTAATTGATATCCGAAGCATCCGTATTATACTTATAACTACCTCCATCCATCAATATATTTTCTCCTTTATACCAAACATCCATATGCAAATTATCTGCATGTGCCGGACGATCCTTATATTTACCGCAACGAATAAAAGTCAATGTATCCTGTTCACGTATCAAATAGTACCCTCCTACATCAAAAGAGATACATCCTATCTTCTGCTTGAGAGGAGCAAATTCAGCATGTATACAATTCCGATTATTTGCATACCAACCTCTATCCTCATATACATCATCATAAAGATTTTCACCGGTAAGCAGGTAATGAAGTGCATCAAGCTGAGGACGGTAATCTCTATAATCCGAATCATTTAATTTAAAAAACAGAGCTCCATCATTCGAACCATAATTAGGTAAATATCCATTTGATAATTCCTGGCACTGATATAGAAAATTGACAGATTGATAAGCGCGCTGATAGACATGTTCGCTAAAACATTCTCCATTCCTTTGAGCAAGAGCAATGCCCCATGTCAGTAATTGAATCACCACCCTGTGATAATTCATGCTAAACTGGAGGTAAGTCCCATCTTCTGCTATCTGATACTCGATCTCTTTTTCGAACCACTTTTTTCCCTTCGATTTCCATAACTTCGCATCCGGAAACCATGGAAAAAGTAAACCTACAATATACAATGTTAATGTCTCTGTTATAGCATGATTATTACGAACTGCTATTCTTGAGAAATTAATATTACCATAGACGTGCTTTATCTGCCAGTATATGGAATTTATGATCTTCTGAAAACAACTTTCTGTTAAAAGAGGAGATGATTTGTAATAATACAGAGCAAAAATCCAATTGAGAACCCTTAACGAAATCTCTTGACTACACTTATAATTCGGTCCGCAATTCAGAGGATTTTTATCAATCCAGTCCTGTATCTGATCAAATACGAACTGACTATGATCTTCGCCGGTTGAGTGGTCATATCTTATCACCGTATAGAGATATGAGAATCTTGACTTCTCCCATACATACTTGATATCTCCGGCTTCTTGTACAATGTCTTCCACCTCTGTCCAATGCTTGGATACGTCATATTTATAATTTGTATCAGGATTAGTCACCCAATCACAATCAGTACCCAAATCATACCATGCAGATGAAAAAAAACAGCACTCCCCTTTTACAACCCGATGGAAATCAGAAGCCAAATTATTTATATGTACGCTACTGAATGAGACCTCTTTTGACGAATCAAAGAAGAACGGTAGTGCTTTCTCTTTCCATTCCTCCAATGAAAAAAACTTCTGCAACGTATAGTTCACCGGATATCTAAACCGTAATAAACCCGATTTACGTTGCATTTCATAAGAGGCACGAAATAAAAAATATCTTCCTCCCATATTTTTCAATATTTGGGAGTAGAGATTGAGTCGATTCATCACTTGACCTCTATCCAGCTATTCTGCTTCAAACTTTCGATACAAGCAAACGAAGCTTTAGTAGTATTAAGAATAGAATCGAAACTAATCAGTTCCTCTCCACCTTTAATGATTCTTTCGTTCAGCAAAGCAAACTGAGCAGCGTGTCCTTTATCCATCGTGCTTTTCATTTTACTGAACCCCTTAAACCCATATCCTCTTAACTCTCTCCAGTTATCCAGAACCAACGTTTTTTCTTGTGAGTACACTTCTATTCTTTCTTTCGAATAAGCTTTACTACCATTGGCAAAATAGTTTATCACGGCATTTGATCCGTTCTCATATCTCAATATGATACTTACATTATCCGTATTTTCAGCAGGAGTTACCCCCATCGAATTCATACAAACAGATATAACTTTACTATCAGCCAGATACGAACACAAATCAATAAAGTGGCAAGCCTCTCCAATAATACGTCCTCCTCCTACTTCCAAATCATGTACCCACACATCTGATGGAATAAAACCAGCATTCATAGTGGCTATTATATTTTTGACTCCTTGTCCAGATAACTGTTTCATTTTCTGAGCAAAAGGAGAAAAGCGACGATTAAACCCAACAGTTAATGTAATACCCTTTCCACTAACCTTTTTATAAGCATTTGTAATTTCCTGCAACTCCTGATCTGTCAAACACAAAGGTTTCTCAACAAAAACACTTTTGCCGGCTTGTAATGACTCCAATACCATAGAAGCATGCAAGTTGTGCCGGGTTGTAATCATTACTAAATCTACCTCCTTATCTGACAAAATCTCTTTATAATCAGAAGTTGCTTTCAAAGCACCTGATTTCTTTGCCAATATTTTAGCAGATAACCCTTGAGCACTGGCGATGTATCTTATCTTTGCTTTGGCTTTCATCAAAGCAGGAATCATTGTTGCAGAAGTAAAGTTACCTGCCCCTATTATCCCTATCTGACCAGCAGAAGCCGAAAAAGTAGAAGAGTTCACATCAATAACAGAATCTGCTACCGTATCTTCCGGATATTTAATAATAGAAGCAATGGAGCCATGCTTACGCATATCACCATAAATCAAATTATAATCTTTCAATTCTACCTCTTCCGTAATCAACGACTTTACGTCCAAATTACCCATTGAGATAGCTTGCAATATCGTATCAAAATTTCTCTTCTCCGTCCATCTCACAAAAGGCAACGGATAATCAATTCCCTTATTTTCATAATTCTCATCATAACGTCCGGGACCATATGAACATGACACCTGAAAAGTGAGCTCTTTCTTATAAAAATCATCTCTGCGTATATCGAGACCTATCACCCCGACAAGTACTATACGTCCTCTCTTACGAGACATCTCAGCGGCCTGATGAATGACATCATTCGTTTTGGCAGAAGCAGTTATCAGAACAGCATCTGCACCTATCTGATCAGTCTCTTCCATTACAAACTTTACAGGATCTGTCCCTTTAGCCGGATTTATAGCAACAATCCCCTTTGCCCGTGCCAATTGTATTTTCTCTTCATCAAAATCTATTCCGATAACCTTACAACCATTTGCTTTCAATAATTGTGCAGCTATCAGTCCAATCAGTCCCAATCCTGTTACAACTACCGTTTCTCCTAATTGCGGATTTAACAATCGGATACCTTGTAATCCTATCGAACCTATCACTGTAAATGCAGCTTCTTCATCCGATACATTATCAGGAACTTTTGCCACCAGATTTTTAGGAACACAAACAAATTCGGCATGTTGGCCATTAGAGGCTACCCTATCTCCAACCTTTAGCTCTGTAACCCCTTTTCCAATAGCCACAACTGTACCTACATTGCAATAACCTAAAGGTAAAGGTTGCCCAAGTTTATTAAACACGGTTTCCAAAGTAGGTTGCAAACCATCCGTTTTTATTTTATCTAACACTTGCTTTACTTTGTCCGGCTGTTGACGAGCTTTCTCTATCAAATTGGCTTTACCAAACTCTACAAGCATTCGTTCAGTACCTAAAGATACCAAAGATCTTGAAGTCTTAATTAATACACTGCCTGACTTCACTTGTGGCGACGGAACTTCTTCGAGCATAGTCTGCCCGGATTTCATATCTTGAATAATTTGTTTCATTATCTATAGTTGATCATTTAAAAACACATTTATTATAAAATTTAACTATATCAACAGTATTTAAATCTCGTGATATATCTGTTTTATCTTTTTGTACAGCAGTAGATAAAAAATGTAATTTCTTTTTCAATTCAATAAAATCCCCTCTATGTACAAGTATTACTTCAGTAGGTCTATCAACAACATCTGTTGCAATAACAAACGATCCACTATCTATAGCCTCATGAATAGATAAACTATCTCCATCCGTAGATGTATATCGAATATAACAATCTACATATTTAAGAACTTCTACAAAAGGATGCGGCTTATTAATAATAAAAACATTATCTGGGACATCTATAAATCGTTTTGAATATTCTCCAGAAGGATCAGATAATACAAAACCATATTCGTTTTCTTCTCTAAAAAAAGTCACTAATTCTGTAATACCATAGATTTCCTCTCCATCTTTTCCCAAAGAAAAATTATAAGCATTCGATATACAAATGAACTCATATCTACTTTTCATTTTTTCAATCATGCCAACGATATTATTACTCAATTTTTCATTAGACATGCTTGGTATATAAGCACTCATAAGAAGTGTTTTCTTATTAATTTTAAATGCTTTTAAATAACTATTTTGGTTAATTACGATAGGGTAATCGGATAACCATACCGCCATATAATCCATCAAATTATAAACAAATGAAAAACGGCCAAGATTCCCATGAATTGTTATGATGGATTTAGTATGAGTACATATACACATTAGTGAAAAAAACAATCTAAAAATAGATGATGAAGAATGTAAATGTGCATATTTATGCTTCAAAATAGCATTTGTCAGGGAGATAACAGAAAAGAACTTTAAATTATAAAAAGAAAACGGCATTTCTAATTTCTCAAGTATAGTAACTAACCTATCAACATGAATAGTCACACCTCCTATAGGTAAAGGGCGCTTCCCTATTAGTAATATTTTTTCCCTCATTTATTCTAATGCTTTCAAACTAATTTAAGTTCATTCAAAATTTTCTTATTTTCGCTAAAATATAAGCTGAAACACAATAAATAAATTTACACAATATATGATAGTTATTCGCATATTTCTTTGTTATTAGAAAACTATCCCTTAATATAATATATGGAGAATGTGTTTTAGAAAGCCCTACGCTACTTATACATTTAGCAATTACAATATCTTTCAAATATAAAAAACTACATTTATTATAATATAAATTATAAATAAAATCATAATCGGCTGACACGACATACTTTAAATCAAACGGTCTTTCTTTCATTAGGTGAGTTTTTACAAAAAAGGATTGATGACTGCAAGGATTTCCAATCCATATCTTTAATAATCCACGAGCTTTTATCACCCGACTATTCTCACTACATACCATATCAGAGAATATGGCATCAACATTTAAAAGAAGTTTAGACGAATTTACAAATATTTTTGCCAGTACATCTTTTTCAAAGAAACAATCTCCTGAATTCATATATATAATCCACTCTCCTGTTGCAACATTTGCCCCCTTATTCATTGCATCATAAACTCCTCGATCTGGTTCACTTATAAAATAAGCGATCTGATTAAAATATTCTTCTATCACCTGAATAGTTCCATCAGTAGATCCCCCATCTACAACAATAAATTCAATATTATCATAAGATTGTTCCAACACACTATTAATAGTTTCTCTTATGCCACAAACATCATTATATACTACTGTAACAATAGATATTTTCATATTTATCTTCTAATTAAATCCATTTCATTTCTCAAAATTAAAGTTTTATCATAAAATAATATATATATCAATACTATATATATAGGGGTTAGATAAAATGGTCTTTGGATAAAATTCAATAATAAAATTACGTAATTATATACAATGCTAACCTAAAGTAATTTTAGCGATTTTATCACCAAATAAGAATCTGTTAAAGCTCTTTAGGTTGCTTTGTTTTATCAGTTATCGCTATAAAAATAACATAAGATATTGTTAGCCAAATACTTGGATATTTTCCCGTTTTTTCGTAACTTCAAGTAAAATTCGGTGAAATATGAGTAATAACAGTAACTTATTCTATTTCTTTAAACAGTTTCCCGATGAGGAATCTTGTAGAAAGTATTTAGAAAAACGAAGATGGGGTAATACTCCAACTTGTCCGCATTGCGGAAACGCACAGAAAATATACCGTTATAAGAACGGTAAAACTTTCAAGTGCGCACATTGTAAAAAGCAGTTTTCGGTGAAAACGGGTACAATTTATGAAAACTCAAACATTCCTTTGCAGAAATGGTTTCTTACTTTCTATCTGATTTCATTATCTAAGAAAGGTATTAGCTCTATTGAATTATCCAAGACATTAGGACTGACCCAGAAATCAAGTTGGTACTTACTGCACAAGGTTCGTTATATGCTGGAACATCGTAATTCCGATAACCAGCTACGTGGTACAGTCGAGGTTGATGAAACGTATGTCGGTGGAAAGAAAAAGGGAAAACGTGGTCGTGGTTCTGAGAACAAAACTCCCGTATTTGGTGCAGTACAGCGTGGTGGACGTTTATCCATTACACCCGTACCAAATGCGAAGCGTAAAACTTTAGAGCCAATTATCCACAAACGAATAAAGAAAGGAACCCATATAAACAGCGATGAATGGTGGGCATACACCAAGTTATGCTCGGACTATGTACATGATGTAGTAAATCACGGACGTAAAGAATATGTTCGTGGCAAAGTACATACAAATACTATTGAGGGTGCATGGTCACATTTAAAGCGGTCAATAATGGGAACTTATCATAGACCAAGTAAGGAACACCTTTCTAAATATTGCGCAGAGTTCGAGTATAATTATAACACCCGCAAAAACTCACCGGAAATTAAATTCAAGAAAATAATAGACAAGAATTTAATCCGTGTTAGTTATAGAACAATAACTGGCACATAAAATCAAAATTTTATGGAAATAGTTTCAGTAAAACTCGTGGTTTTCAAACATCCGGAACCTGCGAGATGGGACACTTATGCAAGTTATTGTCCTGCAACAAAAGATTTTTGTGCGTGTGGTAACAGTGTAACAGAGGTAGTTGAAAAATTTAAAAAGATATTGTTTATAGATTTACAAAACAGACTTGCCTATCGAAATTTAAAAGATTATGGTTGGGAAGTATCTGAAAATTCAGCGAAACCTCCTATATTTGCAGACGAGTATTTGGTTTCCGAAACGGAACGAATGTTTGAAGTAACGATTAAAGAACCCATAATTATAAAAGTAGATGTCGAACTTCCAAGAACAGAAAAAACAATATGAGTTACCCTCTGATTTGATTGAGGAGTTTTTATCAATGCGTGGTTTTGTTCCAAAACTTATATCCGATTTAGAGGATGTTACAGTTTTTGAAAAAGAGGAAGAAAAACGGTCTGTAAAAATTCCAAGATTAAAACGACTCAATAAGCAACAAATTGAAAAGTGTCTTATTGATGCGGGACTTACTTTTACTGATTTAGACATTTATATTGAACATCTGAAAGCTATAAGACAATTTGATGATATTATTGACCAATCATTGAAGCGGTCAAGTACAAAGAAAAATACGGAATCTTAATCCCGTATTTCAATCTTTGCAGAAGTATATCCCCATATACTAAGGTAGTAAGTTCCTTTGTTTACTTTATAGCCTACTTCTTCCACTTTTCCGAAACCGGCATCTACGGTAGTAAAGAAAAACATTGCAGGACTAAACATTCCAAACTCGGAGTCATATACCCCAGATTCTTCAACTTCTATCATATCGGTGTCTGTTAGCTTCCAAGAAATATCACTGATAAGAAGTTTCTGTATTAAGTTGTTTTTGATTTGAACTTTCAGAACAAGGTTATATGTTCCGTCTGATAGCTTAGTGGTGTTTACTTCTTTGAACAGGAACTTAACTTCACCACCTTTGCTACTTGGGAATGTAAGTTCATCACCAGCTACTAATGTTTTAGGTTCTTTTGCCGCTTTTGTTTCAGTAACAGGTTGCGAGGTTTCTTGTGTGGTAGATTCTGTTTTCTTGTTATTGCCGCAGCTTACAAATAACAAACACAAGGCTAAGAATAATTTCTCCATTTTACGTGTATTTATAGGTGAATAATGTAATAGCACACCTATTATTTGAACACGCAAAAGGCGTGGACTTACCTTGTCTGACTAAGAGGTACGACCAAGCACCCGACAACCACAACAAGAGTAATGCCCACGCCAAGACGCAGGCACTAACTAATGTTCTTCGAGGTTGTCTTTGAAATTTGGTCGTTTTCTTAGCCCTCAAAACAATAGCTAATGCTATCAATATTTTAACGGTACAAAGGTAGTTACTTTATAAGAAATAACAAAGTATGAAGCTGATGTTTAAAAAGCGATTTGGAAAATCCAAACTATATTTTTATGTTTGGTGTAAATAGTATATAATTACGTTAGTTTAATATAGACTATGGGATTCAATATACCAAAGACTGATAAAAAAAGAGTAATTATTGTAGGGGGTGGTTTTGGAGGACTCAAACTAGCCAATAAACTAAAGAATTCATATTTCCAGATTGTTTTGGTAGATAAAAATAATTACCATCAGTTTTTACCTCTTATATATCAGGTTGCATCGGCTGGGATTAATCAATCAGCAATATCTTTTCCTTTCCGAAAAATAATTCAGGGAAGGAAAGATATTCATTTTCGTATGGCTGAAGTAAGAGCTGTTTTTCCCGAAAAGAACATGATTTTGACTTCGATAGGTAAGATAGAATATGATTATATTGTTTTTGCAGCAGGTACAATAACAAATTATTTTGGTAACAAAACAATCGAAGCAGAGGCTATACCGATGAAAAACGTATCGGAAGCGATGGGTTTACGAAATACTTTGCTTTCTAATTTTGAAAGATCGATTACTTGTACCACAGAAGAAGAAAGACAAGAACTTCTCAATATTGTTATTGTTGGGGCGGGAGCTACCGGGGTAGAAATTGCAGGTGCCATTGCCGAGATGAAGAAATTTGTGATACCTAAAGATTATCCAGAAATGGATAATAAGGTGTTGAACATATATCTTATTGAGGCTGGAGATCGGGTATTATCGGGTATGTCAAAAGAATCATCAGCCGCTTCTGAAAAATTCTTGCGTAAGATGGGAGTAAATATTATACTCAACAAAAAAGTAATAGCTTACGAGGATCGTAAAGTTATATTAGAAGACGGAACTAAAATTTCAACACGTTCCTTTATATGGGTCAGTGGAGTAAGTGCAGTTCCTATTGATAATCTTGAAAAATCAATATTAGGGAGAGGAGGAAGAATACAAGTAGATGAATATAACAGAGTAAAAGGTTTTAACAACATATATGCTATTGGCGACCAATGTCTTCAAACCACAGATATTAACTATCCAAATGGACACCCACAATTGGCACAAGTAGCAATACAGCAAGCTACCC